>JAABUX010002467.1_pt1 | contig 26121 bp, 30 predicted proteins | sample 5561851 | NCBI WGS metagenome assembly JAABUX01 (sample SAMN10711883, study PRJNA513361) | rock metagenome | isolation source: Antarctica rocks | place: Antarctica: Victoria Land, Richard Nunatak red sandstone | collected 2016-01-03 | reverse complement strand
GAGCTGCAGCGGGCGACCCGGGCCTGGGCGGCTCGCGGTGACGCCGGCCCGCGCGCAGGTGGCCGAGCTGGCGGCGGTCTGGGTGTTGCGCCCTACCCCTACTCTACCCTACACCCTACCTTGCATTGACGCCCGCCCGCGTGCAGGTGGCCGAGCTGGCGGCGGTCTGGCTGTTGCGCCCTACCCCTACTCTACCCTACACCCTACCTTGCATTGACGCCGGCCCGCGCGCAGGTGGCCGAGCTGGCGGCGGTCTGGGTGTCGCACCGTCACGCGGACCACCTGGCCGGCCTGCCGGGGCTGCTGGCTGCGCGGCCGGCCGCCGCGCCGCCGCTCCTGGTGCGCTCCCTGGCTCGCCTGAAAAGGGGCGGCGGGCGTGGGTGTTGGCGGGGCTGGTGCAGGAGTGCGCGCCTGTACGCCCTGTGCGGGCTCCGCCCGGCTCGAGGGGCAGCTGCCGTCTGTGTTGGCTGGCAGGCACGCCCGCCATGCGTGCGCGCCCGCTGGCACAATAGGGTGTGCGTCGCGACAGGCGCCCGTCACCCTGTGACATGCACTCATGTCGCGCGCGCGTGCTTGACTTGTGAGTGAGGGGGATAGGCCTGCGTCAGCTCGCTCGGGCGGCCCGGGCAGGCAGCGCCCTCGCGGGCAGCCGTCAAGTGTGTTCCAGGCAGCCAGGCAGCTCGCCCGGGCATGCTGTCCTTGGCGTGGCCGCCAACACATTTGTACAGGCTGCCACCAACACCCTTTAAAACAGCCCTGGCCGCGCCCTGTGACAGGTGATCGGGCCGCACGCGGCGGGGCGCTGGCTCGCCGAGACGGCGCCCGCCCTGGGGCTGCGCTACCGCTTTGCGGCCTGCCGCAGCTTCGACGCGCAGCCGGGGCCCGAGCGCGCGGCGGTGCTCCATGCGCTGGGTACGCGTGCGCCCGCACACCAGCGCACACCAGGGCAGCGCAGCAGCTCGTGCATACCCGGTGTTGTGCCTGCCGTTTTTGCATCCGGTGATAATTCGCGCGCCCCCATGCGGTGGCCGGCCGCTGCATGCTCGGGGCCGCTCTGGCGTAAGTCGGGACCAACCGCTTCGCGGCTGGGTGCGCCACGCAGAGCAGCCGGCCTGCCTGGCGGCGCACCTGCCTTGTTGTCTGGGTGCCATACATGTGATGTCAGCGGGCAGAGGCACAGGTTGTGCCAGCGTTGCGGCAGGCCCGGGAAGCTGTCGCGGCATGCACGGCGGACCACTGCTCCTTGCACAAGCAGGCTTCCTAGCGGCAGGCAGGCCCTACCCTAGCCCTAGGCTCATCCGAATGCCACGTCCGCGCAGGCCTGGCTGACTTCCGCAGCGTGCCGGTGGAGCACTGCAGCGACGCGCACGGCCTGGTCCTGCGCGGCGCGGCCGGCTGGAGCCTGGCGTTCAGCGGCGACACGCGGCCCTGCGCCGCGCTCGCGGCCGCCGGCCGCGGCGCCACGCTGCTGGTGCATGAGGCGACGTTCGAGCCTGCGCTCGCGGCCCAGGTGCCTAGCCAGCGCCTTACTAATGCGCAAACTTACACTAGATCTCATTTTGCCTGCGTGATGATGTGGGTTGTGGAGCACCATGCAGTATGCTCTCTGCATGGTACCGCGCAGTCGCCCGCGGCGCCGTGCTCGTGCATGCGGCGGCAGCATGCGCCCAGCCTCAGGCAAGCCGGTGCTGGCGCGGCATGCGCATGCAGTGGCGCTGTCTGCGAGAGCAATGTGTGCCTGCTTGTCGCCAATGCCGCCGAGCCTGTCCCGCACGGGCTCGCTGCGGAAGCAGGCAGATGCAGGCTGTGCTCACCGCCCGCGTGCATGAGTGCACTGCACTCATGCACAGGTTTGCACTCATGCACAGGTAGACAGGTACACTGTGATCAGAACGACTGACATGCATGCTTGGCATCAACATCGTTGAGTGGGGGCGCGCAGGCGGCGCGCAAGCGGCACAGCACGACGGCGGAGGCGCTGGGCGTGGCGCGCGCCATGGCCGCGTACCGCACGGTGCTCACGCACTTCAGCCAGCGCTACCCGCGCGTGCCGCCCGGCGTGCCGGCGGCGGGGCCGCTGGCCGCGCGCGCGCTGGCGGCCTGCGACGGCCTGAGCCTGCCGCTGGCGCTGCTGCCGCGCCTGCACGCGCTCGCGCCCGCCCTGGCCGCGGCCCTCGAGGACGCGGCGCCTGACCCGGACGATGCGGCCGCAGACGGGGCGCCCGAGGAGGCGGACAGCGACCTGGACTGACGCGTGTGGGGCCGGAGCCGGCCGCTGGCGCTGCTGCCGCTGCCTCTGACAGTGCCGGTGCCTGTGACGGTGCTCCCGGCGTTGGCTGATACATAGCTGTAATTCATTCATTCATTACTCTTGCGGGCTGGCCCCGCGGCAGCGGCCGGCGCCCAACCACTCGCCGCCGGCAGTGGCAGCTGAAGGAAGCACAGCAGCAGGACTGGCGGGCGGCCGTTTGCGCCTGCCGCTGCTGCCGCTGCTTGACGGACCAGGCGTGTGTGTGGCAGCGTGGGCTAGCGGCCACCAGCCTCCTCCACTGGGTGGGCAGGCTGGTAGGTCTGCCACCAGCAGCTGTGCGGGCTGTACGTGAAGTGAGAGGCTGAACGTGAAGTGAGGGGCAGCTCATGCTGTGGGACTTTCTGTACACATGCCTGGAAGCTATGGGCTAGGGGCAGCAAAAGTGAAGGTGCAGACAAGCCTAGCCTTGCAATCCTGCCGCCCATAAACGTCTCTTCGCCGCCACATAACATATCTCAGCGGGTGCTCAGCGAACAGAAGCCCCAACCGGCTCACTTTGCTATTGTGCGGGTGAGGCCTAAGCAGAAAACATGGCAGGGGATGACACCCCAACAGACTCTGACAGCAGCGACGCGCCCGCGGAGTCACCACCAGAGGCTGCTGCTGGGTGCGGCCCGCATGCAGGGCAGAGGTGATACTGCGGTTGAAGCGCTGTCTTGGGACAGGCAGGAGCAGAGCCGCACCTGCTCTCCACGCATGCTAATGAGGTTACGCGCGGTGGTGCAGTACGCCGTTGAGCGGCCTCTGATAACAATGTGTTGCCTGCGCAGCGAGCACGTCGGCGGCGCTGCAGATGGCGAGCCTGCAGACGTGCGCAGCGGCGACGGGTGCGCCCTCAGGCATGCAGCTCCTGTCTCTGGACTGCTTGCTTACCTATGGTGCGGAGTGCTGTTGGAGTGGACCTTAACCTTTTGCTGGAGGAGCGCTCAAGCGAAGCCGCACCGTGTGATGCGCAGGGCCAGGGACACGGTCGACAAGCCGCCCGCGGCTGCTGAGCCGCGCGGCGCCGCGGAGGACGGCAGCAGACGCGGCGGCGCTGCGCTGCGGTGGGACCCTGATCGCAGCGATGGCAGGGGCGAGCGGCTGCGCAGGCGCCAGCCCAGCCACGAGCGCGGCGGTGATGCGCGGCGCGGCCGGCGCGAGGATGACAGCGATGAGGTGCCCGGCCGCCCCCGAGGCGAGCCGCGCGGCAGCGCGCGCGGTGACGGACACCGTGAGCGGGACGCGCACGCAGAGCGCAACCGCGAGCGCGACACGGACCGCGGCCGCGGCCGCGGGGCCCGCGAGGACGGCCATCAGCGCCGCCGCGAGGACAGCCGCGAGCGCCGCCGCGACGACAGCCGCGAGCGCCGCCGCGGCGGCCGCGACGGCAGCCGCGAGCGCCGCCGCGACGGCCGGGGCGACAGCCGGGAGCGCGGGCGCGGCGCGCCGGAGCGGGAGCCGAGGGAGGCGGCCCGCGGCGGGCGGGACCGCGAGGGGCGCGAGGGCGACCGTGGTGCGGGCCGCGGCGTGCGCGGCGACGAGGATCGCGCGGCGGACCGGGACGCCGTGCGCGCAGAGGCCAACGGCGGCGCCGGCCCGACCGGGCTGGTAAACGGCGCGGCGGAGGTGCGCAGGCCGGGAGGGCGCCCCCTGTGCAGCACGGCGTGGCTGCGCCCGGCGCCGGCGCCGGTGCACGCCAGCGCCGCAGGCGCACAGCAGGCCGGAGCTGCGCTGTCGGCGCCGGGGGCTCAGGCGCCACGCTGCGACCGGCTCTCCTGTCTCCAGCAGCAGCCATGTGCGCTCTCAGAGGAGGCGCCCGCCTGCGACTGCTCATTTTTTTTTCTTTCCAGAGCAAGAAGGTCCAAGAACACGAGGCGCGCGCGCAGGCGGCGGCGGCGGCGGCGCCGGCGCCGGCGGAGCCGCGCGTGCGCACGGAGAAGCCGGCCGGGCCGGCCGGCGGCGCGTACATCCCGCCGTTCAAGCTGGCGCAGATGATGCGCGAGGTGGACGACAAAGCCAGCCCGGCGTACCAGCGGCTGACTTGGGACGCGCTGCGCAAGTCCATCAACGGCCTGGTCAACAAGGTCAACGCGGCCAACATCAAGCACCTGCTGCCAGAGCTGTTCGGCGAGGCGCGCTGCCCCGCGCGCGCCCGCGCCTGCCGCTCACTGCTGACGTGTCTGGCTGGGCGCGCCGATGTCCTTTGGCACGTCTGCCGGCGGCCGCTGACACGGTGGGTGCGCCGCGCCGCATATCGTCAGCCAGTCTTGCTGGTGTCTGACGGCTGATATGCAGCCAGCGTGCTGGAGGCGGGTTGCGCATGGTGCGCGCTCGACGCGCGCTGCGTGCTCGCAAGCGCTGTGCGCTGCGCACTGGGCCGCTCGGTATGTGCTTCCGGGGTTGAGCGCACTTGGCGCTTGCTGGGCGGGTGTGTTTAGCAAAGAAGGCTCGGCGCGCGGGCGCCGCCGCGCGCTGCCGCAACTGGCGCCGCAGCTGCCGGCAGGAGGCCTGCCCGGGCGCCCCGTGCGCTGGCCGGCGTGCAGGCTGACGCGGCGCTGCGCGGGCGTGCGCGCAGAACCTGGTGCGCGCGCGCGGCCTGTTCTGCCGCAGCGTCATGACGAGCCAGATGGCGTCGCCGACGTACACGCCGGTGTTCGCCGCGCTCGTCGCCGTCGTCAACACCAAGTTCCCGGAGATCGGCGAGCTGCTGCTGCACCGGCTGGTGCTGCAGGCGCGAGCCCTGTTCAGGGTTAGGGTCAGGGTTTGGCGCCCCGCATTCCTGCCTCGATGGCGCCCCGTCGCTGCGCCGGCCGTGCTCTGGCGCGGGCGCGCAGGCTGCCGGCGCGGTAAAGGCCTGTCACGTGATGCACGGCGCGGCACTGAGCGGGGGGCCGCCGCCGCGCGCAGTTCAAGCGCGCGTTCAAGCGCAATGACAAGCCGATCTGCCTGGCGGTCGTCAAGTTCATCGCGCACCTGACCAACCAGCAGGTCGTGTTCGAGCTGCTGGCGCTGCAGATCATGATGCTGCTGCTGGAGAACCCCTCGGGCGCGGCCCTGCTGCTCGGGAACCCTTTGTGTGGTGACGTGCCCGGGCACCTGCCGTGCTCATCAGCTAGATGTTCAGCCGCAGTTGATGAGTCCAGCCCCACAGCGTGCAGCAGTGCTCTGCGTCACCACCAGTCACGGGTTGCATCCTGCGTCGCGCGCGCTCCGGCGTGACCGCAGCTTCCCCGGCGCGCGCGCAGACGACAGCGTGGAGATGGCCATCGGCTTTGTCACAGACGTGGGCGCGCTGCTGCGCGACAACGTCAGCATGGCCCTGCACCAGTGCGCGCCCAGCCCGCGCGCCAAGGCGCGCACCACAGGGAGGCCTGCGTTTGCCTGCTGCTCTCGCATATCTTTTCTGACCATTGCGACTCGGGCCAGCACGTCGCTTCATCCCCACGAGGTGGCCCCGCCACGCATGCGCGCTCGCACCGCCGCAGCTTGCGGCTGCGCTGCCGGCGCACGCATTTGACGGTGGTTGCAAGTTGAGGCGCGCCCGCGCCTGCGCAGGATCTTCGAGCGCCTGCGCGTGATCCTGCACGAGGGCGCGATCGACAAGCGCGTGCAGTACCTGATCGAGGGCGTGACCAAGGTGCGCGCGCTCAAGTTCGAGGGCCACGCCGCCGTGCCGCCCGGCCTGGACCTCATTGACGAGGGCGACCAGATCACGCACCAGGTCGACCTGGAGGGCACGCCGCTCGACGCGCAGGCGCGCCCGCCTGCTCCGGCCGCGCCACCCAGCCCGCGCCTTTCCCTTGCCGCTGGCCCCCTCTGGCGCACTGTTGGGGTTTGCGGGGGTGCGCCGCCCGGCCTGCGCCTTCCGCCCGCTGCTGGCGCACTGTTTGCTGCGTGCACAGATCAAGTAGAGCAGCTGCTGTCGTTGCGGGCGGGAGGGCGCGCCGCTGCGCGCGCGCGCGCGTCTGCTGACTGGGCATGGCGAGGCCTGGCGTGGTGGGTGCCAACTGCGGGCGTGCGCGACGCGCGCGCAGATGCGGCTGGACGTGTTTCAGGTGGACGCCGAGTTTGCGGCGCACGAGCGCGAGTACGAGGTGCGCGCCGGCCCCGCCTCCGCCCTGCCCACTCCTGCCCTGGCGCCCCGAGCCGTGAGGTCGCGCGCGATGGGGCTGGCCGGTCGGCATGCGCCGCCGCGCGCGGGAGCCTGCACCCAAGGCAGAGAAGCAGCCGTCTAGAGCTGTGAGCGAGGAGGCCGTGCCTGCTTGACACCAGTGTCACAGAGCCGCTTGTAGATGGCATGTTCTGTAGTAAAACTGTGGTAACACTTCCAATTGCATGGTGGGGTTATGGTTGGGGTCTGGCTCGGGGTCGATGGGATAGGCTCCAGGCGCAGGGTGCGAGCGCCGCATGCGGTCCGCGCACATGGGGCCAGGCGAGCGCGAGGAGGGCAAGCGGTGCGCGCGTGCGGGGGCAGGCGATCAAGCGCGAGATCCTGGGCGAGGAGTCGGAGGACGAGGGCGGCGAGCGCGAGGCCGGCGACGACGACGAGGACGACGAGGACGACGAGGAGGACGCCGGGGACGGCGCCGCCGGCGGCGTGGCCGCCGGCGCCGGCGGCGGCAGCGGCGGCCCCATCCGCGACTTCACCGAGACCGACCTGATCAACCTGCGGCGCACGATCTATCTGACCATCATGTCCGCGATGGACTTCGAGGAGGCGGGCCACAAGCTGCTCAAGATCGCGCTGGCGGACGGGCAGGAGGTGGAGGTGGTCACCATGCTCATCGAGTGCTGCAGCCAGGAGAAGACGTTCCTGCGGCGCGCCCCAACCCTGACCCCACACCCACGCTCCCAGGCTCCCAGTGGGCCTGCGCCGCCAGGCCCATGGGTCTCGGGGGCGCCGGGGGCTGCCAGGGCTGGCCCGCTTGGCGGCAGCGGGGCCGGAGAGCTGAAGGCACGGTGATGTGCACCGCGCGCCACCAAGGGCCGCGGTGCTGCTCGCCCAGGGTTTCCAGGGTGCCCCGAGCGGGCGCTACCGCGCGCGACGGCCGGGCCATGCCCCCGCCGGCGCGCCCGACCGGCGCGCGCCACGCTGCGCAGGTACTACGGCCTGCTGGGCCAGCGCTTCTCGCTGCTGCACACCAAGTGGCAGACGCTGTTCGAGGAGTGCTTCCGCAAGCAGTATGCGCTCATCCACCGCCTAGAGACCAACAAGGTGCGCCCTCAGGGCGGCGCCGGCAGGAATGCTGCTTCGCTCTGTCCTCGCGCCGACCCCTGCTCATGTGTGCGAGCGGGCTGGCTATTGCACCGTCACTGGCCAGGCTGCCGAGTGGCTGGGAACGTGTGCGCTGTGAGCCTTTCGCTGCGGGCGCCGCCTGCGTTTCGCGCGCGCCGCATTCCGTGCGTGACGGCAAAGGACTAGCAGCGCAACATAGCAGCGGCTGCTCTGCGGGCGGGCGTCGAGCCGGCTGAGCGCCCGCGGCGCGCCGCGCAGCTGCGCAACGTGGCCAAGTTCTTCGCGCACCTGCTGGCGACGGACGCGGTGAGCTGGGAGGTGCTGGCGGCCATCCGCCTGACTGAGGACGACACCACGTCCTCCTCGCGCATCTTCATCAAGATCCTGTTCCAGGCGCGCCGTGCTTCCGCCTACCCTACATGCTAACCCCAGCGGCCTCCCGAAACCCCAGGTTGTGCTAGGAGCTGACATGCGGAGCCTGTGGCATCAAAAAGTGCGCCAAGGCCAGCGCCTGCCGCAGGCGCACCCAAGCGATCAGCTCTCGGCGGATCCGCGCGAGCAAGGCCGCGCCGCGCCTCACACCACGTGCGGCCAGCTTTGGCAGGCGTTGGGCGAGGGGCTGACGGCCGCGCGGGCGCCTGCGCGCAGGACCTGAGCGAGAACATGGGCCTGGCCAAGCTGAACGGCCGGCTGCAGGACCCGCTGTGTGCGGCCTGGTTCGAGGGCCTGTTCCCGCGCGACGCGCCGCGCAGCATGCGCTTCAGCATCAACTTCTTCACCTCCATCGGCCTGGGCGGCCTGACCGACGCGCTGCGCGCGCACCTCAAGGCGCGTGCGCTGCAAGCACATGGATGCAGGGTCTGAAGTTTTTATTTTATTTTATTTTTTTCGGAGTCAGCTCTGCGCGCCCTGCGGCGCCCTGCGCGGCCTCGCGGGCGCCCCGCGCGCGCACCCTGCCGCGCGCCTGGTGAGGCAACGCTCGGCGTGCCCTGGCGACCTGATGGGCGGCTGCAAGGCGCAGCCTGAGCAGTGCCTGCACAGTCATGGGCGCAGGATGCGCGCTGGATGCAGCATTCTTGCACACAGCATGGACACGCACGCGCAGACTGAAGCCATCTCCAGCATGTGCCTGTGCCGTTGCGGGGTGCCTCCACCACCAAGTCCTTGCCCTGCACCCTATTCCTCCTACCAAGGCTGTCTCGAGGGTCTGCGTCCTGCTGCGCCTGCGGGCACCCGCTCGCTGATAGTTCGCTCCGCCAGCCCCGACCCTGTTTCACCCGCCCCACCCCTGTTTCACCCTGACGGACGGACGGACACCGCGCGCAGGACCTGCCGCGGCTGCTGGCCGAGCAGCGCGCGGCGGCCGCGGCCGCGGCGCCGCCCGCGTCCTCCGACGAGTCATCCTCCGACGACTCGGACTCCTCCGACGACTCGGACTCTTCTGATGACGACTCCCCCAGCGATTCGTCCGGGTCGGACTCTGACAGCAGCAGCGGCAGCGACGACTCGGACTCTTCGGACTCCGACTCCGGCGGGGACTCGTCGGGCAGCGGCAGCTCTTCCAGCGGCAGCGGCAGCGACAGCAGCGGCTCGTCCGGCAGCGAGGCCACGCCGGTGCCAGTCAAGGCGCGCGCGCGCGCGGACGCGGTCGCGGCCGCGCCGCCGCCGCCGCGCCCGGCCGGCGGCGTGGCGGCGGACGGGCGCGGGCGCGGCGGCCTCAAGCGCGGCCGCGACGGCGAGCCCGGCGCGGCGGCCGCGTCGGCGTCGCCGCCCGCGCAGCGGCGCCGCGGCGGCCGCGACCGCAGCCCGGAGCCACGCCGGGGCGGGGACCGCGCGGGCGAGGCTGGCTGGGGCCGCGGCGACGGCGATGGGGCAGGGCGCTGGGCGGAGCGGCGCGGGCCGGCGCCGCCGGCGCACCACGCCGATGGCCGCGACCGCGACGACCGCAGCGCGACGCCGGAGCCGCGGTCGGAGCGTGCGGCCGAGGGGCGCAGGGCGGCGGCCGCGGCCGCCGACCACGGCGACCGCTGGGATGGCGGGGCTGCGGACCTGGACCGCTGGGATGGCGGCGGCGGCGGCGGCGGCGACGACGCCCGCTGGGACGGCGGCCGGGGCGAGCCGGAGCCCGAGCGCCGCGCGCGTGACCGCGGCCGGCGTGAGGGCAGCGCCGAGCGCGGGCCGCGGCGCCCACAGCGCAGGGAACGGAGCTAGAAAAGCCGCATGAGGCTTTTTGCAAACTCAAAAGGTTGAGAGGTTTGGGCGTCACTACCCTGCATGTGGTTGAAATACGAATGGAACTCGCAGATGTGAGTCATGCCCCACATCGCGCTGTCTACGCGGGTGTTCTTTGTGACGCATACCGCCTGAAAGGAGCCGCAAACCGTCGCTCGCCAGCACGCGAAGATCACAACTTTCTGCCTGACGATCTGAGTTTGTTGTTTGTTGCCCGTCTTCAGTCAGAACTGCCGTCTGCTCCCACACACACTTCTTGCTCCCCTGCTTCGAGCGTGACGTCGACGGCACCTCGTCCACAGCAGCCACCAAAGAGGAGCCTTTACTCTATACGCGGGGCAGGTGCCACCCTCCCCAGAGAGACGCTTGTTCCTGCCAGCGTTGCGCTTGTCCAGGAGTATTCGCAGGTCGGCCCGGACTGCTCTCACCGTTTGCTGTGCCGAGCAGGATGGCCGCACGCTCAGTCGCCCGGTTCTCGCTGGCGCTGCTGCTGGCCCTGCTCGTCGCCCGCCAGGTGGGGCTCCCACAGCGAGCTGTCCGGCTGCTGTCGCCCTGCTTGGCTTCGGGTGCTTGCATGCCTGTCGCAGAGCTTGGGGCACATTTAGCCTGACAGCTGTGTGTGTCGCACAGGGCGACGCGCGCAGCCTGCTGAAGGCGGCGGGCATTTCTACCAGCACAGACAGCCCGGTGGTGAGCACCGTGGCGCACTCCTTCCACGCGGTCACCGGCACGCAGCCGCCGGGCGAGGGCACCGCGGTAGTGACCGCGCCGCCTACCGCCGCCGCGCTGCCCGCCACCACCGCCGGGTCGGGGGTCCTGACGGCCGCGCTGCCCGCCACCACCGCCGGGTCGGGGGTGCTGACGGCGGCCGGCGCCACGTCCACCGCGGCGCCCACCCGCAGCGCCGGCACGCTGAACACGCCCGCGGTGACTGCGCTCCCGGAGGCCACGGTCGCCGCGCTGGCGGCCACGGCCGGCGGCGCGACGCTGACCGGCAGCGGCGTCGCATCCGCCGCGTCCACGGCGGCGCCCGCGAGCAACTCGCTGACCAGCTACGCGGCGACCGGCAACTCCATCGCCAACTACTTTAGCGGCAGCGTGTCTGTGTTCGCCGGCGGCGAGGGCGGCACGGCGGCCAACGAGAAGTACAACGGCGTCGACCTGTCGCAGACGCGCAAGTGCGGCTCGACCAGTTGCTCGGGCCACCAGAAGTGCGCGGCTGGCAAGTGCACGTGCCCCGTGCGCGGCGCCAATGCGGCCTGCAACGCCTGCCTGGACCCCAACCACCGCATGTGCGCGGCCGAGGACAAGTGCATAGCGGCCGACAAGGAGTGCAACAAGCCCAGCAAGACGCCCACGCCCACGCCCACGCCCACGGCCACGGCCACCAACTCGACCAGCACCTGATGTCTGCCCGCGGTCCCGGGGTCTGTCGCTTCTTTTGGGAGAGTCGTCGGTCACGTTTGCGAGGGAGTGGAGAGTGCGAGCTGCGCCGGCCAGCGCCGCTGCATGCGCGGCCTGCAGTGCCTTTCGGGTCTGAAAGCCGGGCGCCAGCGGCGGCACGGTGCATGCCGCGGCGCCCCTGGGACGGGGCTAGGCTTTTTGTAGCGCAGGAGGCCCTCCCCTGCAACGCACGAGCCGGGCACGCAGGCGTCTGCGTGTTTAGGTTGTGGACTTGCTGGACTGCAGCATGTGCACTTGCTCATTGCAGCATTTGTGTTTAATGGGCAGCAGGCCCTTGACAGTGCGCTTGCCAGCGCACTGTAGGCGGTGCGCCATGCGGAATCAAAATTTGACATCTTCAGAGTATTGGCCCCCAATCCTCTGCTGTGGCCAGCTATTCGGTCTTTTGCTGCCCTGTCCTGCATCATGAGTGAGTCTGTCAATATGGTGAGCCGCACGCACGTGTGTAAGTAGAGCAACAGGCATGCCAGGCCGAGCTCTGCGTCACGCCTTAAGAGATTCTCTGTGCAAGCTGGAGCTTCCGCTTTCCCATATGCTGCCGCTGCATGTGCCTTACATCACATAACACACTGCAGACAGGATGAGCGAGCCGCTCGCCGTCCCTGTATGTACCCGCCAGCACTTGGTCTGCTCAAGCACAAGACAAGAAGATGATCTGCACACACAGCCCTCGTACCATGAGTTCTCGGCATTCCAGGCCAACAAATGTGAGGCGCCTGCTGAATGAAATGGCGCGCTCGCCCGTGCACGCGACAGCAATCGCACTGTGACAGACCTGTGCAAGACAAGTGCGGCAACCCCTCTACCCCCCAGATGGACCTACCTGCATTCATCCTCATGTTTGAGGACACCGTCAGTTGCGCCCAACGCAACACTGCGCCTACTGCCCTAAAGACCATTGTCAGCACCCGCTGAAGACCAACTGCTTGTGGCGCAGCCCGACATACATAGCCCTCTTGGCTCGGCCGAAGCAATGATTCTGCCAAGGGAATGAATCAGAGGAGGTTCGGAGACAGAGCATGACCAGGCGCAGGGACTGCGTGCGCTGCCACATCCCTCAGCAGCAGCCTCCCGCAGCAAACCTTGCACACGGCACGACATACACTTGTCGCAGGTGGCACCACACATTACACCCGGCATCGGGGCGGCGCTGCCTGCCCAAACTGCAAACGTGGGCCTGCGCGCGCTCTTCTCTCTGCGCCATCTCATAACCAGGCCTGGCACACGCCAGGCAATGAATGAATTACAAACACCAATAGAGGCCGGGAGTCAAGTTGTTGAAACAGCAGCCTTTCCTGCGCTCTCAAGTCCATGGACTGATCAGGTCGTTGCCACATCAGGCACCGCCCATAGCCGGGCGCGCCAGCCCCTGCGTCCACCGCTTGCGCCGCCGCCAGGGCCCGCGCCCGCCCTGCTGCCGCTGGGCCCAGCCTGTGGCTCGCTGCCGCTCAGCCCTGCACGCGTCCGGCTGGGCGCCCCGCGGCCGCCGGGCGGCGCGCGCGCGCCGCCGCCGCCGCTGGGCGCCGCAGGGGCGCCGCTGCCGCTGGGCCCGGCTTCTGCGCCGCCGCCAGCGGATGCAGAGGCCGGTCCGGCTGCGCGCCTGTCCGCTTCGATGCGCAGTGCTGCAGGCCTGCGCGCGCGCATGCATCAGGTCACCACGCCTGCACACCCCGCGGGACCAGGCGAGCTCCTGGCAATACCCTAAGCTCCGTTGCCACTCTCAAATTAACTCTGAAGTGCGCACGTGCGCAGCGACAAAAGCCCAGACAGCTGGCAGCGGCGCAGGGCGCGCACTCTGTCTGCGTGGCCGCATCCGCAGGGCCGGCCGCGGCGCCCGCGTCCGCGCCTGCTGGCGCCTGCCGCGCGCCGGCGTCCGCGACCGGCGCCGCGGCGCCCAGCCTGGCGCTGCCGCTGCGCGGCATGTCAGACAGGTACGCGACCTCCACTCCCCTGCGCGGCGTGTCCAGCGCACACCCATCAGCTGGGGTTGCATGCAGACGTCCTTAACGAGCGAGAGCGCGGTCATGTTGTTCAACTCAGCACGAGCGCAAGGACCGCATGCAGCGGCCACACAGGCAGGCGCAGCAAGCATCCGCCCCAGGATGACAAATGCAGGATGCGCGAGGCGCACGGGGCAAGGCAGGTTTGTAGCACGCCACCGGTGACGTGCCAGGCCGCGCTGCGCAGGGGAGCGGGGGGGGGCGCACCCGTCGGGGTTGGTGACCACGAAGCCCTGCCTGATGGGCACCAGCTTTGCGGGCGCGGCCGCACTGGCAGCCGCCTGCGCATGGCACGCATCCGCTGAGCCTCCGCGCCACAAAGCTCGAGGCATGCACGCTAGTGCATGCCCTCACGGCCGCAACACGACACTGCAGCGCATCGCGTGCCCTGGCAACTAAAGCTGTGCATGCCGGGTGGCCTTGCGGCTGTGAGCAGCAGCAGCAGCCGGAACAGCACCACCAGCAGAAGCAGGGAGCCGCGACGCTGCCTGCAGCACGACGGCGCACCACACGGCCTAGTATACACAGCAAGCCCCAGCCCACTGCAGGGCTGCTCGGGGAAGGGCGTGTGCGGCACATGGGACGCGCCTCTGCGTCGGCCTGCGGCAGCGCGGGGCCGCTGCGGATGCGCCGGTAGCAGTGCACGAGCACGTAGCCGGCGAACAGCACGATTACAAAGACGCTCAGGCCGAAGAAGACAAAGGTGAAGTACTTGGCCGCCTGTGCGGGAGCCACAGGGCGTAACCCCGATCGGCGCCGACAGACGCCGCATTTCGAGGCAGTCCTTGACGTGGTGCGCAATGGACCGCATCCCAGAGCACCGAAGGTGCGGGGGGCGCCAGCGACCAGTGGTGCAGTGCAGGGAAGTGCAAGCAGAGCTGCGCGAGAGTCGCGCGGGAAAGCCACTGTCGCGTGCCAGAGTGGATGAGAAGCCGAGCGCCGGCGCGCGCCTGGAACTGGTCAGACGACGCAGGCAGCGTCTGGCTCTGCGAGTTGATGTTGGCCACTGGCGCCGAGGCGCCGGGCGCCGGCGCCGCCGCCGCCGGGCTGGCGGGCACGAACGCTGGGTACGTGCCCGTCGCCTTGGACGCCATGCCGTCCACGGTCGCGCTCTCCGCGGGCGCACCCGTCACGCCTGGCCCCCACGCGTGCGCGCCGCTCACGCTGCGCGGCCTCGGCTCCAAGGAGAGCGACAGGCATGCCTGGGCGGCGTGCTTGGAGCTAGTCACACGCTACAAGGCACGCTACAAGGCAGAGCGTGCCGCACGCCCACTGCCTGGGCTCGGCCATGGGCAGCCCCGGTGCGCCTCGAAACAAGGTTTGCCAGCTTCACAACAACGCGGACGAACGTGCAGCAGGCAGCCCCACCTGACGCTGGGCACACGAAAGCAGCGAGGTGATCTGCGCCACGGCGTGGCCGGCGACCGCAGGTGCGCTAACAAGTCCCGCCGCGGTTCGCCCTCCCGCCTCGCCGTGAGCCGCAAGGCCGCAGCCTCGCCCTGGATTTATTCTGCGGCGCCGCGCACGCGCCTCGCCTGCGGCCGGGGAGTCGTGAGCGCCAAGCTCGGTGCCTCAAAATGCACGCGCGACCCAGCACAGGTTTTTAACAAACGCAGAGTTTGCAAGCAGTTGCCTGCCGTGCTTTACCTGCTCAGGCAGTTGGATAAAACGTGCTGATGACAAAAGCATGTGCCGCCCTGGTAAGCAGCCGTCCGACGCACAGTCCTTGCACGTTTAAACTATCTAGCATCTGTGCGGTCTGCGTGCTTGGGGTAGCCTCGAAAACCGGATCAATTGGGCCCCGCTCCCATGGGAAGCGCTCTTGAGTCAGGGGCGTCACGTCAGGTCTTTACGGTAGTGTATGCACCACCGTAGGTTGTGCACTGTAGATCCGATTTGGTGCAGAAGTCGCGCTGCTCGCGCTAGCAATCGGCTCCTCTGCACGTGTACTGGCGGCAAGCGCCGGGTGTGCTGCAAAGGCTGGGCATGGATTCGAGCTGGGCAGGCAGGAAGCGGTCGGCAGACTTTGGATGGCAGGTTGGAGACCGCCAGGCGCCACAGGTGCGCGCTCAGGGGCCTGCAGGACGCAGCATTCGCTGATGTGCAAGCCGTGCTTCGCACCTACACACGGCACGACGCCGCGTAACCGGGCCCGCTCTGCATGCGTACAGGCCGAGGCACGCGGCACCCTGCAGGTGCTGCTGGCCATCCGCGAAGCGAACCCGAGCAGCGAGCTGCGCAATTGGTGGCAAGGCGCAAACTACACCGCCTGGCGCGGCGTGAAGACGCAGGGCGGCGAGGTCACCGAGCTGTGCGCCCCCGCACGCGCCCGTGCGGCACGCTGCCGGGCGCACACGCCCCGGGTTTGACGAGGGCGCCGCTTGCGCTTCCTTCCACCGTCGCAGCCAGTCACGTGCTTGCGCTCGGCTGTGCGCGGCAGTCGTCTGATGGACTGGCACTGGAGAACGAAAGAGAAGTCCAGCACAACTGATGAGCTGAGAGCTGCCTGGGCAGCCACGGGGGGCGTTTGCAGCCCCAGTGGCGCTTCCCGGCACCGGCAGGCTGTTGCGCGCTCTGACAACCGCGTACCTGGGCCAGGTTCCTGTCGCACTGCGGGCTGACAGAGCTGCCGGTGGGCCTGGGCGCGCTGCGCCGCCTGACAAAGCTCTGGCTCACGCACAACGCGCTGCGCGCCCTGCCGCCCGACTTTGGCGACATGCCCGCGCTGGAGTGGCTGTGGCTGAACGACAACCTATTTAAAACGGCACGTGCCTACACGCAGCCCACACACCGCTGTTCGGCACAACGACAGTGTTTACGTCGTGCTGCCATGCGCCTGTTTGGAGCGCCAACGCCTCCCAGCTTGCGCTGCGAGAGAGGTTTGGTGCTTGCGGGAGAGGTTTGGCGCCCGTCTGCGTTTGCGCTGACCTCACTGAAGGGCCCGCCTAGCGCGCAGGCGCCGCGGGAGGCGCTGCGGCTCGCGAGCCTGAAGAAGCTGTGGATGAACCTGAACCCCATGACGGAGCTGCCGCTGGCGCCCGCGCCCCTGCAGCAGCTCGAGTGGCTGTGCGCCGCCCTGCCCGCGCGCCCTGCTCTTGAGCTAGTGTGGCCTGTGGTGAAAGCATGCAGAGCTTGGAAACTAGGGTTGCGGTGAGGTGTTACGCTCTCCTTGCTCTGCAGACCATGGGCACTGACTGCTTGCACCTGCCCTAGCAAAAACAGCTGCAGCAGCAGCAGCGGTGCACAAGCCTCCCCCGCAGTACTGCGTATGAAATGTAAAACAGGCAAAGTGCGGCAGCGCTGGGGACTTTCACTTCCTCCTTGCGTGCGGAGCAGCAGCTCGGACGCTCACACACTGGGCGGCCCGGCACGGCGTGCCTCGCGCAGCGCCGCGCCCATTGCCGCGACGCGGCCGCGCGCGCGCAGGGACATCACCGACTGCCAGCTGGCCGTGCTGCCGCCGCAGATCAGCCTGCTGACCAGCCTGCACCGCCTGGATGCGCACAGCAATCGGCTGACGGCCGTGCCGCCCGAGCTGGGCCGCCTGACGGCCGTCAACCGGCTCAGCCTGCACAGCAACGAGCTGGTAACGCTCGCGGAGGAGGTTGGCGACATGTCGTCGCTGCAGTGGCTGTGCGCTCCCCGCGCGCATGCAGCAGCACGGGCACTTCAGATTTGCTGTCGTTGTTATCTGTGTGATGGTTGCATTAAGCTCGCATGGGTGTTATCCTGATGCATCTCTAAACAGTGCGCGCGTGCGGCGCAGCAGTGGTGTGCTAAGAGTGCTGAGAGCCGCACCCCCTCTTGTGCCATGGCACCCACCGCTTAGTTTCCACCTGGATGAATCCGCACCACACATGAATGTCACGCTCGAGTGTGTTCACCACCATGTCACAGAAAGGTAACCCAGCGCAATGCAAAGCGCAGGTCGCTGAACTCCAACCGCCTGACGAGCGTGCCGGCGTCCCTGGGGCGCCTGGAGCAGCTCAGCCGGCTGTCGCTGCACATCAACGCGCTCACAGGCATGCGCGCCTGGGCCCTCCAGGGGGCCTGTGACGTGTATATTTAGAAGCTGCCCCATGCAGTGCAGCCAGGGCCGACTATGCATGCCCGAACATGCGGGTATTTGTGAGTGTGCAGGGCTCGCCAGGGTGGACAGTGACACCCTGTGGCTTGCCGGTCAGGCGCGAGGCTGCCGCATGCAGGGTGCGAGTGCGCCCCGCGGCACCCACGAGCGCCCGGCGGCCGGCGGCGCAGGCACGCTGCCCGCGGAGCTGGGCCAGTGCAGCCGCATGGAGGCCTTCTCCGCGTTCACCAACCGCCTGACGGCGGTGCCCGGCGCGCTGCTGGCCGGCTTTGTGGAGTGCACGCGCCTGAGTGCGCCCCTGCGCCTTGTGCAAATGGCGGGAGTGCGGGCGGCATGTTTTGGCAGCTATTGTCCAGGCGTTTCTCAGTGGGTGTGATCCATTGTTGGCTGGGTATGCTTGCCTCTCTCTCGACAGACGTGAGCCTTCAGAAGCGCTCATGTTGATGTTGCTGGAGGCTGGAGCCGTGGTTGTCTACTCAGGCTGGGCGTGCACGGCATGGCAGGGCGGCAGGGGTAGCCTGGGCTGCAGCAATGCTCGTGCTGCACTGCTTGAAGCGAGCTTGCTTGCCTTGTTGCAGGCCTGTGGACAAACCAGTTGGAGACGCTGCCGCCCGAAATTGGTAAAATGGCCAACCTGCAGGTCTGTGGCCCTTTCCACATGGCGGCCATGATCGCACTCAGAACGCTCAGGCAAATTATGGTCAAGACATCAGGTGCATATCCTGCTATGGACTGCAGCCACAGTGGCATGAGGAAGGTTCTACTTCGACCTGTGGACGCAAGAGCAAACAGCAACGCCAGAGCAGCTGGTCTGGCACATGGGCTGGTGCTGCCCGCGCGTGTGCAGAGCGCTGCGCGCGCGCGCGCAGGAGCTGTGGCTGAAGAGCAACCGGCTGACCAGGCTGCCGGAGGAGCTCGGTGACTGCGCCAAGCTCAAGCGGCTGTGGCTTGACGACAACCGCCTGACCACGCTGCCGGACAGCCTCACGCGCCTGAGCGCGCTGCAGGAGCTGTACGCGCCGCACAACCGCCTCACCGCGCTGCCGCCCGCGCTCGCGCGCCTGCCGGCCCTGCGCAAGCTGTGCGCCGCCGCCCCATTTCGCCCTCAGCGTCCTCTACACTGCCAGGACCTTGTGCGCGGCTGACAATGCGTTACCTGGCTGTGTGCCGAGAGAGCACCCCAGCCTAGCCCCGCCCTGTGTGTGTATGTCATGGATCACGCCTTCAAGCTTGCATGGTGGTGTCGCTGCTGCAGCCTGTCATGACTCTGGGATGGAAATGTGAGCGTACTGCTTGGCACCGTTGCGCAGGTTTGTGGAGGGCAACGCCGACCTCAACCTGGGCCCCGAGTTTGACCACTTTTCTGAGCAGAACCACCAGGACTTGGCAGCGGCCATGGATGCCCTGGACAGCAGCCTGCGCAGCATCTCTGCATAGCACGGCGTGGAGGGGTAAGCCCGCTGGTTGTACCATCCCTGAGCACCAGCAAACTTTTGTGCGGTTTATGCCTCATAAACCACTACACATGCATGATTGGTACCAGCAAGGGCAGCCTCTGACTGTATCTCATTGCTTTGTATAAAGATTACGTGTGGTGTGCGACCACCACAATGTGCTTGCTGCTACGTGCGTTGGTCAATGCTGAGATGGCAGACGGTCTAGGAGCCCAATGCAGCTCCCCCCCCGGGACTTCTTGGCAGTGTGTCTGCCTGTTTGATGCACATTGTGTTTGTTGGTGGCGTGAGCCATACGGACTGTGTTCCTGGGCAGTGCCACATGCTGCTTTATATAAGTGCAGCGTTTTCGGCTGTCTATGTGGTTGCTGCCACCTCAGTTTTGATGCAAGTTGTCTGCATATGTGAACATTGGTTGTATTTTTTGCATGACAAGGCGCTCACACTGGTGCGCATGTCAGGTGTTGGGGCTTTGTCCGTACACTGCTTACAGCGCAGATTGTCGTCTGCAGGTCCCATTCTCCCGATTTCCAGGTCTGTCGCGTATGTGTAATGCAGAACATGTACCAGCCTCAAAAACTCACTCCCATGACCTCTTACAACGAGCACTCTTTCAAAAAGTAGCACGCCCAATGCCTTTGTTGAATAACAGTTCAGCACTCTGCCATTGTTTCCAAAACACCAGAGCATCCTCACCAATGTTTTACTGGCTAATGGCTGGTGCTTGCAAGAGTAGCTGGCCAGGCTGAGCATGCAGGGCACATGGCTAGTAACAATTAAAAGCGCAAGCATACCAAGCCAGGTTAATGCTTCTCACTGCTAGCCAGGTGCAGACACAAGCCATGCACCAGGGTGTTGAAAGCCCCTCTGCCTACCCAAAGCGCTCAAAGTCGCTGCGGGGCCTGCCCTTGTTGCTGCCTCCGTGCCGGCTGTTGCGGCTGCCATGACCACGGCCGCCGCGCCCGCCCCCGCGCCCGCCTCCGCGCCTGCCGCCATGGTCGCCGCCGCCGCTGTACGAGAATTTGCTCTTTGGGACAGGCGCTGGGTAGTCCACCTGGCCATCGCACAGCCGGCCGTGATTCACATGGCACCGCGCACCACTGCGGCAGGGAACACATGTGCACCAGGGAGCTCGTCAGCCCCATCAAGTGCTGGAGCCATGCAAGCCTGAAGCAAGACTACGTGGACGAAAGCGGCCGTGGGCACGATCACGCGCCGTCAGTAAGCCATGACATGCTACGTTTATCAATAGAGTGTCCATGCTACATTGTGAAGATGAAACTCCCAGAAACACTCAAAGTACTTCAGCCATGTATGTCAGCCATGCACACACCCACACCATGATAGACTGCGAGGCTGTGCAGGCATCCAAGGCGGCAAAGTATCAGCAGCCTCCAATCCAACCGGCTGCTCTTGCGCCCCATGAAACGCTCTACAGGCCTATCAACACTAGGAGAGACGCCAGGTGAGCCCGGCCGAAGCAGCGCACCCCAATGTGGCAGCTGTACTGCTCCTGCTCCTCGCGCGACATCAGCCATGGCTCATGCACGCGCTGCGACGGCACGCGCGCCAGCTCCGGCACCCATGTGCGGCTGTAGTCGCCCTCCAGGTCGTAGTCCTGTTACAGACCCAACAGGCTGAAGCCACGATCAGGGCATAGCCCTGTCACCAGCCACCTGTTTCAACAGCACAAAGTGCAACACATGCGTTGCAATTGCAATTGCTTCTGTCAGTACTCCCAGCCGACTGCACCACTCAGCAGCACAGCACTTGACCGGGCCACACACCTTGGACTGCTTGGTGATGTTGAACTTGTTCACGCGCCCGCCTGTCATGCCGGCGGCCGCGCACCAGTTGCCCCAGTTGCTGCACACGTCTGCGCGCGCGTGCAGCGTCAGCGACACCTCAACAGGTTGTAAGTTCACACGACGAGTGCTTGGAACATTTGGTGGTGACAGGGGAGGCCGATGCACAGCGCTGGCTGTACTTGCGCGCGATCCTGCCAGCACAAGTCGCGCGCCGGGACCGGCACATGCACAGCACACATGCAGCCCATGAGCCCGCACCATAGTCCGTCAGGACGGACTCGAACCAGTCAGCTCCCAACCGCCAGTCGATGCCCAGGTCCAGCGCGAGGTAGCTCGCCACATTCTGCCGCCCGCGGTTGCTCATGTAGCCTGCGCCCGACATTTATCGCTGCCTCAGCGCAGCCCCGCAAGGCCTGCCACAGGCCGCTTGGTCATTGCTCCAGGCACGCTTCTGGCGCGCGACTCAACAAGTCCCTTGTTACGTACGACTTGCAAGCACCCCACTCGCAGGCACCCCACACACTGGGCCACAACAGACCCGCCCGACATGCACAGCAGGAGCTCCGCCTTCCCGCCGCGGCCAGCGTTGGGGCGCGCACCCGTCGCCGCCAGCTCGCGCATGTTGGCGTCCACGAGCGGCATGCCGGTCCGCCCCTCCTTCCAGCGCTGGAAGAGCGCCGGGTCGTCCCGCCACTCGCGCTTGTGCCCGCACGTGCCGTACTCGAAGAAGATGGCGTTGCCGTGCTTCATGGTGAAAAACCTGGCGCGCGCATCGAAACCCTGAACCTACCGCTCTCATGCGCAGCTCGGCTTTCCCTTTCCTGCACACGCGCGCGGGGCCGGCGCGTCTGCAAGCGGGCGTGCGCCCCGCCTGCCCCGGGCGCTGCCGACTGGGCGCGCCGCACCTGTAGTAGTCGCGCCACAGCAGTTCGAAGACGATCCAGTAGGTCGACTTGTTGCCCCCTTCGACGCGCTCCGCCGCATACCTGCACGCGCGCTCAACCCGCTGAACTGCGGGCGTCGCTTACGCGAAGGATGTCTGCACAAACCTGGCCGGTCAGGGCTTTGACTGTGCCGTCTGCGCAAAACATGACCTCAGGCACGCAAAATTATATAGTCAGGTGGCACACGAGCCAGCTCTCTTCGCAGAGGCCCAGCTGCGGCGCACCGCTCCACCTCGGCCGCGATACGGCGGGCGGACAGGCACCCGGCCGCCAGCCAGGGCGAGAACTTGGTTGAGAAGTCCGCGCCGAGCATGCCGTTGCGCGTGTCGAAGTACGTGCGCGCCGCGTCGGTGCCCCACAGGTAGTGCTGCAGCCGCGCGAGCGCCGCGGTCTCCCCGCCGCGCGCCGGCAGCGCCGCCTGGGTGCGCACGCGCGCAGGTGACCGCACCGCACCGCCGGCTGGCCAGCCAGGCCATGCCTGCTTCCCAGCTGCCACCAACGCCCTGCATGTGCAAACGCTCAGCGAGGCGCCGCACGTTGGAGTGGTCCTGCGGCGTGGCCAGCCGCGGCACGTCTTCGGGCACGATGCCGTTCAGGTCCTCCACGCGCGCCGGCTGGAAGTCCATGCGCTCGCGCGGCAGGTCCGCGGGCAGCGGCAGCGCGCCGGGCCCCGGCGCGGGCGCCGGCGCGCGCGGCTTGCAGTGTGCCTCCACCTGCGACGAAGGTAATAAATTGTACCGCGCATCACGACAACAGTGCGAGCGCACGGGAGGGGCTGCCTGGGAGGTGTCAGCCGCTGCAACACAGCTGGCAAGTCCTCCTGCAGCACTCATGCGACCGGCATGCGAGCCAAGCAGCGGCAACCGCAGGGAGCGCGCGCCGGCGGCGCGCGCGCGCTGGGCCGGGCACCGACACCTTCTGCCGGAAGGGCGTGAACACGTCGGGCATGTGCGGCATGTCCTCGCCGCCGAACAGCGGCGCCACGTCTTCCAGGTGGTGCAGCGTCGGGCCCCACAGCAGGTCCTGCGCGCGCGCGCCCCAGCCCTCACCAGGCGCTTGCAACACGGGCGATCGGCGCTCTAATGACGCGCAACGCTCTCCTCCATGCTGGTGTGTGTAGCTGATTCGGGCACATGGACAGGCCGCCCACCACGTGCGAGCATCACGTGAATACCCTCGCAGGGCGCAACTCGCGCGCGCACAGGTGCAGGTCCGCGAAAGGCACTGCGGCGCGCGTGACGGCATGCAGGCTGCCGCGGGCCGCGCGGGCGCTGTGCGCGTGCGGGGCGTGCCAGCCGGGCGCGGTCGCGCACGGCGCGCCGCACGGCCCGCTCCACGCGCGCCTCCTCGCTGGTCGCCTCGGCCTGCGCCAGGACGCGCCCCTGCGCGGCGGCGCCGCCGCTGCCGCTGTCGCCCGCCAGCGCGGGGAAGAGGTCTGCCGCGCAGCGCCGGCCAGCTCATGCTTGGTGCCAGGCAGCCGGAGCAGCCTGGTTGCTGTGAGGTGCACAACACGTGTGCAGGCGAAGGCGTGCGCACAGGCGGGACCGCCATGCTAGGTGCAGGCCTCCATATGCGCAGGTGGTAAGCCTGGGCAGCATGTGTGCAGGCACTGCCAGCCCCGGCGGGAGCGACGCACGCACCCGACATCACGTCCTCGGGGCGGCCGAGGTGTATGAGCAGGTCGCTTCCGATACTCCGCAGGCTGGCCTTCAGGTCGAGCACCGACTCCAGCAGGAACTGGGCGCGGTGCGCGCCCGTCTTCGGGTTGCCAAAGGGCGTCAGCGCATACTGCCGCGGGTCGAAGCAGTACAGGGGCACGACCTGCGCACGCCAGGCTCTACGTGAAGACCTGCTGTGGCCCAGGAAACATCTCTTTGCAACATATCTCTTTGCAAAACATACCTGCAGGGATTTGCGGAAGCAGTGCGCTATGCTGCTTAGGTACGTGCCGCCGCACATAGCTGAGGCACATAGCTGAGGCTCTGCCAACACAGCGCATAGGCACTGCACAGAGGGAAGTGCGAGCCAACGGCCAGACACAGCGTGTTACACTAGCAGCCGGCATCGGTGCCTTTGGACCAATGACAGCTATAGACAGCTCCGCCGCACCTCACACTGCCCCTGCTTGGCCAGCGCCGCAGCCTCGTTGAACACGGCGCTGTCATGCAAGCGCAGGTCATTGCGCAGCCACACCACCACGCGCTGCTTCTGCGAGGCGCCCACCGCCGCAAGCACGCTTGCCGCACGCGCAGGCATCTGGCCCCGCTCCTGCCTGCGTTGGATCACAGAGGTACATAAGCCCGCCTGTGGGGAACTCCTGCACGAGAAGGGGTGTCGTTTTGCCACGAGCAATGTCGTGGCGTAGCGGCCGAGCAAGAGAGCAGGCCATCAAGTCATCTGGCTCACGCCCTATTAGCGACAAGCTCGCGGAGCACCTCGGCACTCGTGAGCCCACGCTCCTGGACGGAGGATGGCCGGCTGCAACCATGCAGCGTCCGGCTTCCCAGCGTGTCGGTACAATGAGGCGACAGCAGGCAGCCAGATTCACTGTTGACACTGTGAGTTTATTGCGACGTTTGACTGCTGCCGGCCCGCGCAGCATGCAAGCTCCGAGACTCGGCAGGCCCTGCAGGGTCTGCTTAATTTGTCGCAAAGGGCGCGTCCTTCATGGACTGACTCCAGCGTCGAGCGGGAGCTGTTTGCCTAGCCTGCGCACCGTTGCTCTGGCCTGGACTCAAGCGCGCGCAGCTGGGGCAGTGTGGGGCTGTGCCATGCGCTTACAATGTGCGGCCTGCAGTGGGCGGCGCGCGAGCGAGAGGCAGGGCGTGCAAGGGCCGCTGCCGTCTGCGCCAGGCCCGCGCAGGCCCACCGCGAGGGCGAGCTAGCATGCTCGGGGCCGCCCCGCGGCCGCCGTTCGAAGCGTTCCTGCCGCACGCGAGCGTGCTCGCGGTGTGCTTTGGCGGGTACGAGGAGCTGGTGGCCAGCAAGGAGTCGGACGCCGGGCTCGTCCGGCTGATGCACCTGCTGCACCTCAGGTGCGCCAGGAACTGCCGGACTTCGCTGGGCGCACACCTCGTATGCAAATTTGGGAACTGCGACGAGTGTGCATCAGGTTTGACTGCGCCGGCACAGCTGCGGCCTGGCTGGGCGCGCGTGACGCCACGTGCGCCCAGCCAGGCCGCAGCAGTGCCGGCGCAACCACACCTGGTGCACGCTGGCAACTCCCACGTTTGCACACGAGGCACGGCGCCGCTGGTGGTTGGCGCAACGCCTTTGCCCGGACCACCAGCGTTGCCTGTGGCGGCGCACAACCAGGCCGATTTTCTTGTGTGCAAAGCTGGCGCGGCTGGTCGCAGGCGACACCGCGCTTGCTGCATGTATGTGTCCTTCAAGCCTGGACGGGTGGCAACCTGGGGGGACTGCCCACGGTCGCAGGGTGGACAACGTACTGAGCGCATGGCCGGGCGTGTACAAGCTGTGGGAGAGCACGCCCGGGCACTGCCTGGTCGTCTCGCACACCGGCGCGACGCAGCACGCCGAGCTGCTCGTGCGCCTGGCCGTGCGGCTGCGCTCGCACTTTGCCGAGGCGCGCGGCCCGGGCCGCTCAGCGACTGCTCGCGGACTCTGCTACATGCGGTCGCGGCCCTCACAGTGCTGAGGAAGAAGGGAAATAAATAGAAACGCCAGTGTGGTCCGCACCGCCTGGCGGCAGGACAAACTGCCGTGCGGGCGGCCAGTGCGGCTGCTGATGAGCGTCTGCTCCGGGCCGCTGGCGACCGGCGTGATCGGCGGGGGGCACCTGCAGTTCCAGTGCGGCCCCGGCCCTCCGCCCGCGCGCTCAGGCTGCAGGCGACCTGCGCCCGGCCGCGCAGAGCGCCGGGCCACAGGCTGTCCCACCGCGCGCGGTGCAAGGACGCGCCGGCTCACGTGCCAGCTCAGCTCGCGTCCTGCCTTGGTGTGAACAGCGCTGCAGACGAGGCTCAGCGCAGTTGGGCCGGTGACGTGGCGCCGTGCGGGGCGGCTGTGCTCATGCAAAGCAAGTTGGGGCAGAGGGACTTGAAGAGGCCGCGCCGCGCGGCGCGCAGCGCCTATGGCCCCGCCGCACTGCTGGCCCGGGCGATGAACCGGGCCGCCTACCAGAGCGCGCTGCCCGACGGCATCCTGGTGACGCCCCCCCCGCCCGCCCGTCGGTCCCCTGGGCCGCTTCCGCCCTCCCACTCATGTGGGAGGCGCTCCGCTGGACGGCCGAAGCGCGCGGCGGCCCTCCAGCGGACGGCGCGGAGAGGCGGGCGCGGCCGGGCAGAGCGCTGTCCTGAGCGCCGCAGCGCCGCAGGCGGGGCCCGCGGGCGCGCCGGCTCCGCGCGGCTGCGCGCCGGCGCGCGCGCGCGGCGCGCCGACAGCGCGCGCGCCCGGCCGCAGGTGTCGGGCCCCACGCGGCGCGCGCTGGGCGGCGCGCGGCGCTGCGCGTTCCTGGGCCGCGCGTCGGCCGCGCCCGGCGCGCCGGGCGTGCCGGCCTACCTCTACATCGGCGGCGCGCCTGCGGGGCGGCCGGCGCCCGGCGCGGCCCCCGCTGCGCGCGGGCGGGCGGCGCAGGCCGCGGGCG
>JAABUX010002464.1_pt1 | contig 26156 bp, 24 predicted proteins | sample 5561851 | NCBI WGS metagenome assembly JAABUX01 (sample SAMN10711883, study PRJNA513361) | rock metagenome | isolation source: Antarctica rocks | place: Antarctica: Victoria Land, Richard Nunatak red sandstone | collected 2016-01-03 | reverse complement strand
CAGCCACCCTCACCGCCCGAAACCGGACCGGAACCTGACGCTCAGCACGCGCAGCCGGCCGGCCCGCCCGCGCTCCCGCGAGCCCGACCAGCGCCCACACCACCCATTCGACACCAGTCTCCTAGAATGAGGCGCCAATGATCGACCGCGCGCAGGTGCTCCACGTCGCGAGGCTGGCTCGTCTGCAGCTCAGCGAGCAAGAGGCCGAACAGATGGTGGCGGAGCTCTCGAAGGTGCTCGGCTATGTCGAGAAGATCGGCGAGCTCGACCTTGAGGGGGTGCCGCCAACGTCGCATGTCGTCGATGTGGTCAACGCGCTGCGATCCGACGATCCTGAGCCCTCGCTGCCTGTCGAGCTTGCATTGCAGGCAGCGCCCGAGCCGGTCGCAAGCGGCTTCGGCGTGCCCAGCCCCGCCGCGGAGAGCGGATGACGAGCGACCTGATCGACTTGAGCGCCGCCGCGGCGGCGCTCGGCGTACGCGCCGGCGAGATCGACGGGCAGGCGTTGTTCGAGGCTTACCGCAAGCGGGCGCTCGCCGACGAGCTGAACGCCTTCACCTGGGTGGCGGATTGCCCACCGGAAGCCGCGGTGGCCGGCAGGCCGCCGGAAGCCACGGTGGCGGGGCGCCTGCAAGCTAGATTTGACGCCGCCCCGCTGGGCGGCGTCCCGCTCGCGGTCAAGGACCTCTTTTGCACCGCGGGCATTCCGAGCCAGGCGGGGTCGCGGATCTTGGAGGGGTATCGCCCGCCATATACCGCCACGGTCGTGCAGAAGCTCCAGGCCGCCGGCGCGCCGCTGCTGGGCAAGACCAACCAGGACGAGTTTGCGATGGGCTCCTCAAATGAGCACTCGGCCTTCGGGCCGGTGCTCAACCCCTGGGATCGTGCCCGCGTGCCGGGCGGGTCCTCGGGTGGGAGCGCCGCTGCCGTCGCAGCCGGCCTCGCGCCGTGGGCGATCGGCACCGACACCGGCGGCTCGATCCGCCAGCCGGCGGCGCTATGCGGGATCGTCGGGGTGAAGCCAACCTACGGCGCGTGCTCGCGTTTCGGGATGATCGCGTTCGCGTCCTCGCTGGACCAGGCCGGCCCGCTCACGCGCGACGTGACCGACGCGGCGTTGCTGCTGGCGCACATGGTGGGTCACGATCGGCGCGACTCGACATCGGTCTACCGTGGCGAAATCGAGCTTCCGAGCGCCGAAGATCTGCGTGGCATCCGCTTGGGGGTTCCGGACGAGCTCGCGGGGGAGGGCATCGAGCCGGGCGTGCGCGCGAGCTTCGAGGCGACGATCGCGCTGGCCGAGAGCTTGGGCGCGATGATCGAGCGCTGCCGGCTGCCCCACGCCCCGCACGCCCTCTCGGCGTACTACCTCATCGCTCCCGCTGAGGCGTCGGCCAATCTCGCGCGGTTCGACGGCGTCCGCTACGGCCTGCGCGCCGGCGGGGACGCCGGCCTCTCGAGGATGTACACCGAAACCCGCTCGGCAGGCTTCGGAGCCGAGGTCAAGCGCCGGATCATGCTCGGCACCTACGCGCTCTCCAGCGGTTATTACGATGCCTACTACGGCACCGCCCAGAAGGTGCGCACGAAGATCTCTGAGGACTTCCGCGAGGCGTTCGAGAGCTTTGACTTCCTCGTCACGCCCACGAGCCCTGGGACGGCGTTCGAGCTCGGCGCCAAGGCTGATGATCCGCTTGCCATGTACCTGAACGACTTCTGCACCGTTCCCATGTCGCTGGCCGGGATCCCCGCGATGTCGATCCCGTCGGGCCTGAGCGACGGTTTGCCGGTGGGCTTCCAGCTCGCCGGGCCGCCGTTCAGCGAGAGCCGTCTGCTGGACGCCGCTCATGCGCTCGAGCTGGCGATCGGGTTCGATGGGAGCATGGCCCGTAGATGAGCCCGACCCCGCTCGATTGGGGAAGCGTGGTCCGCAGATGAGCATTGCGTACACCGCTGGCACCGGCTACGAGCCGGTCATCGGCCTCGAGATCCACGTCCAGCTCGCCACGCGCACGAAGATGTTCTGTGGCTGTGAGCTGTCGTTCGGCGATGCCCCGAACATCCACACCTGCCCGGTGTGCCTTGGCCTGCCCGGAGCGCTCCCGGTGCTCAACGAGCGCGCGGTCCGCTTCGGGGTGATGATCGGCCTCGCACTCGACTGTGAGATCGCGCAGCGCTCGCTGTTTCACCGCAAGAACTACTTCTATCCCGATCTCCCCAAGGGCTACCAGATCTCCCAGTACGACGTGCCGCTGTGCGCTGGCGGGAGGCTCGGCGACGTGCGCATCCATCGCGTCCATCTAGAGGAGGACGCGGCCAAGCTCGTCCACATGGGGGAGAGCGGCCGCATACACGGTTCGGAGCGCAGCGTCGTTGACTTCAACCGCGGTGGGACGCCGCTGGTGGAGATCGTGACCGAGCCCGACCTGCGATCGCCTGAGCAGGCGCGCGAGTGGCTGACGCTGCTGCGCGTCACGCTGCGCCAGCTCGGCGTCTCGGACGTGAACATGGAGGAGGGCTCGCTGCGCTGCGACGCCAACGTCTCGGTCCGGCCGACCGGCTCAGCCGGACTCGGCACGAAGACCGAGCTCAAGAACATGAACTCGTTCCGGTTCCTGGAGCGGGGGGTCCGAGCAGAGATCGATCGTCAGGTGAAGCTGTCGCAGTCCGACGACCCCGTCGTTCAGGAGACGCTGCACTTCGATCCTTCCTCAGGTGCGTTGACTGCGCTGCGCTCCAAGGAGGAAGCTCACGATTACCGCTACTTCCCCGAGCCCGATCTCGTGCCGCTGCTGAGCACCGAAGCGCTGCTGGATGGTGCAGGCGCCGCACTGCCCGAGCTCCCGGCACAGCGCGCCGCGCGCTTTGAGCGCGGGCTGGGGTTGAGCGCCGGCCGGGCACGCGAGCTCGCATTTCGGGCGGAGCTCAGCGACTATTTCGAGTTCATGATCGCAGGAGCCGCGGGTGCGGCTGCTGAGAACGGCGCTGGGGAGCTAGTCGGTCCGATTGAGCTGGCCAACTGGATCCCGCAGCTCGTCGAGCGGATCGGCTCGGACGCCGATCCGGCCCAGAGCAAGGTCGCACCCGGAGCGCTCGCCGCCCTCGCAGCGATGGTCAAGGCCAAGGAGGTCAGCCGGGAGGCCGCCAGAGAAGTTCTGACGCTGCTCGTCGCCGAGGGCGGCGAGCCCCAGGCGATCGTGCAGCGTGAGGGGCTCGGGGTGCTCAGGGGAAAGGACACCGCGGAATTGGCATCCTTGGTCGAGTGCGGGCTCGCATCGAACCCCGGGGCCGTGGAGCAGGTCCGTGCCGGCAATACGAAGGCGATCGGCCCGCTCGTGGCGTACGTGATGCGCGAGAGCAAGGGCCGCGTGGACGGCGGAGACGTCAGGCGGCTGATATTGCAAAGGGTACAAAGGACGCCATAGCGCCAACGTACGGGGTCGGCAGCCATAACGCCGCACGAGCTTGTTCGGTTGTTCACGCCCGTGAGACGGCGCGCTCCGCACCTACCTGGCGGAACGTTCCGTCACCAGACCGGACGGGTTATGACTCCGCGCTGCCTCAGTCCAAGCGCCGCGAGAGCCTGCGGACCACGAAGCCGGCGCCAAGAAGCGTGCCGCCACCTGCTACCAGCAGGCCGACATCGAGGCCGGTGAACGGGAGCTGCCCATTTTGGCCCGCTGACGGTCCGTCGTGCGTGACCGCGCATAGCTGTGGGTTGTATGCCTGGCACGTGGAGCTTCCCTGTGCCAGGGCCGCGCTTGGCGCTAGGAGGCAGATTGCAGTCGCAAGCGTCGCGACGTATTTCATGAAGCGCTTCATGTGATTTTAGATTCCCCGCGTCGCATGTGTAAACGTACCCTTACTGGATCGTACACGAATCGAGAAGCTATGCAAGCATGCAACGTGAATCGTGTCCGCCTCAGCGCCTGCGTCCTAAGGTGAAGGCAACAGTGCCTATTGCGCTAGGACCAGCATCTGGAACGCCTCCGCTGGGGTCAAGGGTTGCCGATCGTACACGCGCGCGAGAGCCTGCTTCAGCGCCGGCTGCAGTGAATTGATCGATGCCGCGACCTCGAAATCGTGAAGCGCCCGTGCTCTGTCACCGCGCTCCGAGGCGGCCAAGCCGTCACCAAGCCAAGAGAACCAGCCCCCCGGTTCGCGCCTGATCGCCTGCCTGAAGCGCCGCTCAGCCACGGCATATTCTCCGGTCTGAAGTGCGATAGTGCCGCCGAGCCGTCCGGGGTCGGCGCTCAGAGGATCAAGCTTGGCGGCGGCCTTCAAGTCCCGCAGGGCACCGGCGGGGTTTCGCTGGCTAATGTCGCTCGCGAGCGACAGCTCGCGGGTAGAGAGATATGGCAAGCCGAGGACGATCGCGGCGCCGACAAGCGTCAGCGCGCCGGCTAGGACCGAGACGGCTCGAGGCAGTCGCTTGCTCGGAGAGCGCGAGTTACCGCTGGCTGTTCTTGACGCCCTGAGGGCTCCGGCCATTCCCAGGAAGCCGAACGTGGGCCCGGACAGAGCCGGCATCTCCCAGAACCAGTCGACCGATCCGTGGATCAGCCACACTGCAAGCGGCAGCAGCGCCGCGCCTGCAACTCCGCGAGCGAGCACCTCGCCGCGACGCCGGGTGCGCACCGCAGCGGCGATCGCCGCGATCAGGAAGGCCGCGAACAGCCCGAAGCCGACAAAGCCGGTGTGCGCAAGCAGCCTCAGCTCGAGGCTGTGGGTCCATTGCGGCTCCTCTCTCGTATGTCGGCGGCGCACGTAATAGTCGGCAAAGTTGTCCTGACCCAGCCCGCCGATTGGGTGTGCCAGGACTGCATCCAAGGAGACACGCCAGAAGTCGTAGCGACCGCTGCCGACATCGCTGAAGTGCGAGCCTGAAGACGCTTCACTCTGCGTGTGGCTAAATCCATTCCACTGCCGCGAGATGAATCGCAGCGGATGGCCGTGGGTCTCCAACACTCCGCCAACGCCCACATCGGCAACGGCGAGCACGGCCAGAGCGCCGCCGAGTGCGCGACGGCGCCACCGATCGAGGCGCGGTGGCGTTCCTATCAGCGCGTCCCCCCAAGCCATCAGACAACCGGCGACAAATATCGCGGCGCAGACGAGAATCGCAGCCTGCCCGGCGCGGGCGGCAGCGTGGTTGAGAGCTGACCCGGGAGAGCTTTGGTAGACGTCCAGCAGACGCCGGAGTAGAGCGAGCGCCGCGACGATCGGGATCAGCGATGTCGCGATGACGCGAAGGCGATCGGGCACCACCGCGATTGCGACGAGCGCGATCAACGGCAGCGTGAACAGCCAGCCCCGGCTCTGCACGATCAAGGCGAGCTGCAGGCCGGCACAGGCCACGGCGAGCAGAGCGCCGCGGAGTAGACTGGGAAGCTCCCGCCGCGCCGCGAGCGCGATCGCGGCCAGCGCGTCCAGTGTGAAGAGAGCAGCCGTCGAGTTTATATATCCGGTCGGGGCGGCCAGGCGACCACCGATCACGAGCGCTTCGACGTGATCGGTTGATGCCAAGCGGAACAGCAGCACGATTGCGATCACCCCCACACCGAGCACAAAGGTCAGAAGCGACACGAGCGCTGCCTTAGGAGTCCACGGGATGACCGTAAACAGTGCGAAGACGAGCACGTAAAGCAATGTCCGATTGCTGCCCTCGAGCGCGTTGCCGGGCGACTGTGCCCAAGTGATCGACAGGTAGGACCAGGCAAGGTAGAACGTGAAAGCGACGAGCGCCAGGCGGCTGGCGCGAGACCGGGGCCGCCAACCGAGGCCGATGGTTATGCCTGCAAGCACCGCGAGCAGCACCAGCGCTCCCCAGTACCAGGTGTCGGCGTCGTAGCCGCCGTTGTCCGCTGCCCACACGAGCATCAAGCAGACCGCGATCAGCCCTAGTAGGAGCGCCTGGGGTTGACCCCCAAGGAAGTCACGCCAAGCACGTCCTCGCGCCGCTGACGAGAATCGAGCGAATATCTGGCTCGGCCGCCCGGCTATCATGGCACGCGACGGTACATGGCTTTCCTTGGCTAAGCGCGATTGAGCCTCAGCGGTTCGAACGGCTGGCCTGGGGTTCGGTGAAAATCGTGAGCTGCTGGCAGGTGGCGTCGATGGCGCTGACTCCGACGGTGTGTTTCGGCACAGCGTCCCGAGTTCTGAGAGCAGGCCGGAGAGGCTGTGGACAGGAAGCCCGTCATCCCCAAAGAGCATCGTCGTAAGTTTGGTTTACCAGCTCGTCCCGGACGTAGTAGGCAAGCATGCAGAGGAACACGTGCGCGTAGACACGGTCCTCGGGGCAATGGTGCACAGGGCGATCTGGAGCTCAGCGGGATTCATGTGTCTGAATGCGCGCGTAGGCGCGCACCACAGGCCAGCGCCGATCTACGATGAGATTCTGAAGTGCGAAGCACGCGGGATCCCGTCAAACCAGGGCCTCCGCGGCGTCGTCTTGGCAGACGAGCAGGAGCTCATCCGCAGACTGCGGTGAAGAAACCTCGATCAGCCCGCACTCATCGAAGATCGCGAGGTGGAAGGACAGCTGAGTGTGAGCGCCTTGATCGCGGACCGAGGAGAGGTCAGCGGCGTTGCCCTTGTGAACCTCGACCGCCGCCGGGCGATCCTGGGAAGCGGGACAGGTCGTAGGCGATGTCCATCTTGTCCCGGGACAACGTCGCGCGGGCCGCCAATCGCGCCTAGCTCACCGTGACGGGTCTCCAGTCAGCTCGAGGCCAGGTCGTAGAGACGAACCGCTCGTCCTTCGGGTTACCGCGGGCGAGCGCCTTCTCAATGCGCTCCTGAGAGGGCAGCAGCCAGTCCATCGCGGACAGCAGCTCGGCTTCTTTGCCCTCGCCCAGCGTGCTCTTCTGAACACGTCAAGGTCTCGCGACTCCTCACCCGTTCAGCCTCAGCGCCGGAAGGAACGTAAAAGGCGTATACTTTCGATCGACGAAGATCCTTGGGGAAGGATCTATCCGTTTGAACGAGCCAGAGAGGTAGGGATTTAATGTCTAAGGTCGATATGCAACGACGTTGGCACGGGGTGCGGAGGTTTTGCGTCCCCAGGATGTGCCGCTAGTGAAGGTCACGCTGCTTCACATGCCCTCAGCCGCCCATGCGAGACCTGCTTTTCTGATAACAGCGCTCGCGAGCGCTGTTATCGCGCTGATGGCTTGCCAGCCCGCACAGGCTTTGGTCTGCGACCGTGTGGCCGCTCCGAACGGTTCCAACAGCGCCTCCGGCACCCCAAGGCACCCATTCCAATCAGCTCAGCGGCTGGTGGAGGCATTGAGGGCCGGCCAGACCGGCTGCCTGCGGACAGGTATCTACCGTCAGGACGTCACAATCCGGCGGGGCGGCAGGTCGAATGCACCGCTCGTGGTTCGTTCATTCCCCGGCGAAGCTGCGACGATCCTCGGTCGGCTGTACATTGCCCGCGGCGCCGACTACACGACTGTCTCAAACCTGGGCTTGGTGGGTATCGAGCACGGACGCGAGTGCGGCTCTCGCTTGTGCGCGAGTCCGTCGGTCGATGCGAACCACACTACATTCGTTCGCGATGATGTGACTAATCGTCACGCCGATGCCATCTGCTTCGTGCTGGGCGACGCCAACGGCGTCTATGGGTCCGCTAATGACACGACGATCCGAAACAGTCGGATTCATGACTGTGGCAAGCTGCCTCCCGCCAACCTCGAGCATGGCATTTACGTCGAGAACTCGGCTGGGTCCCGAATCCTCGACAATTTGATTTACGACAACTCCGACCGAGGCGTCCAGCTCTATCCCAATGCGAGCCACACGTTGGTGCGTGGCAACGTGATCTACGGTAACGGCGAGGGCGTCGACTTCGCCGGCGACGCCCTCGAGGCCTCCAGCAACAACACCGTCACCCACAACATTATTGCGAACTCGCGTGTTTTATACAATGTAATGTCGTCCTATTACCCGGGGCAGGTCGGCACTGGAAACGTTGTGGATAACAATTGCATCGGCGGAGGACCATTGGCAAACCCAAGCAACCGAGGTGGCATCAGGTATCGTCACGAGGGCTTTGCCGTATACGACAACCGCATCCGGACCCCCCAGTTCGCGGACGCTGCTAATGCAGTCTTCAGCCTCCCGGGCGACAGCAAGTGCCGCAGGCTGCTGGTGGCTCACAAAGGTTCAGGATGAAGGAAGCCATGGGTCATTTATAGGCCGCGTAGCTGCTTCCCCACGTGGCCGGGATAGAGCGGTGGTTCGGTCCGAGCCCGACGTGTCGGTCAGATGTCCCCTACTGAGCGGGTTTTTGATCGAGACGAGAGGCTATGTTGACGCTCTTGGCTGAGCCGCGGAGTCGTTTTGTCACAGGGCATAGCGAAGCGAGCGGGCCGAGTGGCGGCCATGGTGTGCCGCCCGCTCTCGCGGGAGACCAGCATGCTCGCCGTGCTGGTCAAGGAGCGGCGCGCGGCGGGCGCGGGATCGCTTGCGGGCGATGGGAGAGCAGATCAAGCAGCGCGTGAAGGGCGAGCCGCTCAACCGGTCACCGAGCTGAGGCGGCTCAGGTCCCCGCGAGTAGAGTTCGATGGCGGCTTTCACACCGCCCCCCCGACCAGCGAAGCCTCGCGAAGTCCTCGTAATGAACGCTTTCGCACGTGGGAGGTCCGGACGCCAGCAATCAGGCTCGGAACGCACCCAACGACGAATGTAACCTGCAGAACCGGTACCGACGGCCGCATTAGCCCACGTCAAACGCCGCTGACCGCAGCCGAAGAAAGGACACCAAGGCCAGCAGGTCTGGACCGGTCGGAGGTCTGGACCAGTTGGGCGATCCTCAGTAACGTGATGAGCCGCTCTCCCGCACCGGAAGCACCCTCCGGCGCGCTGCTCGCAGCATGATCAAGGTCAGCTCGAAACCGTGCGTCGTCGTGCGCGAGCGACGAGTCCGCCGGCTGAGCGGTACTTGCCGTTGCTCTTGTTGTCGTATCCGTAGTAGGTGAGCCGCGCACTCTGGCGGTCGCGGTTCAGCACGACCCCCATGATTTTAGCGTTCGCAGCGTCGAGTTGACGCACAGCTTTTTGCAGCCCGGTGGTGGTCGCTGTCCTGAGATCGACAACCATGATAACGCCGTCGACATGCGAGGCGATCGTAGATGCGTCCGCGCCGACCGCCAAGGGAGGACAGTCAACGATGACGGAATCGCGTCCTGTGACAAGCTCCGCAAAGGCGGTTTGCCCGCGGGGAGTTTCCAGCACGGTTGAGAGATCAGGGACCTTTCGACCGGGAGGCATGAGATCAAGAGCACCAGGCCGGGTGCGGTGGGTTGCGTCGTCGATACCCGAACTGCCCAGCAGATAGTCGCTGAGTCCCGGCTCAAGCGGTTCGTGGTTCGCCCGCGTGAGGAGTGCCGTTAGGCTCGAACGTTGGACGTCGCCATCGACGATCAAGGTCGAGGTTCCGCTTGCCGTCAGGCTGAGCGCGAGCTGCGACGCTACCGTCGTCTTCCCCTCTCCTGCCGCCCAGCTTGTTATTGCGATCGATCGAGCGCTTCCCAAGGTGGTCATTCGAAGCGTAGTGCGCAACAGCCGGAAAGCCTCGGCAAAGGCGCGTCCCGAATCGGCGTCGCGCTTGCGTTGCGGGATGTCCGCAAGGATTTGAAGGTCGAACCAGTCGGGTAGGTCGTCTCCCGAACGAATGCGTACGTCGAAGCGCTCCCGCAAGAACGCCAGAGCAAGTCCGGCGGCCAGACCAACAATTGCGGCGACCAAGCCATAGAGAGACGGCTTGGGTCGGACCGGACTGGCCGGAAGCGGCGCACGGTCTGCCAGAGTCACGGTCGCCTTGGTTTGAGCAGCGAGTCGGGGAGCGTATTGCACGAAGATCGACGCGTACGTGTCGGCGATCAGCTTCGCGCGCGCGGGGTTCGGAGCCTCTACCGTGATCGTCATCAGTTGCGTCTGGGCTACCGGCTGGATCGAAACCGCCGACGCGATACTCGCGCCTGTCGCCCCGCCCCCGACCAGACTCGCAACTCGAGCTGCGAAGTTGGGACTGGCTAGGACATCAGAATAGGATCGCGCGGCTTCTTCGTCGGTCTGGGTAGTGTCGAAGGACTCGAGACGCCCTGGCTGAGCGACGACCATGGTCGCCGAAGTCGAATAGATGCGCTGCATGGTGGCTGTAACGGCCTCCGTGACCGCGACGAAAACGATCAGCATGGCGATTACGATCCATTTGCGTCTCCAGAGGATGGCGGCCCAGTTCCACTCGTTCAGACGCCCACCAGCGGTTGTGATCGACTCGGGCATTTACGTATCCTCCTCCCATGTCCCGCAGTGACGGTTGCCTAAGCGCGCTGTTGGTGGTCCCGTAGCCACGACAACGCCTGGCCCTAGACTACCGGAGACGGTTCGCGCGGGCATTGAGCAGCTCCTCGTAGATGCCCTCCACTCGGCGCGCGACGGCATCGATTGAGAATTCACGGCGCTGGCGCTCGAGGCCGCGCGCGCCCATTGCTGCACCGTGGTCCGGGCTGCTGAGTACGCCGCCGATCGCTGTTGCCAGCGCTTCAGGATCGTACGCGTCCACTAGCAGGCCATGGACTCGGTGCGTGATCAGGTCGGGAATCCCGCCGACCCTCGTGGCGACGACGGGCTTGCCCAAGGCCATGTACTCCATGATCGCGAGCGGAGTGGTCTCGGAGTACGAGCACAGCGTGGCGACATCGAACGCCTCGATCAGATCGGGAACATCGGTTCGGGAACCCAGCAAGCTGATGACATCTCCCAGTCGTTGCCGGGCGATGCGAGCCTCGAGGCGGGAGCGCTCGGATCCTTCGCCTACAATTAGGATCCGCACGCTCGGGAAAGTAGCCTTGAGCCGGGGAGCCGCATCGATGAGTATATGGAGGGCCTTGTACTGGTCGAGTCTGGCGACTGCTCCGACCACCGGCGCGTCGGCTGCAATGCCGAGCTCGGCGCGAACGGAACGCCCCGTCGGGATCGGAGCGACGATCCCATTGCGGACATAGATCAGACGGGTTCGCTCTGGATCGATTCGTTCGACCTCGACCATTTTGCGGCATGTGAGCTGGGAGGACGCAATCATCGCGTCACAGCTTCGAGAGATGAGCTCACGGTCGAGCACGCGCCGCCACGGTTGACCCGAATAGGACCAGCCATGCTCGTGGGCGATAACAACCGGAACTCGGGCCATCGGCCCCAGAACGGCAGCCGAAACGTTGGAGCCGAACATGTGGCTGTGCAGCACGTCGACCTTCTCGCGTCGAATGTAGTCGACTAGAGGCCGCCACGCGCGAAGGTCGAGCTTATGGCGACGATCGAGCAACATGACATGTACGCCTCGTCCCTCCAAGCTGCGCGCGATCGAAAGTTCCTCAGGAGTTTTGTCCTTTGTGGAGGCCCGCGTCACGCAGAGCGTGCGGCGGTAGCGATCAGAATTGAGACGAGCGGCGAGTTCCCGAGCCATTCGCTCCGCGCCACCGCCAGTACTACCGAGACTTGCGACCAGCGAAAGCACGTGCACAGGCGCGGACGGGGATTCCGGGTGCATTGAGATAGGATACGCATGGTTGTGGCGCACAGAGTCACTAGCCCATGAACGAAAGCGGGCGCACATCGTCTCTTCCTGCCTCGCAGGCACATGGCCCCCTCCGCAATACACTTCTCCAGCTAGCTGCGCAGTTCGCCACAGCTGGATTTACGGCCATATTGACCGTTTTTCTGGTGCGTAAGCTCGGTGCTGCCGGATACGGGATATTTGTAACGGCGCTTGCCGTCGGCACGCTGGCGGAGCTTCCGTCGGATTTTGGGCTACCGGCGGCGATAGCTCGGTTTGTGGCCGAACGGCGGCACGATCCCGCAGCCGTCTCGGCAATCCTGGCACGTGGCCTGCAACTGAAGCTCTGCGGCGCGATGATCGGCAGCCTGACGCTGGTCGCCGGGGCGGTGCCGATCGCGGACGCTTATGGCCACCCTGGGTTGGTCTGGCCGCTGCGCTGGGTGGCCATCGCTATCTTTGGCCAGGGACTACTCGCTTTTTGCAGCGCCAACTTTGCTGCGCTGCGAAATGTCACGAGCACCCTCAAGATGGTTGTCTGTGAGAGCGTCGTGGAGACTGTGGCAAGCGTTGCCCTTGTCGCGGCAGGAACCGGCGTAACCGGAGCAGTGCTTGGACGTGCTGTGGGTTACACGTTTGGTGGCTTGGTGGGTCTATGGTTGGTGAGGCGGATTACCGGTCCCCTTCGAGCGGCCTGGAAAAGACGCGGCATTGTCTCGATCCGCTCGATCGCGGGCTACGCGGGAGCAATGATGATCGTCGACGTTTTTCATTCTGCGATCGCCCAAATCGACATCCTCCTGGTCGGCGCAATTTTGGGGGTGGCCGCCGCCGGCCAGTTCGGCGCGGTGAACAGGCTCTACACCTTCCTCACCTACCTCGGCATCTCGGTCGCGTCCGGGGTCGGTCCGCGGCTCGTCCGAGGCGGAGGTGGCAAGCCCGACGCCCGGTCCTTTGCGAGCGGTCTCAGGCATCTGATCGTCGCGCAGGGTCTGCTCTTGGCGCCTCTGGTCGTCTGGGCGAGACCCATCATCTCGCTCGTGCTCGGATCCGGCTACCGGCCTTCTGTCGAGATCATGCAGGCACTTGCCCCGATGGTGATTCTAGGTGGACTCGCGCCAGTCCTGGCACTCGGAGTCAATTATCTGGGGGAAGCTAGACGGCGCGTTCCGATCATGATCGTAACGTTGGCCGTAGCGTTGGTCGCTAACTATGTTCTCTTGCGGACCATCGGCCTGATTGGGGCGGCCATCGCCGATGACATTGCGTTTGTCGTTCACGTTGGGGCTCACTTTTGGATCTGTCGTCGGTTCGTCGAGCTTGACCTAAAAGAGCTGGCGCTCACGCTGCTGCGAACCTTGCTCGCTGCTTCTTCGATGGGGGTAGTCTTGGGGGCCCTCGGAACTGGGCACCTTTCGGTCCCCGTGTGGTTTGCCGGCGTGCTAGTCGGCCCGGCTGCATTTGGCGCCACGCTGTTCCTCTTGCGGGAGATAACTTCTGGTGATATACGGGCGTGGTCCGGGAGGCTCGCGACCGCAGTCGGTCGTGCCCGCGCCACAAGCAGCCGCGAGAGTCGATGATCTGCGTGCGTCTTACGGCGAGGACACCCATGACACGACGGAGGAGAGGGCATTTCCAAACCAATAGCATATAATCGACGGAGCACAAGGGCCGCTCGTGCTGCTCAGCCCTCGTCCACCCATCTCAGCCTCTGGTGGGATCATACTGCTGGACGTTCAGAGCATCATGCTCGAACGCCACCACGAGGCCGACCATGATGAGCATCGTCGCGAGCAACGTGGGTGTCCGCTGGGGATAGTCGGAGAGGCTGCCCACCAGGACTCCGAGCAGGGAGGCGATGACGCCTAAGGCATGCGTTTGTCTCGATCGAGTGTGTTTCAAGGCACGCCAGGCGGCCCTCACGACGGATAGCAAAAAGGCCAGGAATACGGCCAGACCGACGAGTCCAAGCTCGGCTGCGACGGTCAGAAAGATGTCATGCGCGTGGTCGATTGGCGAGAGGTCATACGAAAGCAAGTTGTAGCTCGGCGAGATGATCGGGAAGTTGCCCTCGCCGACGCCAAGCAGAGCATGGTCGGCGATGATCCGGGGCGTCGCCTTCCAGATCACAACCCGCGGATTCTGCGTAACGCCCGAGACGCTATTGATCGTTGACAGCCGCTCCTTAACAACTGCGAGTTCAGGCGAGCTAGTTACCGCCCCGAAGTTGATCGCCACGATCACCAGCAACGCTACTGTGAGCATCGCGGCCACGCGACGAAATCGGGACGACCCGAGCAGCACCAGAAGGGCAACAGCAGCGCCCAGAAATGCCTCTCGCGAAAGGGTGAGGACAAGGCCGCTCACGATCAGCGGCGCTGCACTCAACGCAGTCAGCCGACGAGGCCATGTACGTGCCTCACCCAGCATCGCGAGACACGGACCCAAGGTGAGCAGCAGGTAGAACGCTAGAACGTTGGGACTGTCAAACCCCACCTGGGCCCGGTTGGTGACATCTATGCCCCCCGGCACAACAGCCTGACCTCCGGTCGTCAGCAACGAAACCAGGCCGACTACGGCGCCCGAAATCACGAGCACAAGCAATAGCCGCGGGAGCTCGGCGCGATTCATCCTCGACACATAGATCGAGATCAGCAGATACGCCAATCCGTTGCCGGTAATCACGAGCACTGCGTGCGTGTCCGGAGCAAACGTAAGCCCCATAAGGGACACGGCGAGGAGACAAAGAAACCATAGATGCGCAGAGTGCAACGCCTCCCGCGAGAACGTGAGCAGGAGCCGAGGCAGAACCGCGACCGCCGTAATGACCAGCATGGCCTTGGCGGGGGTCACGTTGGAGCCCCCCACCCCGAGTCCCGTCGCTTCCAGCGGAATCGTGAGAAATGCTCCGTAGACCCCGAGCATCGGCCGCCAAGCTACCAGCGCCAAGACCACGGGCGCCAAGATCGCCCCGGCGCCAACAGCCGGAGAGAAACGATACATCGCTTCCGACAGGAAGCCTGCGATGGACGCGGCACCGATCACCAGGGCCAAGGTCCTAAAGCTATGCGGCCTCGTCGCTCGGCTGATCATCGTATGGCAGAATACTGAGCAACCGGGCAGATGGACATCGCGAGCGGATCGGGCCGCGGAGACCGCTCAGCAGGCGTGTGACGCCGTCGCTGTCGGTGCTTGACAGGGGAACTCGACGCAGGATCGGGACTTCTCTGGACGCGCGGGGTCGTAAGCCGGGGAGAATCCCAGCCGAACCAGGCGCCACCCTTCAAACTAGCGAGAAGCCCCTCCCTTTCGTGCCACGATTCGCGCCATGTCCGAGCATATCGTGGCGTAATGCCAATAAGTGTCGCTGGCATACTCCCTGCGGAATAAGAGGTAGTTATCGCGCTGCACCGCGTCTGCGCCGGCATCACGTAGCTGTTCCTCGATCCGATCCCACTCGATGTGATCGTCGGGCCAGACGTGAATGTCGCCTTCGAGCTGATACCGCAGATCACGCCGCCGTGCACCCGCCGCGCGATAACCGACGAACATGACGGCAATGACCGACGAGCAACAGATCGCGTATCGCCACCGACTACTGGCTCCGCACTTCAGCGACCGAGAGCTCCGCATGTGGGCCGCGACCGAAGCGACCGTTCACGGCCCCGGCGGGATCGCAGCCGTCGCCAGAGCCACCGGCCTCAGCCGCTCCGCAATCAAACGTGCCCAGCAAGAACTCCACGACCGGCCGCCAACCAGTGAACCTCAAACATCGAGCGCTTAATTCTGCCCAGGCCCTGAGTCATAGTCTGCCGACAGATATTGCACAGTGGAAAGTCTGTGGATGGGGTTGCGAAACACACCTCGGGTGCGATGTGGAGTAGCCGCGTCGGACGATTCAGGACATCCGTGTGCTCGATCAGGTAAGGCCAGTCCACGCGGTGGCGGCCAAGCGACCCGTCCGCGGGCACATCAGAGAGCGGTGACCGTCTTCGGTCGAGTAAGTCCGAAAGCGCCGGAATCGTCCGTTCGCAGCAGTTGCAGCGTACGTTGTCGCCCGTGTAGAAGCGCCATGTCGCGAGGTTGTACAGGGCTCGCGCCTGATGGCGGTGAGCATGTGAGATCAGACGCCGTAGCAGCCGCTTTTGCAGTTGAAGCCAGAACGGCACGCGTGCGCTGCGGCTTGGCGCACCGGCACCTCTCAAGGTCGTTCTTTGGCATCACGCCATTCTATTGCGGTTGGAACCGGTCCCGGCTCGTGGCTCGGTACCTGCTTGCAGTAGCAAATCCTGGTAGCTTGGTCCTCGGTGCCTGGTCTTACGTTGGCCCTCATCTACCACGATGTCGTTACGATCGGAGAGCGCGACGCCACCGGGTTTCCAGGACCGGTCGCCGGCAGGTACAAGCTCGCGCCAGACCACTTCGCCGCGCATCTCGATGCGATCGCCGCAACGGGCGTCTCCGTCGGACTGCCGGGCACTGGTGAAGGCGCGATGCTCACGTTTGATGATGGCGGCGTGAGCGCCCTTCTGGTGGCGGCTGAGCTCGAGCGCCGCGGCTGGCGTGGCCAATTCTTCGTGGTGACGTCGCGGATCGGGACGCCGGGTTTTTTGGATGCTGACGGAGTCCGCGAGCTGGCGCGTCGAGGTCATGAGATCGGCAGCCACTCGGACACGCACCCGTCCTACATGGCGAGGTTGGCGCCGAGCGAATTGGCTCGCGAGTGGGGCGCGAGCAGTGACTCGTTGTCTGGGATGCTGGGCCGGCCACCACGCAGCGCTGCCGTACCTGGCGGTTCGGTGTCGCGCAGTGTGATCGAGCAGGCGGCCCGAGCAGGCTACGACAGTTTGTACACGTCTACTCCTCGACTTCGCCCGAGGCGTTGTAACGGCATTGTCGTGTACGGACGTCTCACGATGTGGGCAAGCGACACACCAGCTCTCGCGGCGGCGTTCGTTCGCGGTGCGCGCCGCCCGCGTGCCCGCCGCTGGCTCACGTGGCAGGTCAAGAGCGCGATCAAGCGCGTCGGGCCCGATCCTTACGAGCGAGTACGCGCGCTCCGCGCCGCCCGGTTCTCCTGAGCATGGAGGAACGCCGCCAGACGCTCCGTCTGAGCCTCGAGCGTGAGCCCGCCTGCCCTTCGCACCCCCGCCCGCGTGAGTCGGTCTCGCAGATCTGGCTCGGACGCGATCCGGAGCAACGCTTCGGCGGCTGCCCGCGGATCCCCAGGTCTGATCAGCAGCGCAGCGTCCCCGACCCCCGCCGGCACGCCGCCGACCGCGGTGGCGACAACCGGCAGGGCAGTGGCAAACGCCTCGATCAAGACCTGGGGGAAGCCCTCGGTCCAAGAAACGTGGAGCATCGCATGACTCTCACGGTAGATGCTCAGGAGCGTGTCTCCCATCGGCACGTAACCGAAGAGGTCAGCGTGCTCGGCAACGCCGAGGCTCGTCAAGCGGTCGGCGAGTGCGGTACTCAGGTCTCCCTCGCCGCACACGAGTAGGCGCCAGCGAGGATCGCGCGCGCGCAGCAACGCGATGACCTCGGCCAGCAGCAGCGGGTTCTTCTCCTGCTCTAGGCGCCCGACGCTGACGACGCGCAACTCGTCATCGTAGTCGCGCGGCGTCAAGGCGGCCTCGCGCTGCACTACTGAGGCTGGCACGAGCGAGACGGCAAGGTCCAGCACCGACGGAGCATGCGCGTACTTGGCAGTGAGCTCGGCACCGACGGCCACAACGGGCAACCGGCGGGCGAATGCATGCCACACGAGCTCGAGTGCGTCGGCCGCCCAGTGCATCCACCGCCTTTGCGGCCGGCGCATTCGCACATAGCGAGGCCAATCCTGGCGTACCCCGAGCACGACCGTACGGCGCCGAGCGAGCGCCAGAATGACGAGCACGATGGCATGGGGATAGGGCCCAAGGATCCATGCGACATCGATCTCGTCGAGCGCCGTCCACATTCCGTGTAACGACGCGACCAGTGCCTTGAGGACGACCACCGGGTTGGCGAGGCTTCCGTAGTACTGCAAGGGCGCGAGCTCGATCCCCGGCGGCAAAGCGTAGTGCGCCTGCTCTGTATCCCGCGCGAGCCGGCCGATCAACGAAAGCTGCTCGACATGCTCGCGAAGTCCCGCGAGGAAAAGCGCAAACGCGCGTTCGGCGTATATGACGCCGTCTATGCGACGGTAGACATAATCCGTGTAGACACCTAGACGCATCGAGGCTCAGCCTCTCATCTTGACATCTTGCCGATGCAGCTTGATCAGGAGCCGTGTGGCGAAGGCCGACCGGCTCGCGGCGCTCACGCCGCGCCCGGCCACAGCCGCGACGCCCGCAGGCAGCGCATAGCAGGCGTCACCTTGAGGCGAAACCGCACATCGACGTCGTAGTGATAGATCCCGACGCGCGGCCACCGGTGCGGTCCGAAACGGTCAAGCCTGCTCGACAGCGTTGCCCCGGTCCGGTAGCCAATCGCCCGCGCGCGATGCGCAACGCGTTCGTCGACATCGCCGTATGGATAGGCAATCGATTGGCACCGTTGGCCGAGCTGGTGAGTGCACGCTTCCAGCGATGAATGCAGCTCGTCGCCGAGCGCGTCTTCGGCAAGCCGAGTGAGGTGGGGATGGGTGCAGGTGTGAGAACCGATCTCCCAGCCCAGTTCGGTGAGCTCACCGAGGTCGTTCCAGGTCATCGACTGGAGCTCGGGGGCATCGAGAGTGTCTTGCCAGTGATCGATGCCGGTCCAGTTCAGCGGCTGCCGGGCCGACATGAACCGAGTCGGGGCGAAGACGGTGGCCGGCAACCCCAATCCGGACAGGATCGGCTGTGCGAGCTCAGCCACGGACGCGAATGCGTCGTCAAACGTGACCGCGAGCGTGCGCCGCGACGGAGGGGCGAGCACCGCCTCGCTAAACGTTGTTCCCCGCCATCCGCGGCGCACGAGCAGTCCCAGTTGACGTTCGAGGGAGTCGGGCGTAACGGACAACGGAGCGGTCCAAATAGAGCTCACCGCGTGATAACACAGCACCAGCACGTCAGGCACGACGATCGCCCTCCAACCGTAACCTGCACCGAGCGGCTCGGGAACCAAGCCGCTCGGTGCCTGGGGATGGGGAGCGCTCGCGCGTCATCTCGACGATTCGGGATATGATGGCATGAGGCTCCGGGCCGGCGCGCGTCGCTGATTGTGGTGGCGACTGCTGCTGGCCCCTCGTGATCGACTTGATCCTCAAACTCCGCTCGTCATCACTGGGGTGCCGGCGGACTCCGATGGTCCACCGTCGCGAGTTGGCCGCACGGCTGGCCGGATCACGTCGCCACTCTGAGCGAGCAGTGCCGTGATCGGGCAAGCCCACGACTCTCAGCAATCGGGTGAGGACCCCGACGAAGCTCCTGTCGACTGCTCGATCCTCGTGCCGGTGCTCGACGAGGAGCGCCACATCCTGGCCAGTGTTGCCGCTATGCGTCGGCAACGCTTCACCGGGCGCCTCGAGTTCCTGCTCGTCGATGGGGGCTCAACTGACCGTACGCGCGAGCTGCTTGTAGAGCTCGCACGCGAGGACCAGCGCGTCCGGGTGCTCGAGAACCCCCGCAAGGCAACGCCGAGCGCGCTCAATGTCGGGCTCGCAAATGCGCGCGGTCGGTGGGTTGCTCGGATGGATGCCCATACGGAGTATCCAGACGACTACATCGCACTGGGCGTGCGACGGCTTGCTCGCGGCGACACGCTCTGGGTGAGCGGACCGCCGGTCGCAGCCGGACGCGGACAAGTCTCGCGAGCCGTTGCTCTCGCGCTGAGAACACCACTCGGCCGAGGCGGCTCGCGCAAATGGGCAGCGGAGACAAGCTCGATCGCCGAGGAGTACGAGCTTGACGCTGGCGTATTCGCGGGCGTCTGGGAGCGCTCGACGCTGCTCGAGTACGGCGGCTGGGATGAGGAGTGGCTGCGCAATCAGGACTCGGAGATGGCCGGACGCTTCCTGGCGCAGGGCGAACGGCTGATCTGCCTGCCTGCGATGGCTGCGCACTACACTCCGCGCGATTCGATCGGCTCGCTTTGGCGACAGTACCTACAGTACGGTGAGTATAGAGAGAAGACGGCGGTACGCCACCCGCATACGATGCGCCGCTCCCACGTGCTCGCTCCCGGGGTCGTCGTCACCGCGGTGTCCGCAGCCCTTGCGCCGCGGCGCATGCGGCGGCTCGCCCGTGCGGGCGTCGGCGTCTACGCGGCGGCGCTGCTCGCGGCGGAAGGCCGCGCCTGGCACGACGCCGAGAAACGCTCTGATGCTGCCCTGGTTCCGGTCGTTCTCCTCTGTATGCATTTCGCACACGGAGCGGGCGCGCTACGCGGGGCGCTGCGCCACGGTCCTCCGCTTGCGGCGCTGGCTGAGGCGCTCGGGCTGGCACAGCTCGCTGTCCGGTTGGCACCTGCGTCACAGACGGTGTTTGCTCCGTCCCTCTCGACGGATGAGCTCCCGCCGGCTTGATGCCGCGCCGCGTTGTCGCATCCGACGTACAGGAGCGTTCGATGCTGGCGGCTATCAGGTGCCTCAGCGTCGCGGGCTTTGACGTAACCGCAGTGGGATCCACTAGGGCTGCGCCAGGGCTCTGGTCGAAAACGCCTACGGCCCGGCGCCTGGCGCCTGATCCCCGGCGCTGGGTGGAGGGTTTCATCTCGAAGCTCGAGACGATTGTCCGCGAAGCTCACCACGACGTAGTACTCCTGGGCACCGACGCTTCGCTGCTGGCTGTCTCGCGGCACCGGGATCGCCTTACGCCCTACGTGCACCTAGGACTGCCAAGTCAGGAAGTCGTAGAGCGAGCGCTCAACAAAGAGTGTCTCGCCGAAGAAGCTGCGCGGGTCGGACTGACTTCACCGGAGACGCACGTATGTGTGGGACCGACAGATGGACTCGTGGCGGCTCGATCGCTGGGATATCCGGTGGCCGTGAAGCCGGTGCACACGGTCATCGAGCGGAACGGCGCGGCGCATCGGCGGGGGAGCGTGATGGTACGAGACGCGGCCGCGCTCGAAGCTGCGACTCGTACGTTGGGCCGTTTTATCGTCCAACGGCAAGCACACGGCGAGGTGATCTCGTTCGGGGGTGTCGCGGTCAGAGGCGGATTGCGTGCATCCGCCGTCTCGCGCTACGCCCGGATGTGGCCAGCCGCAGGCGGCAACGTCTCCTTCTCGGAGACGATTTCCTGTCCACCTGGGCTCGAGGAGCGTGTGGAGGCACTGGTGCGTCGGATCGGTTGGGAGGGCGTGTTCGAGCTGGAGCTGATCGAAGCCGAGAATGGCACGTTGGCCGCGATCGACTTCAACCCCCGCCCCTATGGCTCGCTCAGCCTCGCAGCGTCGGCGGGTGTCCCGCTCTCGGCGATCTGGTGCGGCTGGCTGCTGGGAGAGGAGCCCAGACCCGCCACTGCGCGCGTAGGTGCGCGATATCGCTGGGAAGACGCTGACCTGCGACACTTTCTGTCGCGACTTCGCAGCGACCGGCCTCGACGCTCGGCGTTTACTGGTCTCAAATTCCGTAGTGACGTTACCCACGCGTACTTCCAGGCTCGTGATCCGGCGCCTTTGATCGCTCGCGGAGTGCAGCTCGTTCAGAGGCTCCCAGCCAGATTGGCGAGCTGAACGGGTGCGTGAGGGGCACGTGGGCGCAGCGAGCCTGGTGCGAGCTCCGGCCGTCCAATGCGTGCTCATGCGGTCCGCCAACTGAGTGCCACGCCCCTACCCCCACCAGGCCTTGGCGCCGCTGCTCAGAGGCGGACTTGCGCGTCTGGGCAACGGAACGCCATCCCATGCCTGAGAGCCCGCACGCGACATTCGCTCAGCCACCGCAGCCGGCCCATTAGGCTTGAGTCCTTGCACCATCGCTGAGCACATGCCGCCCAAAGAAGGTGAAGGGCCCGTACTCGCGTGGCTCGGTCAGAGAGTTGCGCCGAACACGCCCGCGAGAGGAGGGAGATCGATTGATGCCGCCGGCCGCGGTTATGTCGGTCGATATGAGTGTGTTTCTGCCGCGCGGTGCGGCCGCCTGTGCGGCGGTGAGAATTTCCGGTGTTGGCGTGGTCCAGATACGCGGGCCGGGCGGTTTGGTGGCGATTACCCGATGGCGGCCAGGCAGCTGGCTTGGTCACTGCTGGGGCTACCGCGCCAGCAACGGCTGCAGCGATGGCGTGCAGGCGCAGGCGGCTCCTCGCAGCCTGCGCAGGCCGAGCAGATCCTCGGCCGTCTGCTGGGCGCCGTCAAACACTCGATCCTCGTCGCCTACTGGCACATGTTCACCACCGGCGAGACCTACCGCGAACTCGGCGGCGACTACTACCAACGCCGCGACCCCGAACGCGCCACCAAACGCCTCGTCGGCAAACTCCAGGAACTCGGCCACTCCGTCACTCTGGCACCAGCGCCTGCTTGACCTCGAAACGTATTCCCATCAGAGTAGAGGAGCCTCATGCTTGCCAGGGCTTCTGTGGGCGACTCTCGTAGACATTAATCCCGAGAGCCAGGTCCTGGCGGACCCCTTTTGATCGGCGGAGTAGCTCGAAGCGGCCAGTCGCCTCCACAATCCGTTCCTCGTGCGGACTGGCATAAATAAGTCGGACTCGCCGTGGCCGACGGTCTAATGACGCGATCACGTTGTCAATCGCTCGAGCGAAGAGATCGCCGCCCACCGGGTTGAACATGTACACGACAGTCGCGTCATCCGGTAGCGGGAAATCGGTGATGTCCGCGGTCACAAACTGGATGTCCTTGCAGCGCAGGGTTTGCCGCTTGCGCTCGATGTTGCCACGCGCGACTGCGGTAAGCTCGTCGGAGAGCTCGACGCCGACAACGCGACCAAATGGATATCGCGCGGCCTGATAAACCACCCGGCCCTTGCCCGAACCGAGGTCTATGAACACGTCCGCCTCCGTCGGCGTCCAGCCTCTCAACCCACGCCGCAGGTAGAACCATCCTGACGCTACGTACGGATTTCGAGCGCCCGTGAGCCCCAGATCCTCGGAAGTCACGGGTCGCGTCGTGTCGAGCCCCCGGTCAAACACCCATCCGACGGCACGCCGCTGCAAAGGACGGTAAACGCGACCGATTCTCCGCTTGGCTGCGCCGATCGCCGACACCACCGTTCTGAACGGAGAGCGGTCCACAGGTGTAATGAATACCATCACCATAGGTTCGACGGCTTGCCCCCAGAGCCCGCGGGCGGCTGGAGCAGCCCGTAGAGCGGGTCGAGCAAGCTGCCGCCGCGACAATCCGGACTATTGAAATGGCGTGACGCCAAACTATGACACCTTCGTCGTGTCACCACTCCACGAAACTCAATCCAGTCACGTCTCCGTAGGCTTTAGCGCTCATGCCATGCACTGGTGAAACGTGCGGCGAGCCACGGTTAGTGGGTGCAGACTGTCCGCGGGCGACGCTCACGTTGAGCGTCATGCAAGTTTCTGGAACGCGAGGCTGAGCCCAGGGGCCACTGGCGTGCCCGTGAGTCGGCTCGTGACCTTGAAACCGATGCGCATCGCGCGCTTGATGGGGTGAGCGCGAGCTTGTGAGGAGTAGCCGTACCAGAGGTCAGCGTGATCGTGAAGGCCCATGAACTTAGGGGTCACCTGATTTGCTTTGCCTCCACCGCTGAGCAAGTCTCTGCGCACGGACGGTGCGGTACCGCCGCGTATCCCCATGCGAAGTAGCTCAGCCCACGTGGTACCGGCCTTGATTCGTGGCGAGTAGCGAGTCGCCATCTTGTGCGCGAGACGGTCTGGGAAATAGTTCAGGAGCGGCAAACCCGTGGTGTGGGGCTCCATCGGATAGAACCGGTACGGCAGTTGGTTGACGAAGAAGACTCCCCCCGGCTCGAGGATGCTCCACAGCTGGCGCAGCAGTCTTGGACGCTCTGCCGGCAACAGATGCTCGTAGACGGCGCCGAGGTTGATGAACGAGAACACGCCGAGCTGATCGGGCAGGCGTCCTGGATCTGGAGATTTCAGGAACGTCAGGTTCTCGAGCCCGTAATGTTCTGCCCGCATTTGGGCGAGCATGATCAAGTCCGGTTCCAACTCCACCCCGACGATCTGGGCTTCGGGAAACATTCGAGAGAGGACCACAGTCGACGCGGCGCTACCGGAACCGAAATCGAGCAGACGCGCCCCGCAAAAGCTTTCTGGAGGAACGTACGCGAGCAAGCTATAGCGCAAGAAGAGCTCAACGTAGTCGGGATCCTCGTCACGCGCAATCTCATCGCACACGTAGCCGGGCGACTTGATCTCCACTATCCGCCTTATGAGATCGAGCGGATACGACGTCACGCACTCGCCGCGAGAAACGAAAGTTCCCGCGGCCGGCAACACCTTCACATAGCGAAGGCCATCTCGCTGCTCCTCAACGAGTACACGACCTTCCGGATGGTCGATATAAATCCTCGCAGGTCCCTGCTCGGTCGTATTGGGCCCAGCTTTTCCCTTCCCTTGCATCAACTCGACGATACCAATGATGGATCTGGTCCGCTCCCCGGTAGGGAGTTGACAGTTCGCTGACTGAAGGTTGCCCGGACTCGATCGGAGCCGAGGCGCGGAGCGCCGAGGCGGGTGAGCTGGGCACGGACGTTGAGATCGGAGGTGTGAGTCCTGTCCTGGAGCCCTGACAGGGGGAATCCAACACTGAAGAGGCAGGGGCGTGGCCCGGAATTGACCGGGCGCGAGCGCCGCGGGCAGACGATTGAGGCGCTGGCAGACCAGTGGCCGGTCGTGCTGCCCGGGCTGCAGGCCGACCTGCTTCAGGGGACGTATCAACCCGCCGGGATCCGCCTGAACGCGTGCGATTCAGACGTATGCTTAGAAGGAAGTCTTGATGTCATCGAATCTGCCAGTTCCAAGTCACCGGCATGGCCGTCACTTAGATGCCCGATGGTTTCGTCTGATCGTCCTCGCGTCGATGCTCGGCGTGCTCGCTTTTGCGGGCAGCGCCCAAGCGGCGAGTCCCGCGTTCGTGCAAGGCGCTTCCAGCTCGACGTCGGGGACGACCATGAGCGTCAGCTACGGTTTGAGCGTCGGAGCCGGTGACCTACTTGTCGGGATGTTCCGCGCCTCGGGCACCACGTCCGTCTCGGACTCGCTCAACGGAGCATGGACCAAGGCCATCGGCGCCTCAGACGGCCTTAACTCGCTTTGGTACCTGGCGAACGCGAAGGCAGGAAGCACGACTGTCACAGTCACTGCCTCGAGCAGCAGCAGCATCCGCGCCGGGATCGCAGAATACTCGGGCGTAGCGACCAGCAGCCCACTCGACGGCACCTCGTGCAACACTGGGACGAGCACGACCGCAACGACCGGTAGCACCGCATCGGTGCCGGCGGGGGAGCTGGCATTCGCGGGCATCGGCATGTTCAATTCGCCGATCACCGTCACCGCTGGAACGGGCGCGACGCTTCGTACCCAGTTCACCGGATCGAACGGAACCTCCGCGGATGAGGACGTGGCTTCGACTCCATCCGGGGTCCAGAACGAGAGCTTCGGGCTCAGCAGCTCGCCCAGCCAATGGGCAGCGTGCCTGGCAACGTTCAAACCGCCCGTATCCGGAAGCGCCGAACTGGGTGGGCTCATTCGCCTGCGGCTGCCTCAGCACCAGCCTCTACCCAGACCAGTCATTTGTGGCGGGGCATGTGTTCGCGACTGCAGATCCGGGTGGCAGCGGCCAGGAAGTCGCAGCCTTCGCGATCGACAACTCCGACCAGCCGTACACCACGTCGCTTCCGCGTGGAGACCTGTTCGAATGGTATGCCGGCTCAAGCAACCCGGAATTCATAGCTGGCAAGAACTACTACATTTCGATCCCTGTACGGATTCCTGCCGGCTTGCCTCTGATGTATGACAATGGTCCCAAATTCTTCCAGTGGGCTCAGATCGACTACCCGGGCGCCGATCAGCCCTCGATGGGACTGGGCATCGGTGGCGGCGAGTACCCCCAAAACTACACGACCAACCACTACGACTTTGGGATGCACGACAATGGTGCGGGCGATTATCCGTGGTTTGGCCCGGCGGTCGACGGCAACTGGCATACCGTGATTCTGTCCGTCCACTTCGAGACCGACAACACCGGCTCCGTACAACTCTGGTGGGACGGCGTCCAGCAGACGTTCAGCAATGGGTCGAAGACCTGGAACGGCCCGACCCTGACAATCTCGCCCGATGGCCAGTACCACGATGCGCTCGACATCGACTCGTACCGGGCCTTCAATGCGATGCCCGGCACCGTGACGATCTACCACGGCGCGCCGGCGATTGGTCCGACCTACAGCTCGGTATCATCGCCGGGGACCTTTGGCAGTACGGTCGTGGGGGGCTTGTCGGATAGCTTTGCGGCGGGTCGCAACGCGCCGGGCGCACCGCCGGAATCGGCGTAGATCAGACCCTCGAGATCCTGCTGTCCCGAAGTGCCCGCCGGCGAGAGATAGCTGCTGGGGACCACGAGCCAGCTCGCGTTCTCGAGCACCGAGGCAGCAGGCTGGTACGACCTGAGCTTCCCCTCGGCGGTGAGCCTGCCGGCCGGCAGGTATTGGATTGGGGTGATCACCGGCGCG
>JAABUX010002463.1_pt1 | contig 26156 bp, 25 predicted proteins | sample 5561851 | NCBI WGS metagenome assembly JAABUX01 (sample SAMN10711883, study PRJNA513361) | rock metagenome | isolation source: Antarctica rocks | place: Antarctica: Victoria Land, Richard Nunatak red sandstone | collected 2016-01-03 | reverse complement strand
CGCTCCGGTCGGGCTACGCCCTCCCTGCACACCGCCCCGCCAACGGCACCACACCGTAACAATCGGCAGAGGCCCCACTTATCCAAAGCGAAACAGTGCCTCGACGAAGCCGGCCACCTCTGTCGTCAACGTCGAGCCGCCTGCACTCAAGGCTTGACGCCCGTTCCACCTCACCTTACGTATGCGTCATCAAGGTGACGGAGCGGTAGGTTTGGCGGAACTGTTCACCATCGGCGAGCTTTCGGCGGCCTTTGGGCTGTCCCCGCGTGCGATACGTTTCTACGAGGACCAGGGCCTGATCGCGCCCGAGCGGGTCGGCGTCCAGCGGGTCTATTCCAAGCGCGACCGTGCCCGGCTGCAACTGATCTTACGCGGCAAGCGGCTGGGCTTTTCCCTTGCCGACATCCGGGAGTTCCTGGACTTGTACGACGCCGGCCGCGGCAAGCAGATGGCGATGACGCTGGCCCGCACCCGCGCCCGCATCCGCGAGCTGGAACAGCAGCTTGAGGACATCACCATCACTCTGGCCGAGCTGCGCGACATGGAGGCGGAAATCGCCGCCCTGATCCGCGCGCCCACGACGCAAGACGCCCCCACGACCCGAGACGCAAGGACCGACGCATGAGCCAAGCCGTCATTGCAGGCTATGCCCGCAGCCCCTTCACCCCCGCCGGCAAGGGCGCGCTGTCCCGGGTGCGGCCAGACGACCTGATGGCGCAAGTGGTCCGCGCGCTGATCGAGCGCACCGGCGCCAAGCCGGAGGACATCGAGGACATCATCATCGGCTGCGCCTTTCCGGAAGGGGAGCAGGGCTTCAACATCGGCCGGGTCGTGGGCTTCCTGGCGGACCTGCCGATCACCGCGGCCGGCAGCCAGGTGAACCGCTGGTGCGGCAGCAGCATGACGGCGGTGCACATGGCGGCCGGCGCCATCGCGGCCGGGGCGGGCGAGCTGTTCGTGTGCGGCGGGGTGGAGAGCATGAGCCGGGTGCCCATGCTGGGCTTCAACCCCGTGCTGAACCCGCGGCTGCAGAAGGAGAAGCCCGACAGCTACATCGGCATGGGGATGACGGCGGAGAACCTGGCGCAGCGCTACCAGATCGACCGCGCGGCCCAGCAGGAGTTCGCCGTCACCAGCCAGCACCGCGCCGCCGTCGCGCAGGCGGGGGGGCATTTCGCCGACGAGATCGTGCCGATCCAAACCAAGGCGGGCGTTGTGGACCAAGATGGCTGCATCCGGGCGGAGACGGACCAGGCCGGGCTATCGGGCCTGAAGCCGGCGTTCCTGGCTACGGGCACGGTGACGGCGGGCACCAGTTCTCCGCTGACCGACGGCGCATCGGCTGTGCTGGTGGCCAGCGCCGATTACGCCGAGAAGCATGGGCTGCCGGTGCTGGCGCGCTTCGCCTCCATGAGCGTTGCGGGCTGCGCGCCGGACATCATGGGCATCGGCCCAGTGCCTGCCACCCGCAAGGCGCTGGCACGGGCCGGGTTGGAAATGAGCGCCATGGACGTGATCGAGCTGAACGAGGCGTTCGCCGCGCAGGCCCTGGCCGTCGAGCGCGACCTGATGATGGACCATGGCAAGGTGAACCTGGACGGCGGCGCCATCGCCCTGGGACATCCCCTGGGGGCCAGCGGGGCGCGCATCACCGGCAAGGCGGCCTCCCTGCTCGCCCGAACCGGGGGCCGCCACGCGCTGGCGACCATGTGCGTCGGCGGCGGCCAGGGCGTCGCTACCGTGCTGACGCGGGCCTGAGCGCCATGGCAATCCAACGCTGCGCCGTATTGGGCGCCGGCTTGATGGGCAGCGGCATCGCCGCACACCTGGCCAACGCGGGCCTGCCTGTCCTGTTGCTGGACATGCCGGCCAAGACGGGGCCGCGGAGCGGCGTCGCGGCGTCGGCCATCGAGCGGCTGAAGAGGGCCGACCCGCAGCCGCTGATGACGCCGGATGCCGCCAGGCTGATCACGCCGGGCAACTTCGACGATGACCTGCCGAAGCTGGCGGAGTGCGACTGGATCATCGAGGTGATCGTCGAGGACCTCGGCCTGAAGCGCGCGATGTACGACCGCATCGACGCCGTTCGCAAGCCCGGCAGCATCGTCAGCAGCAACACCAGCACCATCCCGCTGCGCTCGCTGGCGAAGAAGCAGTCCCCGGCGTTCCAGGCCGACTTCTGCATCACCCACTTCTTCAACCCGCCCCGCTACATGCGCCTGCTGGAGCTGGTCACCGGCCCCGCAACCCGGCCCGAGGTCGCATCGGAGCTGCAGCAGCTTTGCGACGTGCGGCTGGGCAAGGGCGTGGTGCACTGCAAGGACACGCCGGGCTTCATCGCCAACCGCATCGGCACCTACTGGATCACCTGCGCGGTGAACGAGGCCATCGAGCGCGGCGTGCCCATCGAGGACGCTGACGCCGCCCACCGCCCGATGGGCATCCCTAAGACCGGCGTATTCGGCTTGGTCGATCTGGTGGGCCTGGACCTGATGCCGCTGGTCGCCACGTCGCTGCTGTTCAGCCTGCCGCCGGACGATGACTTCCGCCGCATCTTCAAGGCGCATCCCCTGCTGTCCCGCATGATCGCGGAGGGCAACATCGGGCGGAAAGCCAAGGGCGGCTTTTACCGGCTGAACAAGGCCCGGGTGAAGGAGGCCATCGACCTCACCTCCGGGGAATACCGTCCGGCGACGAAGCCCAAGCTGGACGCCGTGGACGCCGGCCGGCGCGACCTGGGCGCCCTGGCCCGGCATCCCAGCCCGGTCGGCCAGTACGCCAACGCCGTGCTGGTACAGACCCTAGCCTATGCCGCCAGCCTGGTCCCGGCCATCGCCGACGACATCCCGGCGGTAGATGAGGCCATGCGCTTCGGCTACGCCTGGCAGCACGGGCCGTTCGAGCTGATGGACAAGCTCGGCACCGACTGGCTGGCCGGCGCCATTGAGGCCGCCGGGCTGCCGGTGCCGCCGCTGCTGGCGATGGCGCGCGGGCGCAGCTTCTACCGCGTCGAGAACGGCGTGCTGGAGTGCCTGACCCCGGCCGGCGAATATGCCCGTGTGGTGCGGCCCGAGGGCGTGATCCTGCTGGCCGACGTGAAGCGTGCCGCGAAGCCCGTGCTGCACAACGGCAGCGCCAGCGTATGGGACATCGGCGATGGCGTGCTGTGCTTCGAGTTCACCAGCAAGATGAACACGCTGGGCGAGGGTACCTTCACCCTGCTGGGCCGTGCGGTCGCGCTGGCGGCCAAGTCTTACAAGGGCATGGTGGTTTATAACGAGGCCGACAACTTCTCGGTCGGTGCCAACCTGGGCATCGCCATGTTCGCCGCCAACGTCGCGGCCTGGCCCGTCATCGAGGGCCAGGTTGCCGGCGGCCAGGCGGCCTACAAGGCGCTGAAGTACGCCCCCGTGCCGGTCGTCGGCGCTCCGTCCGGCATGGCGCTGGGCGGCGGGTGCGAGATCCTGCTGCACTGCTCGGCGGTGCAGGCGCACAGTGAGACCTACATGGGCCTGGTGGAGGTGGGCGTCGGCCTGCTGCCGGGCTGGGGCGGCTGCAAGGAGCTGCTAGCCCGCTGGCAGGCGGAGCCGAAACTGCCGCGCGGCCCCATGCCGGCCGTCGCCAAGGCGTTCGAGATCATCTCCACGGCACAGGTCAGCAAGTCCGCCGCGCAGGCGCAGGGACTGGGCTTCCTGCGCCCCAACGACGGCGTGACGATGAACCGCGACCGCCTGCTGTTCGACGCCAAGGCGCGCGTGCTGGCGCTGGCAGAGCACTACCAGCCGCCGAAGCCCAACGAGTACCGCCTACCCGGCCCCGGCGGCCGTGTGGCACTCGACCTGGCCGTGGACGGCTTCGCGGCCCAGGGCAAGGCGACGCCGCACGACGTTGTGGTGTCCAAGGCCGTCGCCCGCGTGCTGACCGGCGGCGACGCCGACCCGCTGGACACCTTGACCGAGGACGACGTGACGACACTTGAGCGCCAGGCCTTCATGACCCTCGTCCGCACCCCGGCCTCCCTCGCCCGCACCGAGCACATGCTCGCCACCGGCAAGCCGCTGAGGAACTGACCTCTTCCCCCTCTCCCCCCGGGAGAGGGCCGGGGTGAGGGGAGGCCGCAAGCACCGAACCCCGCCCGATCAGCACCAGCCTCCGCCCCATCCCCGGCGAACCAAGTCCTCCCCGCCTCCCTCACCCCGACCCTCTCCCGGAGGGAGAGGGAGCAGCCAGCCAGCCAGCGCCGTCCTCACCACCAAAAGGACCCACACAGATGGCCACCTACACCGCCCCCCTCCGCGACATCCGCTTCTGCCTGCACGAGCTGCACGACAGCAGCGCCCTGTCCGCCCTGCCCGGCCTGGAGCAGGCCACCCCCGACCTGATGGACGCCGTCATCGAGGAGGCGGCCAAGTTGGCGCAGGAAGTCCTGTTCCCCCTCAACCTGTCCGGCGACAAGGAGGGCTGCACCTACGAGAACGGCGTCGTCCGCACCCCCGCCGGCTTCAAGGACGCCTACAACCGGCTCACCGAGGGCGGCTGGACCTCGCTGGCCTGCGACCCCGCCTACGGTGGCCAGGGCATGCCGATGCTGCTCAGCACGGTGTTCGAGGAGATGGTCAGCAGCGCCAACCTGGCCTTCGGCATGTATCCGGGCCTGTCGCACGGCGCCTACCGCGCCCTGCACGCCCACGGCAGCGACGCGCTGAAGTCCGAGTACCTGCCCCACCTGGTGGACGGCACGTGGTCCGGGACGATGTGCCTGACGGAGCCGCAGTGCGGCACTGACCTGGGCCTGATCCGCACCCGCGCCGAGCCCGCCGACGACGGCAGCCACCGCATCACCGGCACCAAGATCTTCATCAGCGCCGGCGAGCACGACCTGACCGAGAACATCATCCACCTGGTGCTGGCCAAGCTGCCCGGCGCGCCCCCGGGCACCAAGGGCATCAGCCTGTTCCTGGTCCCCAAGTTCCTGCCGACCCCCGAGGGCAAGGCCGGCCCGCGCAACGGCGTCACCTGCGGCAGCATCGAGCACAAGATGGGCATCAAGGCGTCCGCCACCGCCGTCATGCACTTCGACGCCGCGCAGGGCTGGCTGGTCGGTCCCGAGCACGCCGGCATGAAGTGCATGTTCACCATGATGAACGCCGCCCGCCTGGCGGTGGGCATGCAGGGCCTGGGCATCGCCGAGACCGCTTACCAGTCCGCCGCCGCCTACGCCAAGGACCGCCGCCAGGGCAAGTCCGTGAAGCGCAGCGACGCCAAGGAAACCAAGAGTTCGGAGCCCGGCCTGAAAGAGGGGGGCGCAGACCCCATCATCGTCCACCCCGACATCCGCCGGATGCTGCTGGAGGCCCGCAGCCAGACCGAGGCCGGCCGCGCCCTGTCCTACTGGGTCGGCCTGGAGCTGGACCGCGCCGAGCACCACCCGGACCCGGCCGTACGCCAGGAATCCGACGACCTGGTCGCCCTGCTGACCCCGATCGTGAAGGCCGGGCTGTCCGACCTGGGATCGGAGGCGGCGAACCTGGCCGTCCAGGTGCTCGGCGGGCACGGCTACGTGCACGAGTGGGGCGTGGAGCAACTGGTGCGCGACGCCCGCATCGCGCAGATCTACGAGGGCACCAACGGCATCCAGGCACTGGACTTGGTCGGCCGCAAGCTGGGCCAGGACACCGGCCGCCTGTTGCGCCGCTTCTTCCACCCGGTCAGCGCCTGGCTGGAGGCTCACGCCGAAGACGCGGACCTAGCCGAGTTCACCGGACCCACCGCCAAGGCGTTCGCCCGCCTGCAGCAGGCGACGTTGACCGTGGCGCAGCGCGGCCTAGCCCGGCCGGAGGAGGCAGCGGCGGCAGCGACCGACTACCTGCGGCTGTTCAACCTGGTGGCGATGGCCTTCATGTGGTGCCGCATGGCGGAGGTCGCCGGCGCCAAGCTGCAGGCGGGCGCCAACGGGGACGCCGGGTTCTACCAGTCCAAGCTGGACGTGGGACGCTTCTACATGGCCCGCGTGCTGCCCCGGCACTCCGTCCACTTCCAGGGCGTCATGGCAGGCGGCGAGACGTTGGGGCTGATGGCCGCCGAGGCATTCTGATGGCACAGGGGGGCTTTGTCGTCTTACCGGACGGCAGAGCGTCCCCCTTCCTGACGCTGCATGGGCAAAATAGCCCGTAGCGGCGGCAGTTCCGTCTGTGGCGATCCGGCACGCCGCTTGCGAACCTCCGTTCCTATCCTGGTCAGCCATGTTCTGGCTGACGGGGAGGGTTGGAGGAGCAGCCGTTTGAGGATGAAACAACTGGGCCGCCGAGTATGATCGCCGCCCTGGCCGCCTCCCCCTGGACCACCTGGGGCATCGCCGCCGCTGCGACGGCCGGGGTGATCCTACGTCCGTTCTCCTGGCCCGAATGGGTTTGGGCAGTGGCGGGTGCGGTGCTGCTGGTGCTGCTTGGGCTGCTGCCGGCCCAGGATGCCTTGGTGGGGGTCGGCAAGGGCACGGACGTGTACCTGTTCCTGATCGGCATGATGCTGCAGGCCGAGCTGGCCCGGCAGAAGGGGCTGTTCGACTGGCTCGCCGCCCACGCCGCCAAGGCCGCGCACGGGTCAGGCACGCGGCTGTTCACCCTGGTGTTCCTGGTCGGCGCCGTCGTGACGACCTTCCTGTCCAACGATGCGACCGCGGTGGTGCTGACCCCGGCCGTCGCCGCCGTCGTAAAGACCGCCAAGGCCGAGCATCCGCTGCCCTACCTGTTCATCTGCGCCTTCATCGCCAATGCCGCCAGCTTCGTGCTACCGATCTCCAACCCGGCCAACCTGGTGATCTACGGCAGCCACATGCCGCCGCTGCTGCAATGGCTGCCGCGCTATGCGTTGCCGTCGCTGCTGTCCATCCTCGCCACCTATGCCGTGCTGCGCTGGACGCAGCGGGGCGAGTTGCAGGACGTGTCGGCCGACATCGACGTGCCGGAGCTTTCGGCGGCCGGGCGGATGGCGGCCACGGGCATCTGCGGGACCGCGGTGGTGCTGCTGGCGTCGTCGGGGTTCGGCATCCGGTTGGGGCTGCCGACCTTCCTGGCCGGCGCGGCAACGGCGGTGCTGGTACTGGTGCGCTCGAAGTCCGGGCCACTCAAGGTGTTGCAGGGGATCTCTTGGGGCGTGCTGCCCCTGGTGGCCGGGCTGTTCGTGCTGGTGGAGGCGTTGGAGAGATCCGGCGTCACCAATACCCTGGCCCGGCTGCTGCACGGGCTGGTGGAGCGGTCCGCGCCACTGGCGGCCTGGGTGTCGGGCGTGGTGCTGGCCGTCGGCTGCAACCTGGTGAACAACCTGCCGGCGGGCCTGGTGGCGGGCCGGGTGGTGGATCTGGCGAGGGTGCCTGACCACGTGCGCGCGGCCGTGCTGATCGGCGTGGACCTTGGCCCCAACCTGTCCGTGACGGGGTCGCTAGCGACCATCCTGTGGCTCACGGCGCTGCGGCGGGAGGGCCAGTCGGTCGGCGCGCTGTCCTTCCTGAAACTCGGCGCACTGGTGATGACGCCGGCGCTGCTGCTGGCCGTCGCGGGCGCATTCCTATTTTGACGGCATGGGCCTCAATCGACTGGCCGCCATTGCGGGGAGCGCTCGCGACGCGGCAACCAAGGGCTGCGCTGGCCGCCTCTGGATTTGCCACGCCGCTAGGGTGGCTCGCAATGACGGTGCTCCCCGGGGACCGCAGAGCGGGAGCCATCGAACATCGCCCTATGACGTCCTAGAGCATGGAACAGTGCAGAACATCAGCGCAGCCTGGCTTTACCCCCTCATCCTGATCGCCGGCGCCCTGCAGGCGTGGGGGCCGCCGATGAACGGCGCGCTGCGGGGCGCGCTGGCCAACCCGTGGCTGGCCAGCGTCGTCTCGTTCCTGCCCATCGTGTTCCTGCTGGCCATCCTGTTCCTTTGCCTGCCGCGCCCGATGCCGACGGGCGAGGGCCTGCAGAACATGCCGTGGTGGGCGCCCTTGGGCGGGCTGGCCGGGGCGTTCGCGGTGGTGGCCGGGCTGCTGTTCGTGAACAAGATCGGCGCGGGCGCCTTCGGCGGGCTGACCATCACGGCCAACATCCTGATGTCGCTCGCGGTGGACCACTTCGGGCTGTTCGGCATCGAGCAGCACAGCCTGAACATCTGGCGCGTCATCGGCGGCGCGCTGATGGTCGGCGGCATCGCCCTGATTGCGGTCTTCTAGGAAGCCGATGGACGGCGGGGCCACGGGGAGGTCCGGGTTCCGCCCGGCCTCGCTCGACGCCGTGAACTTCCTGCTGGCCGACGTGCGCGGGGCGCTGGGGCCGTACCTCAACGTGTTCCTGGTGACCCAGCAGCACTGGAACCAGACCGAGGTCGGATGGGTCACGACGGCCGGCGGGCTGCTGGGCCTGCTGGCGCAGACCCCGGCCGGCGCCGCCATCGACGCCACCCGGCGAAAGCGCGGTGCGGTCGTGCTGGCCCTGGCCGTGCTGGCGGTGGGAGCGGCCGCCATCTTCGCCGCGCCGACGTTCTGGCCGGTGCTGGTGGCCAACGCGCTGATGGCGGTGGTGGGCGACGTGTTCGGCCCGGCGGTCGCGGCGCTCACGCTCGGCCTGTACGCCCGCAACCAACTGGCCCGGCGCATGGGGCGCAACTCCGCGTTCGACCACGCCGGCAATGTCGCCATCGCCGTCGCGGCCGGGGCGGTCGGCTACGTCCTGTCGCAACGCGCGGTGTTCCTGCTGGTGCCGGTGTTCGCCCTGCTGGCGGCGTCGGCGGTGCTGTCCATCCCGGCCGCCGCCATCGACCAGGATCGGGCGCGCGGGCTGGAGGATGGGCAATCAGGCAGCGAGGGCGGGCAAGGGCCGGAGGGTGTCCGCATGCTGCTGCGCAGCCGGCCCCTGGTGGTGTTCAGCCTGTGCGTCATGCTGTTCCACTTTGCCAACGCGCCGCTGCTGCCGCTGGTCGGGCAGAAGCTGGCGCAGTCGCATCCGGCCTGGGCGACTGCGATGATGTCGGCCTGCATCGTGGCGGCGCAGCTTGTGATGCTGCCCATCGCGCTGGTGGTCGGCCGCAATGCGGACCGCTGGGGGCGCAAGCCGATCCTGCTCGCGGGGTTCGCCATCCTGCCGGTGCGGGCGGTGCTGTACACGTTCTCCAACGCGGCGCCCTGGCTGATCGGCGTGCAGATGCTGGATGGGGTGGGCGCTGGCATCCTTGGCGCGCTGACGCCGCTGGTGATCGCCGACCTGATGCGGGGCACCGGACGCTACAACCTGGCGCAGGGCGCGGTGGCGACGGTGCAGGGCGCGGGCGCCAGCCTGAGCGGGTTGGCGGCGGGGGTGGTGGTGGACCACCTGGGCTACGATGCGGCCTTCCTGGGGGCGGGCGTGGCTGCGTCGGGCGCCTTGGCCGTCTTGGCGCTGGCCATGCCTGAGACGGCGCCGGACAGGGCGGGCGTGTCATTGCGGGATGGACGGCAGCCATGCTCCTGATTGCGGGACGGTCCCGGTGCGGCAGATCTGAACACTGCTCGGACCGTGCGCAGCCGGCTTGGCTTAGCTCCCTCTCGCGAAGGTGGAGCGAGCAGGCAGGCAGCGTCCTCGTGCTCCTTGCGACGGCTTGCCGACCAGCTCTGGCGGCTGCATGAGCCAGATGCGCCGCCGCACCCCCTCACGGATCGCATTCCCACCGTGAGACGCAGCATTTTCAGCGGCACAGGGATCCAGGGGTGACGACGGCCGGCGCTTGCACCACCTTAGCCGCGTGACACCCACCGCCCCGCTCGACCCCGCCAAGTTCCGCAACCCCCATCGCACCGCCAAGGGCGAGCCTGGCGCCGCCGTCGCCTTGGCCCGGCTGCGGACCCTGTGGTTCAACACCGGCACCCTTTGCAACATCGCCTGTGCCCACTGCTACATCGAGAGCAGCCCGCGTAACGACGCCCTGGCCTACCTGTCCGCCGCCGAGGCCGCCCGCTTCCTCGACGAGGCGCAGGCCCGGCCGGACCCGGTGCAGGAGGTCGGCTTCACCGGCGGCGAGCCGTTCATGAACCCCGACATGCTGCCCATGCTGGCCGGCACGCTGCGCCGCGGCCTGCCCGCCCTGGTGCTGACCAATGCCATGCGCCCGATGATGCGCAGCGCGGACCATCTGAGGGAGCTGAGCCAAGCCCACCCGGACCTGCTGACCCTACGCGTCAGCCTGGACCACCACGGCCCCGAGTTGCACGACCGGGAGCGCGGTCCCGGCACGTTCGACAAGACGATGGACGGCCTGGCCTGGCTGGCGGCCAGCGGCATCCGCGTCCATGTCGCCGGCCGCTCCGCGTTCAGCACGGAGCCGGAGGCGGCCCTGCGCGCCGGCTATGCCCGCCTGTTCTCCGCCCGCGGCATCGCCCTGGACACCGATGACCCGGTGCAGCTCATGCTGTTCCCCGAGATGGATGGGTCCGCCGACGTGCCGGAGATCACCGGCGCCTGCTGGGGCATCCTCGGCAAGTCGCCCGGCAGCGTGATGTGCGCCACCGCGCGCATGGTCGTGAAGCGCCACGGCGCTGCCGCACCTGCGGTGCTGGCCTGCACCCTGTTGCCGTATGACCCGCAATTCGAGTTGGGCGCCACCCTGGCCGAGGCGGACCGTCCGGTTCCGCTCAACCACCCGCATTGCGCCCGCTTCTGCGTCCTGGGCGGAGCGGCCTGCTCGCGGTAGGTCTCGCTTTGGTGGCGGCCCGCGTCCAGGACCGCCGCGTCGCCGAGGCCGCGGCTGCGCTGAAGGCGGCGCACCTGAGACAGACCGGCAGCCGAAGGGGTGAGCCGGGCCGGCAACACCCCCGGGGCGAACGGCATCAGCGCCCTTGCGGCATCCTATGTTGTATGATTCAACGCCGCGACGATGCTTCTGGAGGATCGACATGCGTGCGAGTATTCTTGTTCTAACTGGCCTTCTGTGCATCGTTGGATGTGCGGACGAGTCCCACCAGGCGCCGGTCTCAACGGCTCGCTCCAACGCCGGCGCTCCCGGAAACAGTGAACCGCAGCCGGCGAACAGCCTCCCGCGCGGCGCCGCGGTCGATGCCCCGCTCACGACTGGGGTCGGCAATGTCGGCACCACCCGGGTTGCCCCAGTCAGGTAACGGAAGTCATACCGGCCGCATTCGACTCTGACCGGTCCTGTCCCGAGCCTAGCGGTCATCGCGACCCGGCATCGCCGTGGCAATTCAGGGTGCCCGGACCGGGCTGGCCGTTCCCGGCCTGTCACGCCGCCGACGTCGTTAGCAATGGCGGCAAGCCCTTGCTGGTCCGGGTCAAGGGCGGTTGACACCATATAGCGGGCAGAGTGAACGCGTGTGCCAATCGGGCCATGCTGACTTTCCCTTCCGGAGGGGGAGCCAATGCCATTCTGGCGCCGTATGCCGGCACCCTGGGCCGCAAGGGCAGCCCGACTAGCCGCCAGCCAGTCCTGATCAGGCCGGCTGACGGCCGTTCAGCCACCCGCAAGGTGCTGGGCGGTGCCATGCCCTCGTCAGTGGCGGACCGTGAACCCCTCCTGCACCCGCCAGGCATCGCGCTGCCGCACGAACGGCAGCCGCAGCGATGGGCGCAGCCGGATCCCGGCCGGGTCGCGGTAGCCCGGCACGCCCATCTGCAGCCGCCCCTGCGGCACGTCGAGGCGGAACGTGCGGTGTAGGTGGTCCCACAGGCTGAGGCCGCTGGACCAGTTGCTGTCCGTCTCCCCCTGCACCGTCGAGTGGTGGATGCCGTGCATCCGCGGCGTTGTCAGCACCCAGGCCAGCCGCCGCTCCAGCCCGGCCGGCAGGCGCAGGTTGGCATGGTGGAACAGCACCGACACGAAGAAGAACGCCTGCCACAGCCGCAGCGCCCGCGGCGACGCCCCTGCCAGCGCCACCTGCGCCGTGCGATACGGCGCGGACACCAGCATGTCCACCGCATGGAAGCGCAGCGCCGTCGAGGCGTCCATGTCGAGATCGACGTGATGCACCAGGTGCAGCCGCCACAGCGCCGGGACCTTGTGGGTCAGGACGTGCCAGACATAGGTGGTGTAGTCCATCAGCAGGAAGGCCGCCGCGTCTCGCACCCACGCGGGGGCCGGCAGGCGCTGGGCCAAGCCGCGTCGCCGCGTTTCCGCCTGTTGCGCCATGGGCCGCACGAGGGGGCTTTCCACGGCTGCGACCACCGCCATGCTGAGCACGCCGAGGACGGCGTTGCGGGCCAGGCGCGGCGGCTCGGCCTGGGTGCGGCGGCGCAGGGGCGCGCGGCGCTCGGCGAGCAGGATCGCGGCGGCAGCCGTGATTGCGAGGACCGGCAAGATGCGCTCCAAAGAGGATCGCTCCAAGAACGGGGCCGGCTGTTCGATGTCCAGGAACTGGCCTTCGAAGGAAGCGCCCTGGCGGGGCGGCTGCGGTGCGGAGCGGGCGGGCAAGGAATGGGACGGAGGCATGCGACAGCAGATGCGTACGGGCGGGGACGGCCGCAAGGCGATGGCGCCAGCGTGGCCACCAGCCGGGCCAGGCCATTGGTGGTGACATGGACGCATGACCTGGTGGTGATCGGCGCCGGGGCCGCCGGCCTCACCGCGGCGGGAGGCGCCGCGCGGCTGGGGTTGCGGGTGGCCCTGATCGAGCGCGACCGAATGGGCGGGGAGTGCCTCAACACCGGCTGCGTGCCATCCAAGGCCCTGCTGGCCGCCGCCCGGCGCGCGCACCTGATGCGGACCGGGGCGGCCTACGGCGTGACCGCCGAGGGGGTGAGCGTGGATTTCGCCCAGGTCTCCGCGCATGTGCAGGAGGCGATCACCGCCATCGCGCCGCACGACTCCGCCGAGCGATTCCAGGCCTGGGGCGTTGAGGTCATCCGCGGCGCCGCCCGCTTCACCGGCCGTCGCAGCGTCGAAGTCGGCGGCCGGGTGTTGACGGCGCCGCGCATCGTGGTGGCCGCCGGGTCCCGTCCGGCCATTCCCGCCATCGAGGGCCTGCGAGGGGCGCCGTACCTCACGAACGAGACCCTGTTCGGCCTGGACCGGTTGCCAGGGCACCTAGTGATCCTGGGCGGCGGGCCGATGGGGCTGGAGATGGCGCAGGCGTTCCGCCGGCTGGGGTCCGCGGTGACGTTGATCGAGCCTGGCCGCCTGCTGTCGCGCGGCGACCCCGAGGCCGTGGCGGTGGTGGCGGCGCAGCTTGCCGCGGAGGGCGTGGAGCTGCGGGCGGGAACGCAGGCGACCCGGATCATGGCGGTGCCCGGCGGCGTGCGGGTCGATGTGGCGCGGGGCGTGCCGGTGACGGGCAGCCACCTCCTGGTCGCAGCCGGGCGCACGCCGGCGGTGGAGGGGCTGGGGCTGGACGCGGCGAGGATCGATGCGACCCCGGCCGGCATCACCGTGGACCGGCGGCGGCGGACCAGCAACCGCTACGTGACCGCCATCGGCGACTGCCGGGACGGGCCGCGGCTGACCCATGCGGCGGGGTACGAGGGCACGCTTGCGGTTGCCAACATCGCGCTAGGCCTGCCGCTTGCGGCCCGTTACGATGCGCTGCCGTGGGTGCTGTACACCGATCCCGAGCTGGCGCAGGTCGGCCTGACCGAGGGCGAGGCGCGGGCGCGGCACGGCGCCGTTCGGGTCCACCGGGTGGCATTCGCGGACAACGACCGGGCAGTTGCGGAGGGAGCGACCGCCGGTTTCGTCAAGATCATCCGGGCGCGGGGCCGGCTGGTAGGTGTGACGATGGTCGGCGCGGGGGCGGGGGAGCTTGCGCTGCCCTGGGTGCTGGCGATGGGCAGGCGGGCGTCAACCTGGGCGGTGTCGGGCGCCATAGTGCCCTACCCGACGCGCTCGGACGCCTCGAAGGCGGTTGCCTTCTCCGCCTATGAGGGGTTGGTCTTCGGCCGCCTGGCGCGGGGCTGGGCACGCAGCCTGGCCGCCCTGCGCCGCCGCACCTGACGCCCTCCCGGCATTTGGAAAGGCGGCAGCCCAGCTACGCTTTCACGTCGTTCGCGACCACCGGCTTCAGCACCGTCGAGATGGTATCCCGCAGCACCGTCACCCGCACGTTCTGGGCGATCTCCACCTCGATTTCGTCCGAGCCTTCCTTCACCCGCTGCACCGTCGCCAGGATGCCGCCGGCCGTGACCACCCGGTCGCCCCGGCGCAGTGCGGTCAGCATGGCGCGGGTCTGCTTCTGCCGGGTCTGCTGCGGCCGGATCAACAAAAAGTAGAACACACCGAAGATCAGCAGCAGCGGCACGAACTGCGTGGCGTTGGCGAGCAGGCCGGATGCGTCCTGGGCGTAGGCGGGAGAGATGAGCATCGGATGTCCTAGGGTGCCAATGGAAAAAACCTGTGGGCGGTTGCCGAGGTTGCGGCGGGACCATAGTTTGCGCCCCACCCCCGTCAAGACAACCGAGCCGCCCCAGGAAATGTCCCAGGAAATCCCAGGAACCATGGACCCCCACCTGCTGACCCGCATCGCCGAGGCGCTGGAGCGCCTGGCCCCGCCGCCGCCCGCCGCGCCGGACCTAATGGGCGCCGACGCTTTCGTCTGGCAGCCTGCCACCAGCGAGCTGATCCCGGTGCCGCAGGTGTCCCGCGTGGACATCCGGCTGCTGCAGGGCGTGGATCGCCAGAAGCGCCAGGTGCTGGACAACACGCTACGTTTCGCCCGCGGCTTCCCGGCCAACAACGCCATGCTGTGGGGCGCCCGCGGCATGGGCAAGTCCTCCCTGGTCAAGGCTGCCCATGCCGCCGCCAACGCCGCCGCACCGGGCAGCCTGGCACTGATAGAGATCCACCGCGAGGACATCCGCACCCTGCCCGACCTGCTGAACCTGCTGCGCCCGCTCGACCGCCGCTGCCTGATCCTGTGCGACGACCTGTCGTTCGAGCGGGAGGACGCCGACTACAAGGCGCTGAAGTCCGTGCTGGACGGCGGCATCGAGGGCCGCCCGGCCAACGTGCTGTTCTATGCCACCAGCAACCGCCGCCACCTGATGCCGCGCGACATGATCGAGAACGAGCGCGCGACGGCCATCAACCCGTCCGAGGCGACGGAGGAGAAGGTGTCGCTATCCGACCGCTTCGGCCTGTGGATCGGCTTCCACAACTGCGACCAGGGGGCCTTCCGCGCCATGGTGGAGGGCTACGCCGACGCGCTGGCGCTGCCGATCAGCCGGGAGGACCTGCACCTGCAGGCCAACGAGTGGTCGATGACGCGCGGCGCGCGGTCCGGCCGGGTAGCGTGGCAATTCATCCAGGACCTGGCGGGACGGCTGGGCGAAGCGAGGGCGGCATGACAGGAAATCCGCGGGCCATCCGGCGCCAGTTGGGCAACACCACGGTCACCGCACTCTGCGACGGCTACCTCGACCTGCCGTTCGGCGCGCTGCTGGGGATCGAGGAAGCGGACGCCGCCGCGCTGCTGCGGCAGGCGTTCCGCCGGCCGGCGCCGCGGTCGAACATCAATGCCTTCCTGGTGCAGTCGCCGGGCCGGACGGTGCTGATCGATACTGGCGGCGGGTCCAGCATGGGGCCGACCGCGGGCCGGCTGCCGGATGCGCTGGCCGAGGCCGGAGTGGCGCCCAACGATATCGGCGCGGTGCTGCTGACCCACTTGCACACCGACCACTGGGGCGGCCTGGCCACGCCGGACGGGCAGGCGGCGTTCCCGAATGCCGAGTTGGTGCTTGCGGCGGCGGAGGCTGCATACTGGCTCGACAGCGCCCGGGTGGCCGAGGCGCCCGACGATGCCGCGAAGGCCCGTTTTGCCGGCACGCAGGCGGCGGTCGCGCTCTACCGGGACCGGATGCGGAGCTTCACCGGAACGGACGTGCTGCCCGGCATCCAGGCCATGCCGCTGCCGGGCCATACCCCGGGCCATACCGGCTACTTGGTCGAGGGTGACGTGCCTTTGCTGATCTGGGGCGACGTGCTGCATGTGCAGGATGTACAGGCGCTGCGTCCGGAGGTCGGCATGCGCTTCGACAGCGACCCGGAGGCCGCCATCGCCTCCCGCCGGCGCGTGCTGGACATGGCGGCGGCGGATCGGCTGCTGGTGGCCGGGATGCACCTGCATTTCCCGGCGTTCTCGCACGTGGCGCGGGCGGCGGAGGGCTACGCCCTGGCGCCGGAAGTCTGGGCGGCGGATTAGTCTGCCCGCCTGCTCCCTCTCCCTCCGGGAAAGGGCCGGGGTGAGGGAAGCGGCAAGCGCCGAACCCGGCATGTCTGGGAGCGGGTCTCGTCCTCAAACAGGCAGATCAGGCCCTTGTCGCCTCCCTCACCCCGGCCATCTCCCCGGGGGAGAAGGGGCAGAAAGCACGTCCATCCCTTTCATGTAGGGCGCCAGCACGCCTGGCACGGCGATGCTGCCGTCCGCCTGCTGGTATGTCTCCATCACCGCGATCAACGCCCGCCCCAGCGCCACGCCGGACCCGTTCAGCGTATGCACCGGCCCGGCCACCTTGCCATCGGCCCCGCGCAGCCGGGCGTTCATCCGCCGGGCCTGGAACGCGCGGGTGTTACTGCAACTGCTGATCTCCCGCCAGGCCCCCTGCCCCGGCAGCCACACCTCCAAGTCATAAGTCTTGGCCGCGCCGAACCCGGTGTCCCCCGCGCAAAGCAGCACCCGGCGGAACGACAGGCCCAACCCGCGCAGCACGGCCTCGGCGCACGCCGTCATCCGCTCGTGCTCGCCGGCGCTGGCTTCGGGGTGAGTGATGCTGACCAGCTCAACCTTGCGGAACTGGTGCTGCCGCAGCATCCCGCGCGTGTCGCGCCCGGCGGCGCCGGCCTCGCTCCGGAAGCATTCGGACAGGGCAGTGACGCGGATCGGCAGGTGCTCCGCCGGCACGATCTCGTCCATGACCAGGCTGGTCAGCGGCACCTCGGCGGTCGGGATCAGCCAGCGGCCGTCGGTGGTGCGGAACAGGTCGCCGGCGAACTTCGGCAGCTTGTCCGTGCCGTAGGCGGCGGCGTCATTGACCAGCAGCGGCACCTGCATCTCGGTGTAGCCGTGCTCCCCGGTGTGCAGGTCCAGCATGAACTGGCCCAGCGCCCGCTCCATCCGGGCCAGCCCGCCGCGCAGCAGGGTGAAGCGGCTGCCGGACATGCGGGCGGCGCGTTCGAAGTCCATGCCGCCCAGCGCCTCGCCAAGCTGGAAGTGCTCCAGGGCCGGGAAGTTCGGCGCCCGCGCCTCGCCATGCTGGTGGATCACGACGTTCCCGCTCTCATCCGCGCCGTCCGGCACGTCGGCATCGAGCACGTTGGGCAGCACTGCCAACTCGGCTGGAATGGCCGCGTCCAGCTCCGCGGCACGGGCCTCGAATGCCGCCGTCTCGTCCCGCAGGACGGTCGCCTCGGCCTCCAGCGCGGACGTGTCGGCCCCGGTGCGGCGCCCCTGCCCGACCTGCTTGGCGAGCGCGTTGCGGCGCGATTGCCGGTCCTGCACCGCCGTCAGCGCCGCCCGGCGTTCGGCGTCCACGGCCAGAAGGCGCTCGGCCACTGGCGGCAGGCCACGCCGCGCCATGGCGGCGTCGAACCCGGCCGGGTCCGAACGGATCGCGCGGATGTCGTGCATCAGGCGTCGGTGGGCTTCGTCTCGACCAGCCCGGCCGTGAAGATGGAGATCTCGTACAGCAGGATCAGCGGCACCGCGAGGCCGGTCTGCGTGATGACGTCCGGCGGCGTGATGATCGCCGCGATGACGAACATGCCGACATAGGCATAGCGCCGGTACTTCTTCAGCCCGCGCGACGTGATGATGCCCACCTTGGCCAGCAGGGTCAGCAGCACCGGCAACTGGAACGCCAGCCCGAAGGCGAAGATCAGCCGCATGACCAGGCCCAGGTACTCGCTGACCTTGGCCTCCAACTGCACGGGCAGGCCGCCCGCGCCGTCCGAGGTCTCGAAGCTCAGGAAGAACGTCCAGGCGGCGGGGAACACGAAGTAGTAGGCCAGCGCCGCCCCAGCCACGAACAGCACCGGCGTCGCCAGCAGGAACGGCAGGAAGGCTCGCTTCTCGCTGCGGTACAGCCCCGGCGCCACGAACATGTAGATCTGCGTCGCCACCACGGGGAACGACAGGAACGCCGCCCCGAAGAACCCGACCTTGAGATAGGTGAAGAACGCCTCGTACAGCGCGGTGTAGATCAGCCGCCGGTTTCCGCCGCGGGTGATCAGGATGTTGGCCAGCGGCTGCGCCAGGAACGAGTAGATGGCCGTGCTGAAGTGGTAGCAGACGAAGAAGCACAGCAGGAACGCGCCCATCGACCACAGCAGCCGCGTCCGCAACTCGATCAGGTGATCGAGCAACGGCATCGGCTTGTCGTTGATCGGGTCGTTCACGGCCGGGCCGTCGGGAGGCGCCAAGGTCTCGGGCATCCCTGGTTACGCGTGCAGCGACGGCTGGTGCGCGTCCGTGGGAGGGGGCGTGGCCGCCGCAGGCGCGGACGGAACGGCGTCGGGCGGAACGGCCCCGGGCAGAACAACCCCAGGCAGGTCGGCGCCTGGCAGACTGGCGCCTAGCGCTGGGATCATCGGCTCGGCAGCGGCCAGCGCCACCGTCTCGCCAAGGGGAGGCGGTGTGGTCAACGGCGTCGTGCTCACAGGCGTCGTGGCGACCGGCGGCTGGGTCTCGAACGGGGTTTCCGCCATCGTCTTGCGAATCGTCCCGTCGCCATCGACGGCGCCGAGGATCTTGCCCTTGATGTCCATGCGGCGGATGTCGTTGATCTGGTCCCGCACCTCATGCAGGTTGGCTTCGCGGACCATCTCGTCCACGTGGACCTGGAATTCGCCGGCCATGCGCCGGGCCTTCTTGACCGCCTCGGCGACGGCCTTGATGGCGACGGGCATGTCCTTGGGGCCGATGGCGATCAGGGCGACCACGCCGATCAGCGCAATCTCGGACCAAGCAAAATCGAACATGGCAGTCTTAACCCCTCATCCTAGCACTGTGCAGGTGTTGCTAGTCGTATAGGCAGGACAAAAAAGAAGGGCGCACCGTAAATGTCGTAGCATGGGTATGGGGGCTGGGGAACCGCGGTGCTAGGGCGCGGCCGGTTCGGCGTCCGCCGCCGGGTCGTCGCGGACCAGGTCCTCCCGACGCGGCAGGTCGCGCAGGCTGCGCAGCCCGAACTGGGTCAGGAAGGCCGGGGTGGTGCCCCACAGCGTCGGGCGGCCCGGCGCCTCCTTGCGCCCGCGCGGCTCGATCAGCCCGCTTTCCAGCAGCGCGTCCATCGTCGCCTGGCCCAGGCTGGCGCCGCGCAGGGCCTCGATGTCGGTGCGGGTGGCGGGCTGGTGGTAGGCGATCACCGCCAGGCACTCCATGGCGGCGCGCGGTAGCCGGCGAGGTTGCGCCACGACACGGGTCAGGCGCGGCGCCAGATCGGGCGCGGTGCGGAACTGCCAGGCGCCGGCGACCTGCACCAGCTCGATGCCGCCGCCAGCATGGCGGGCCTGGACAGCGGCCAGCACGGCGTCGGCGTCCAGCGATGGGGGCAGCAGGCGGGCGACCTGGCTGGCGGAAACCGGCTCGGCGCTGGCGAACAGCAGCGCCTCGGTCAATCGGACGGCGTCGGCCATGCCGGCCTGGGCCATGCCGGTCTGGGCCGGGTCGATCTCAACCTGGCCGGTCCCCGCTGCATCGGTTCCCACCGTGTCAGTCACGGGCGGCCCCGCAACCGGCCCGAAGCAGGATCGGGCTGAACGGCTGGTCTTGCCTTAGCTCGGCCGCTCCGCCCCGGGCCATCTCCAGTCCGGCCAGCAAGGTGCTGGCGAGCGCCGCGCGCCGAGCCAGCGGATCCGCGGCCAGCGCCGGCAGGAACCGGTCGAGCGCAACCCAGCCAACCTGCCGCCCCAGCATCCCCGCCAGCCGATCCATGGCGTCCTGCACGCTCCAAAGCACCGCGCGGCCAGGCCGGTAGGTTCGCCGCCGGGCCAGGCGGCGCATCGCGCCCAAGTAGCCGCGCAGCAGCCCCGGCAGATCCGCCGCCAGCCGGGACCGGTCCAACAGGACCAGCCGCTCCGGCGCCCCCCGCGTGAACACGTCCCGTCCCAACTGCGGCCGGCCGGCCAGCCAGGCGGCGGCGGCACGGATCGTTTCCAGCTCCTGCAGGCGGGAGGCCAGGGTTTCGACGGCCAGCTCCGCTTCGCCTTCGTCCTCGCTGGGCGGCAGCAGCAGCCGGGATTTCAGCCAGGTCAGCCAGGCCGCCATCACCAGCCAGTCCGCCGCAAGCTCCAGCCGCACGTCGTCGGCGCCCTCGACGACGGCCAGGAACTGCTCGACGAGAGACAGGATGGAGATCGGGCGGAGGTCGAGCTTCTGCCGCCGGGCCAAATCGAGCAGCAGGTCCATCGGCCCCTCGAAGCCGTCGAGCTGGACGACAGGGGCGCCGGGGGCGCTGGAATCAGGCATCGTTGAAGCTAAGCCAGCGCACCGCGTCGAACGCCCACGAAATCCCGGTGTCCAGCGCATCGGTCACCGGGGTGAACGGCACTCCGAATGCCGCCAGCATGCGCGGCAGCACGAAGATGCCGAAGATGACGACCAGGATGCCGGCCCGCTCCACCCGCGCCCAGGCCAGCGCCGCGCGCTGCGGCAGCAGCCCCACCATGATGCGTCCGCCGTCCAACGGCGGGATCGGCAGCAGGTTGAACAGGCCCAGCAGCAGGTTGGCCAGAACCAGGAACTCGATCGCCGTGCCCGCGCCCTCCACCCAGGCGCCGGGCAGCAGCGGCAGGCCGTGCAGCAGCAGCGCCGCCGCCCAGGCCAGCACGAAGTTGGCGGCGGGGCCGGCGGCGGCGACCAGCATCATGCCCCGCCGCGGGTTGGGGAACCGCCACGCGGCCACCGGCACCGGCTTGGCCCAGCCGAATAGGGCCACCACCCGGCCGACCAGCAGCAACTGCGCCAGCAGCAGCACGCCCGGCACCAGCACGGTGCCGATCCGGTCCACATGGCGCAGGGGGTTCAGCGACACCCTACCCTGCTTCTGGGCGGTATCGTCGCCCAGGAGCAGGGCGGCATACCCATGCGCGGCCTCATGCCAGGTGATCGCAATCACCACGCATGCCACCGCCATGGCGATCTGCGGCACGTCGTCCGTCATGCCAGCAGCCGGTCCCGCTCCGCCGCGAGCGCCGGCAGGTCCAGCGCCCGGCGGTTGTCGCCGGCCTGACGGCGCGCAGCCGCCAGCCGGGCCAGGGCCGCGGCGGACGCATCCGGCACGCCGCGCAGCACCGCCTCGGTGTCGGCCATCCCGCCGGTGCAGTGCAGCGCCAGGTCGCACCCGGCCGCCACGGCCTGCGCCGCAAGCGTTCCCGGAGCGCCGGCCAAGGCCCGCATGGCAAGATCGTCCGACACGAGCACCCCCTGGAAGCCGATCCGGCCCCGGATCACCTGCCCGATCACCAGCGGCGACAGCGTCGCGGGCCAGTTCGGGTCAAGCCGAGGATATAGGAGATGCGCCGTCATCATCCATGGCAGGTCCGCATTGGCCTGAAACGGCTGGATGTCGTCGGACAGGTCCTGCTCGGCAGGCACTACCGGCAGGGCATGGTGACTGTCCACGGCGGCCCGGCCGTGTCCCGGCGCGTGCTTCGCCACCGGCTGCACGCCGGCGGCCAGCAGCCCGTTCGCGGCCGCGCGGCCCAGCAGCGCCACGGTTCCGGGGTCGGCCGCATAGGCGCGGTCGCCGACCACGTCGTGCGCGCCGGGCACGCGCAAGTCCAGCACGGGTGCGCAGACCAGGTCGATGCCGGCCGCCGCGCACTCGCCGCCGATCAGCGCGCCCGTCAGCCAGGCCGCCCGCAACCCGGCGGACGGATCGGCCCCGAACCGCTCGCCGATGCGGCCCGCCGCCGGATGGGCCATCCACCCCGGCGGGCGCAGCCGGGCCACGCGGCCTCCCTCCTGGTCCACCGCGACCAGCGCCCCCCGCGGCAGGACGGCCCGCAGCGCATCCGTCAGGCTGCGAAGCTGCCCCGGCTCCTGCACGTTGCGAGCGAACAGGATGACCCCGGCCGGCGGCAGGCTGCGGAACAGCGCCGCCTCGGCCGGATCGAGCGCCGGGCCAGCGATGCCGACGATCGCGGCCTGCATGGGCCGATCAGAAGCTGGCGATGGTGCAGGCCCCGCCCTTCGCACGCACGCGGGCGCAGAAGCCGGTCGCGTCGGCGGTATCGGCAAAGCCGCCGGTCCGCACGCGCCAGACCACATGGCCGTCATGCTCTGCGCGCCTGACCACAGGATGCTTGCCGCCCAGCACGTCCGGCATCCGCTTGGCCAGGCGCTGCCACTCCGCCTGTGCCGCCGGCTCGTTATCGACGGCGGCGAGCTGCACCATGGGTCCTGCTCCGGCAGCCAGCGCCGGGGCTGCCGCTGCGGCAGGCGATGCCACGGCAGGCGTCGGTGCGGCCGGCGCCGGGGCAACGGCGGCCGGGGGCCGTGCGGCCGGACGTACGCCGCGCGGGGTCTCAGGCGGTGCGGTGACGGCCAGCGCCGGCGCAAGGGATGGCGCAGGAGCGGCTGGCACGGCGACAACGGGCGCCGGCGGCTGCAACTGGGCGCGCAACGCCTGCGGTGCCGGCGCCTCCGCCGCGGGGGCCATAGTATGGGCGCCGCCGGCATGGTCGCCCATTGCCGGCTCATCCGACCCGGCCACCTGCATGCCGCCGGCATTGTCCGGCTTGACGCGGACCGGGCGCGTGTCGGCCTCGATCACCGGCACGACCGTGTTGCGGTGCCCCAGCAGCGCCCAGCCCCCCGTGCCGACCAGCAGCACGCCGCCCAGCGCCACAGCCGCCACCAGCAGCCGCCGCGTGCCGGTATCCATGCCCGGCGGCTGCGGGCGATAGCTGCTGTGGACCATCTGGCCGCCAGGGGGCGGGATTTGCAGGTTGTCAAGCAAGGTTCGGGTCCTCACGCATCAACGCATTTCTTCAACGGGCACAACTCCCAGCACCGCCAGGCCGGAGCGGATGACGGTCGCCGTCGCCTCCACCAGCGCCAGCCGGGCCAGGGTCTCGGCCGGCCGGTCGGCTTGCAGGAAGCGCAGCGTCGCTTCGCCACGCCCGTGGTTCCATAGCATATGAAAGTCGCTCGCCAAGTCATAGAGGTAAAACGCAACCCGGTGCGGTTCATACGCCAGCGCCGCTGCCTCAACCGTGCGCGGCCAGGAGGCCAGGCGGCGGATCAGCGCCATCTCCGCCTCCGCTCCCAGGCTGTCCAACGCAACCGTGGCCAGGGCCGCCGGCGCCGTCGCCTCCAACCCGAACCACTTGCCCGCCTCACGCAGCACGGAGCGGCAGCGGGCGTGGGCGTACTGCACGTAATACACCGGGTTCTCCCGCGTCTGCGCCAGCACGGTGTCGAGATCAAAGTCCATCTGCGCATCGGACTTGCGGGTCAGCATGGTGAAACGCACGGCGTCGCGCCCAACCTCCTCCAGCAGGTCGGCCAAGGTGACGTAGGTACCGGCGCGCTTGGACATCCGCACCAGCTCGCCGCCGCGGATCACCCGGACGATCTGGCACATCACGACCTCCAGCCGCACGGGATCGTTGCCGGACAGCGCCTTCACCGCCGCCTTCATGCGCGACACGTAGCCGCCGTGGTCCGCGCCGAGCACGTCGATCATCAGCTTGGCGCCGCGGTCCATCTTGTCGGCGTGGTAGGCGATGTCGTTGGCGAAGTAGGTGTTCGTGCCGTCGGACTTCCGCAGCGGGCGATCCACGTCATCGCCGAACTGCGTGGCGCGGAACAGGGTTTGCTCACGTGGCTCCCAGTCCTCGGGCAGCTTGCCCTTCGGCGGCTCCAGCACGCCCTCATAAATCAGGCCCTGGGCGGCCAGGCGGTCGATGGTGCGGTCAGGCGCGCCGGAGCCGACCAGGGCGCGCTCGCTGCTGAACACGTCGGGCGTGACGCCGAGCGCAGCCAGGTCCTCGCGGATCGAGGCCATCATGGCGGCCACCGTGAACTCGCGCACCGTATCGAACCAGCCCGCCGGGTCGGCGACGGCGCCGCCGGGCCCGGCCAACGCGGCGCCATGCCCGGCCAGCAGCGCCTGGCCGACCGGGACCAGGTACTCGCCCCGGTATTGCAGCCCGCCCGGCACGGCGGCGGCGAACTCGTCCTCCGTCAGCAGGGTGCCGACCGCCTGCAGGTAACGCCAGTAGGCCGCCCAGGCCAGCGCCGCCACCTGCGCCCCGGCATCGTTGATGTAGTACTCCTTGGTCACCGCGAACCCGGCCTTCAGCAGCAGGTTCGCCAGCGCATCCCCCACCACCGCCCCTCGGCAGTGCCCGATGTGCATGGGACCCGTGGGGTTGGCCGACACGTACTCGATGTTCACCGGCAGCCCGCCCCCGGCCGTGCTGTCGCCATAGTGCCCCCCCGCCCGCAGCACCGCCGGCAAGGTCGCCCGCAACGCCTCCGGCCGGAGCACGATGTTGACGAAGCCCGGTCCCGCCGGCTCGGCGCGCAGCACGTCCGGCGCGTCCGCCAGCGCCGCCGCCAGCGCCTGGGCGATGCGGGCCGGGGCCTGCCGCGCCGCCTTGGCGCTGACCATGGCCGCGTTGGTCGCCATGTCGCCGTGCGAGGCCTCCCGCGCCGGCGTCACCTCCACGCGGGCGGCGACCTCGTCCGGCAGGTCCGGCACGACGCCGCGCAGCGCCGCGACCACGGTGTCCCGCATGGCGGCAAACAGGTTCTCAGTCATCAGGGTCAGCCTATCGTGAAGGGGTCGGTCAGGCGCCGGTGCTCGTCCAGCGCGAAGCGGTCGGTCATGCCGGCGATGTAATCCGCCACGGTCAGCGCCGCCCGTGGCTCGTCGCCCAGCCCGGCGCGGGTGCGCCAGCCGTCGGGCAGCATGCTGGTGTCGCCGTGCAGCAGGCCGAACAGGTCCTCTGTGACGCGCCGCGCCTTGTTGGTCATGCGGTTCACCTTCCAGTGCCGGTACATGCGGGCGAACAGGAACTCCTTCACCGCCCGGTTGGCCTCCGCCATGGCCGGGCTGAACGCCACCACCGGATGCTCGGCCCGGCGGATCGCGTCGCTGTCGGCGGGATCGAGGGCAGCGATGCGGCGGCGGCTTTCGTCCGTGAGGTCGATGGCAAAGGCGTTGATGACCCGCCGGATCGTCTCGTGCCGCAGCCGTTCCGGCGGGACATCCAGGCTGCTGACGCGTGCCTGCGCCAGGGCAGCGCCGATCACCGGCAGGTGCGCGATGTCGTCGGGGCCGAACAGCCCGGCCCGCATCCCGTCATCCAGGTCATGGCTGTGATAGGCCACATCGTCCGCCATCGCCGCCACCTGCGCCTCCCCCGACGCATGGGTGTGCAGGTCCAGCGGGTGCAGCGCGTCATACTCGGCGATGTAGGGCGGTGGCCGGTACAGGGGTCCGTTGTGCTTCGCCAGGCCCTCCAGCGCCTCCCACGTCAGGTTCAGCCCGTCGAAGGCGGCATAGCGGCTCTCCAGCCGGGTCACGACCTTAAGACTCTGCGCGTTGTGATCGAAGCCGCCATAGAGTTTCATGCCCGCGTTCAGCCCTTCCTCCCCGGCGTGGCCGAACGGCGGGTGGCCCAGGTCGTGCGCCAGCGCCAGCGCTTCCGTCAGGTCCTCGTCCAGCCGCAGCTCGCGCGCGACGGAGCGGGCGATCTGCGCCACCTCCAGGCTGTGCGTCAGGCGCGTGCGGAAGTAGTCGCCCTCGTGGTTCACGAACACCTGGGTCTTATACTGCAGCTTGCGGAAGGCGGAGCTGTGGATCACCCGGTCGCGGTCGCGCTGCCAGGGGCTGCGGCCGGGGCTTTCGGCCTCGGGGTGGAAGCGTCCGCGCATCGTCTCTGGGCGGACGGCGTAGGGGGCGTGGGGCATGGACCTGATCGAGATGGTAGGCCGGGCTTATCACATGCCAGGCCTCTCCGAGAGAGGGGCCACTTCGGGAGACGCCGCATCTTCAATATGGGGTCGGAAAGGGCTATCTCTCCTTCCATGGACAGCATCACCGCCTCCGCGTTCTCCGTCTCCGACCGCGCCGCCGAGCGCGTGGCGGAGATCACCGCCGCCCAAGGCAAGCCCGCCGCCCTGCGCGTGGCCGTGCTCGCCGGCGGGTGCAGCGGCTTCCAGTACAAGTTCGAGCTGGATGACGCGCCGCAGCCGG
>JAABUX010002460.1_pt1 | contig 26203 bp, 14 predicted proteins | sample 5561851 | NCBI WGS metagenome assembly JAABUX01 (sample SAMN10711883, study PRJNA513361) | rock metagenome | isolation source: Antarctica rocks | place: Antarctica: Victoria Land, Richard Nunatak red sandstone | collected 2016-01-03 | reverse complement strand
GCACTGGCAGACCTTGCTCGACGCCATCATCGCCGAGCCGGACCAGCCGATTTCAACCTTGCCGATGCTTTCCGATGAAGAACGTCAACAAATGCTCAAGCAGTGGAACTCAGGAGCCGATGATTCTTTGGACGGATCCGAGATCGACTTGCCCCCCGACCTCGACAACCTGTCCGAAGCCGAACTCGACGCCCTGTTGCAGCAACTTGAGTCCGGAACCGATGCGCACGACTGATTCGCCGCAACCACCGACGACACCCAACCCGACCCGCGACGCCGCCGAGGCGAAGCGAGCCAAGCTCGCCCGCCTGCTCCGCGACGGCGGGGCGAAGCGTTTTCCCGGCAACGCCTCGCCGTCCCCTCGACCCGGCACCGACCGGCTGGACCGCCGGTTTGAGGTCCAGGCCGACTTAACCCCCGCCGCGGTCGCGGTTCGGCTGGGCGCCGAGTCGCTGACGTATCGCGAGCTGGACCGTCGGGCCGACGACCTGGCTGGTCAACTCGCCAGCCTGGGCGTCGGGCGGTCGACCCGCGTGGCGATCTTCGTCGAGCGGTCGCCCGCCATGATCGTCGGTTTGCTCGGCGTCCTCAAGGCGGGGGGGACCTACGTCCCGCTCGACCCGGCGATCCCCGCCGACCGGCTCCGGTTCCTCCTGCTCGACTCGGGGGCGCCGGTGATCCTCACTCACCGGTCGCTCGCGGGGCGATTGCCCGCCACATCGGCCCGAGTCGTGTGCCTCGATGATCCGGACGAGAGCGTCGAGGCATCATCCCGCCTGCCTCAGCCCGCTCGACTCGGGGCGGACGACGCCGACGACGTGGCGTACGTCATCTACACCTCGGGATCGACCGGCGTCCCGAAGGGGGTTGAAGTCACACACCGGAATGTCGCCCGGTTGCTCGACTCGACCCAGCCGCGCTATCGGTTCACGGCGACCGACGTCTGGACGATGTTCCACTCGTTCGCCTTCGACTTCTCGGTCTGGGAGATCTACGGGGCGCTCTTGTTCGGCGGTCGGCTGGTGATCGTCTCGCACGAGGTGAGCCGGTCGCCCGAGTCGTTCCGCCGGCTGCTGACCAACGAAGGCGTCACCGTCCTGAACCAGACCCCGTCGGCGTTCCGGCAACTGATCCGGGCCGACGAGGCGACGGGGGACGCCGAACCGCTGGCCCTCCGCTGGGTCATCTTCGGCGGGGAAGCCCTCGAACTGCAAAGCCTCCGCCCCTGGTTCGACCGCCACGGCGACCAGGCCCCGCGCTTGGTCAACATGTATGGGATCACCGAGACGACGGTCCACGTCACCTACCGCGAGATCAACCGCGCCGACCTCGACCAGGGGCAGTCGGCCAGCCCGATCGGGCGGGCGATCCCCGGTTGGCAAGTCTACCTCCTCGACCGCGTGGGCCAGCCCGTCCCGGTCGGCGTCGTCGGGGAGATGTTTGTGGGCGGCTCGGGGGTGGCCCGAGGTTACTTGAACCGCCCGGGTCTGACCGCCGACCGGTTCGGACCCGACCCGATCGGCGACGCGGCGGGGGCTCGCCTCTACCGGAGCGGCGACCTCGCGCGGCGTCGGCCGGACGGTGAGCTCGAATATGTTGGCCGCACGGATCATCAGGTCAAAATCCGGGGCTACCGGATCGAACTCGGCGAGATCGAAGCCTCCTTGGCCCGGCACGAACAAGTCCGCGAGTCGGTCCTCCTCGTCCGCGAAGACCGCCCCGGCGACCCCCGGCTGGTGGCTTACGTCGTCCCCCGGACGGTCCCCGGCCCGTCGAGTTCCGAGCTGCGGCAACACCTCAAGCGGACGTTGCCCGACTACATGGTCCCGGCCGTCTTCGTCGCTCTGCCCGCGCTCCCGCTCACCGAGAACGGCAAGGTCGACCGCCGCGCCTTGCCCGCCCCCGGCGGTGCCCGGCCCGACCTTGATGGGGCGTTTGTCCCCCCCCGGAACGCGGTGGAGGAGCAGGTCGCGGCGATCTGGGCCAACGTCCTGGACCTCGACGAGGTAGGGGTCCACGACAACTTCTTCGACCTCGGCGGTCACTCGCTCCTGGCGACCCGGGCGATCTCGCGGATCAGGGATGCGTTCGGCGTCGACCTCCCGCTCCGCCCCTTGTTCGAGAACCCGACCGTCGCTGGTCTGGCCGAGTGCGTCGAGACCGCCGGGCGCGATGGCCGGCGGATCGTCACGCCCCCCTTGGTCCGGTATGAGGGGACCGAGCCGACCCCGCTGTCGTCGTCGCAGCGGGCGCTCTGGTTTCTGGATCAACTCGACCCGGGCCGCGCGACGTTCCACGTCACCGCCCCCGTCCGGGTTCGGGGGCCGCTCGACCTCGCCGCGCTCGGCCGGAGCTTCGACGCGATGCTGGCGCGGCACGACGCCCTCCGGACGACCTTCGCGCTGGATCGCGGCGAGCCGATCCAGGTGATTGGGCCGGTGGACGTTGCCGGGCGGGCGCTGGAGGTGGTGGACCTATCGGAGCTGCCGACCGCCGACCGTGAGGCCGCGGCCCAGCGCCGCGCCGCCAACGAGTCGCGTCGCCCGTTTGATCTGGCCCGGGAGCGGTTGGTCCGGTGCCAGGTGCTTCGGTTGAGCGATTCCGACCATGTCATCCTCTTGACGATGCACCACATCATCACCGATGGCTGGTCGTTCGGTGTCGCCGCTCGCGAGCTGGCCACGCTCTATGGTGCGTTCGTCGAGGATCGGCCGTCCCCATTGGCCACGCTCCCGGTCCAGACGAGCGACTTCGCCCACTGGCAGCGGGCTTGGCTCGGTGAGGGGCCGGTGGTCGACGCCTTGCTCGGCTACTGGACGGGGCAGCTTGCCGGCCTAGCCCCGCTCGAACTGCCGACCGATCACCCCCGACCGGCCGTCCGCCAGGGGCGGGGTGAGGTGATCCCGTTCGACTTGTCCGCGTCGTTGTCGCGGAGCGTGATCGACCTCGGCCGCCGCGAAGGGACGACCCCTTTCATGACGTTGCTCGCGGCGTTCCAGGTCGTGCTGCACCGCCTGAGCGGGCAGGACGATATCGCCGTCGGCTCGCCGATCGCGAACCGGAACCGCGCTGAGGTCGAGGGCTTGATCGGTTACTTCGTCAACATGCTCGTCCTCCGCGGCGACCTGACCGGGCAACCGACGTTCCGCGAGCTTCTCGCCCGGACGAGGGAGACCGCGCTCGGGGCGTTCGAGCATCAGGACTTGCCGTTTGATCGCCTGGTCGAAGCCCTGCACCCCGACCGCGACCTGAGCCGGACGCCGCTGTTTCAGGCAATGTTCGTCCTCCAGAACAACGCCATGCCCGACGTCGGCCGGGCCGAGTTGAGCCTCGACGGCTTCGCCATCGCCGAAGGGACCGGGACCGCCAAGTTCGACCTGACTCTGGCCCTGGTCGAGCTCGACGGGACGTTCACCGGCTCGGTCGAGTACGACGTGGATCTGTTCGAGCCGAGCACCATCGACCGCTTGATCGACCGGTTGCGGACCGTCCTCGAAGCGGTCGTGCTCGACCCCGGCCGCCGGGTGGCCGACATCCCGCTCCTGGACGCCGCCGAAACCGCCCGGATCATCGAGGGGTTCAACCCGCCCGCCTCGCCGTTCCCCAGCGGAGCAATCCACCAGTTATTCCAGGCCCAGGCGGCGCGGACGCCGAATGCGCCGGCCTTGATCGCAGCGGGACGAAGCTGGACCTACGGCGAACTCGACGCCCGGAGCGGTCGGCTGGCGCGTCGGCTGATCGATCTTGGCGTTGGGCCGGGAACGCTGGTTGGCCTCTGCGTCGATCGGTCGCCATCGATGGCCGAGGGGATCTGGGCGATCCTCAAGGCGGGCGCGGCGTTTGTGCCGCTCGACCCGAGCTACCCCGCCGACCGCCTGGCGTTCCTGCTGGCCGACTCGGCCGCGCCGGTGGTCCTGGTCGAAGCTCACCTGGCCGATCGCTTGCCGCCCGGTCTGGTCGCCACGATCCTGGTGCTGGATGAAGAATCTTCGCTGGGTGATGGCTTGATCCCGTCGATCACGTCATCGCCCGACTACCCGGCTTATGTCATCTACACCTCGGGGTCGACCGGCGTGCCGAGGGGGGTGGTCGTCTCGCACCGAGGGGTCGTCAACCACGCCTCGGCCGCCGCTCGGTTGATGGAGTTGACGCCGAGCGACCGGGTCTTGCAATCGGCGTCGATCTCCTTCGATATCGCCATCGAGGAGATGTTCCCCGCCTGGATCACCGGGGCATCGGTGGTGGTCCGAGGCGACGATGCCGACCTCGACCCGACCCGCTTCACCGAACTTGTGGCACGCGAAAGCGTCACGGTCCTCGACCTCCCGACCGCCTACTGGCACGCCTGGACGGGCCGGTTGCTGGCCGGTTCCATCCCGCTCCCCGAGTCGCTCCGGGTGGTGATCGTCGGCGGTGAGCGGGCGTTACCCGCGACCCTGGCCGACTGGCGCGGCTTGGGCGGGGCCGACCGGGTCCGCTGGATCAACACCTACGGGCCGACCGAGACCACGGTGATCGCCACCAGCTTCGAGCCGGGCCGCGATGACCCGAGCGGCGACCTGCCGATTGGCCGCGCGATCGCCAACACCCGGGCTTACGTCCTCGATGGCCAACTGCGCCCGGTGGCGATCGGGACACCGGGCGAGCTGTTCGTCGGCGGGGTGGGGGTGGCGCAAGGCTACTTGAACCGACCCGGGACCACCGCCGAGCGGTTCCTCCCCGACCCGTTTGGTCCTCAACCCGGCGCCCGGATGTTCCGGACCGGCGACCACGCCCGGTGGCGGAGTGATGGTCAGCTTGAGTTTCTGGGTCGGGTCGATCACCAGGTCAAGATCCGTGGCTTCCGGGTCGAGCCGGGCGAGGTCGAAGCCGCGCTGGCTCGCCTCGCCGAGGTCGCCGAGGCGGCCGTCGTCGCGCGCCGGTCGGCGGCGGGTGATGCTCGGCTGGTCGCCTACGTCGTCCCGGCCGCGGGTGTCCAGTTTGATCCGGCGGGGTTGCGGCAGGCCCTCCGCGACGCTTTGCCCGCGCCGCTCGTCCCGTCCAGCTTCCTCCGGCTCGACGCGCTGCCGATGACGCCGTCGGGCAAGGTCGACCGCCGCGCCTTGCCGCTGGATCAGGTGGGCGACGCGGGGCGATCGGCGCCGTATCTGGCTCCCTCAAGCGAGGTCGAAGCGCGGCTCGTCGCCGTCTGGGAAGACGTCCTCGGGGTCAAACCGGTCGGGGTCGGGGACAACTTCTTCGACCTCGGCGGCCACTCGCTCCTGGCGATCCGGTTGCTCGCGCGGGTGGAGGCGGCGACCGGCCACGCCTTGCCGTTGGCCTCGCTGTTCCTGGGCGGGACGATCGCCGACCAGGCGAGTCGGATCGTGGGGGACGGTGAACCGACCGCCGAGTCGGCCCGACCCGCGGATCATTCGTCGCCGCTTGTCCCGCTCCAACTCCTGGGGGATCGCCCGCCATTCTTCTGCGTCCACCCGGCGGGGGGGATCGTCTACTGCTTCGGCGAACTCGCCCGCGCGATGGGGGTTGAGCGGCCGTTCTGGGCGTTCCAGGCTCGGGGGCTGGACGGCGAGGGGTCTCCGATCGACGACATCCCGAAGATGGCCCGCGATTATGTCGCGGCGCTCCGCGCGGTTCAGCCTGGAGGCCCCTATCACCTGGGCGGCTGGTCGCTCGGCGGGACCGTCGCCTTCGAGATGGCCCGACAACTGGTCGCCGGCGGCGAGTCGGTCGCGACCCTAGCGATCTTTGATACCGAAGGTCCGAAGACCGCCGAGCGGACCCTTCCCGGGCAGGCTCTCGATCCCGCTGTCGGGCAAGAACTCGCGGCGATGGCGACCGAAGACGGCGGCGACCACTTCGGCGCCGATCCGGCGGCCGACGCCGCCCTCCTGGCCGAGTTCGCCGATGAGTTGGCCATGCACTTCGGCGGCGACGTCGGGCGGATGGTGGCCCACATCCGCCAACTGGCCCCCGCCGAGCGCCGGGACCTGATCTTCCGCCACTTCCGGGTGGACCGGGTTTACACCCGCGAGACCGGTCCCGAGCGCGCCGAGCGCCTCTGGGCGGTGCTCCGGGCGACCCTCCTGGCCGGTGCCCGCTACCGCCCCGAGTCGGCTTACCCCGGCACGGTCACGCTGTTCCGGGCTCACAAGCAAGCGAAAGGTCGGCAAGCGGACCGAGGAATGGGTTGGTCCGCCTGGGTTGAGTCGGGCAAGGAGGGGGTCCATGTCGTCGAGGTGGCGGGTGACCATGCCACGATCTTGAAGGGTCAATCGGCGATCCGGTTCGCCGCGCTCTTGAATCCGATCCTGGCGGCGAGCGAAGGGGGGGACCGATGAGCGTCCTCGGCTCGATCCTCCGACCAGTGTGGCCCCTGATCACACTGGCCACGCTGGCGGGGGTCGTCAGCGGCGTGTCGGGCGTGTCTTTGATCGCGCTGGTGCAGTCGGCGATGAACGGCGGGGTGACTCCGGCCGGCTCGACCCGGCTGGCCGGGGCGTTTGTCGGGTTGTGCTTGCTGGCCGGTTCGACCCGGCTCCTGGCCCAGCGGGCGACGATCCGCCTGGGGCAGCAAGCTTCGAGCGACCTGGTGATCCAGGTTTGCCGCAAGGTGCTGCGCCTGCCGCTCGAACGCTTCGAGGGGGTCGACCACGCCCAGCTCCTGGCCGTCCTCACCGAGGACATCGGCGTGGTGGCGATCGCGCTGGGCGGGTTGCCGGTGGCCACGATGAACGCCGTGATCTTGTTCATCTGCCTGGGTTACGTCGCCTGGATCGCGCCGGTGGTCCTCCTGGCGGGTGGAGCGTTCGCGGTGCTCGCCGGGGCGACGCACCGCTTTACCACCGGCCGAGCGGTCGACCAGCTCCAGGCCGCCCGAGGGCGTCAGGATGCGCTGGTCGCGCACTACCGGACCCTGATCGGCGGCTTCCGCGAACTCAAGCAGCACCGGAGCCGCCGCGAGGCGTTTCTGGCCGACGCCCTGGTCAACGAGGCCAACCAGGTCCGCGACGCGATGGTCAACGGCTTGACCTCGTTCGCGCTGGCGGCGACGTGGGGGCAACTGGCTTACTTCGGTTTCATCGGCTTTGTCGTCTTCGGCCTCCCGCGGCTGGTCGCGCTCGACGGCTCGGCCTTGTCCGGGCTGGTGGTCATCCTCCTCTACCTGTTGATCCCGCTCGACATCCTCCTGGTCTGGGTCTCAGCGTACGCTCGAGCCCACACCTCGCTCGGCCGGATCGAGGCCCTGATGCCATCGCTGGGAGCGGATCACGTCGAGCCGACCGGCTCGACCGCCGACCCGCTCGCGTTCGCCGATTCGCTCCGGTTGGTCGGCGTCGGCTATGCTTATGGGACGACCTCCAATCGCGCTGGGTTTGCCCTGGGACCGCTCGACCTGACGATCCAGGCGGGCGAGGTCGTGTTCGTCGCCGGGGGCAACGGCAGCGGGAAGACGACCTTGATGAAGCTCCTGGCCGGGTTGTACGAGCCGGACTCGGGGGCGATCGTCCTGGATGGTCGGACCGTCGCGGCGGATGACTTCGAGGCGTACCGGCAGTTGTTCTCGGTGATCTTCGCCGATGGGTACCTGTTCCGCGAGGTCCGCGGGGTCGACCCCGACGACCTCCTCGACCGCTCCCACGACCTGCTCGTTCGCCTCGGGCTGGACGGCGTGGTCCGGTTCGACGGGACGTCCTTCTCCACCGTGGACCTCTCGCAAGGCCAACGGCGCCGCCTGGCGTTGCTGGCGGCTTGCCTCGAAGCCCGACCGATCTGCTTGTTCGACGAGTGGGCGGCCAACCAGGACCCGGCGTTCAAGCGGATCTTCTACCACGAGATCCTGCCCGAACTCCGGGCCGGCGGCAAAACCCTGGTCGTCATCAGCCACGACGACGAATACCTCGACGTCGCCGACCGGGTTGTCCGGCTCCGCGACGGTCAGATCGTCGCCGACACCCGCGCAACCACCCAGGCCGTGGCCTGACCGGACCCCTCGATCTCATTCATCCTCCTCGACTGACCCGCACCCACCCCGAACCGGCACCATCGACCTATGAAAAAACTCCTGTTCGTGATGCTCTTGCTCTGGGGCGGCGGCGGCCTGGGGTTGTGGTACTACAACGAGACCCAAGCCCAGCGCTTCTCGTTCCGGACCCTCGAAGTGACGCGCGGGAACTTGCTCGCCACGATCAACGCCACCGGCACGATCGAACCGCAAGACATCGTCGACGTCGGGGCGCAGATCGCGGGCGAGATCCAGAGCTTCGGCCCCGACCCGCGCGACCCGAGCAAGCCAATCACTTATGGCTCGCCGGTCGAAGAGGGGACCGTCCTGGCCCGGATCACCGACTCGGTGTTCAAAGCCCGGATCGACCAGATGAAGGCCAGCCTCGGTCATGCCGACGCCGAACTCCAATCCGCGCAAGCCAAGCTCAAACAGACTAGGCGGGAATTCGACCGGAGCAACGCCCTCCGGGCCAAGGGGGTTTCGGTCTCCGGCACCGAGCACGACACCGCCATCGCCAATTACGAAACAGCCGAGGCTACGCTCGCCCTCGCCAAGAGCGGTGTCGAACTGGCCCAAGCCAACCTCGAAGAAGCCAAGGTCAACCTGGGGTACACGACCATCAAGTCGCCGGTCAAAGGGGTGATCCTCGACCGGCGGGTCAACCTCGGCCAGACGGTGGTTTCCAACTCCAGCGCCCCGAGCTTGTTCCTGATCGCCAAGGACCTGAGCCGGATGGAAATCTGGGCGTCGGTCAACGAGACCGACATCGGCGCCATCCACACCGGGCAAGTCGTCCAGTTCAACGTGGCGTCGTTCCCCAAGGACACGTTCCGGGGGACCGTCGCGCAGGTCCGCTATAACGCCAGCATGACCCAGAGCGTCGTCACCTATACCGTGGTGGTCGACGTCGATAACTCGGCCGGTAAGCTCCTGCCGTACCTGACCGCCCGGCTCCAGTTCGAGGTTGAGGGGCGCGACGGGGTTCTCCTCGTCCCCAACGCCGCCCTCCGGTGGAAACCCAAGCCGACGCAGGTGGCTCCGAACTACCGCGAAGAGTTCGCCAAGGCCCACCGCTCCCGCGCCGGGGAATCGCCTGGAGCGGGCCGGTCCCCCTCCGACGCTCCCAACCGAGGCGCCACGCTTTGGGTCAAGGCGGGCGAATTCGTCCGCCCCGTCGAGACCAAGGTGCCTGTCCGACGGCCTGAAAACCGAGATCGCCGCCGGCGGCGAGTTGATCCAAGGGACACCGATTGTCGTCGGCCAAGTCCTGGCGGACGAAGCCGGCGAGGCGACCTCGGCCGCGAGTGGCTCGCCCAAGTCCCCATTCTTGCCCGACCTCGACCGGAAGAAGACGAAGAAGTGAACCGGGCCTCGACCTATCCTTAACTCAGGGCTGAATCCACCGTGGCGACCCTCAAACTCTCCTCGATCCGCAAGACGTACGACCTCGGCAAGCTGGGCGTTCCCGTGCTCAAAGGGGTATCGCTGGCGATCGAGTCGGGGGAGATGGTCGCTCTCATGGGAGCGTCGGGGTCGGGCAAGACGACCTTGATCAACATCCTCGGCTGTCTCGACCAACCGAGTTCAGGGCAATACTGGCTCGAAGGGGACGAGGTTTCGCACCTGTCGATCCAGACCCGCGCGGCGATCCGGAACGAGCGGATCGGCTTCGTCTTCCAGAGCTTCAACCTCTTGCCTCGGCTGACCGCGCTCGAAAACGTCATGATGCCCGCGACGTACTCGACCCGCCCCCACACCGACCGGGCCGTGAAAGCCCGCGCGGTGATGCTCCTGGAGCGGGTCGGCCTTGGCGGGCGGCTCGACCACGAACCGGCGCGGCTCTCCGGTGGTGAACAGCAGCGGGTCGCCATCGCCCGGGCCTTGATCAACCAGGCGCCCATCCTGATCGCCGACGAGCCGACGGGCAACCTCGACTCGAAGACCGGGCTGGAAATCTTGCGGCTCTTTCGCGAGCTGAACGAGCAGGACGGGATCACCGTCATCATGGTGACCCACGACCAGCAAGTCGCCGCCCACGCCGACCGGACCATCCGGATCGCCGATGGCCTGATCAGCGACGACCCCCGGAGCTCGCGACTCCCCGGCGCCGCCGACGAGGAACTCGTTCCGCTCGCCACCGAGCCGACCGCCGCCGTCGAATCCACCGCCACCCCGGTCTCGGACCGCGACGCCGTCCGGTTCCTCGTCCGGGCGACCACCACCGCGCTCCGGTCGCTCCGGCGGAACGTCCTCCGGTCGGTCCTGACCACCTTGGGGATCATCATCGGCGTGGCGTCGATCATCGCCATCGCCGAGATCGGCCAGGGGTCCAGCTCGGCGATCAAGGAAGTCCTCGAAACCACCGGCGTCAACAACCTGCTCGTCCAGGCTGGGGCGGCGTCGAGTAACGGGATCAGCCAGGGGAGCGGGACCAAGAAGACGCTCACCCCCGAGGACACCGAGGCGATCCTCAACGAGTGCCCCGCCGTCGATAGCCTGGCCCCGATCGTCTACGCCCGCCGCCAGGTCGTCTACGGCGGGCGGAACTGGAACCCGGTCTACCTCTACGGGACCACGCCGAGCTTCCTCCGGGTCCGCCGCTGGGAAGAACTCACCCAAGGGGAATCGTTCACCGAGCGCGACGTCCACGACGTCAGCCAGGTCTGCATCCTCGGCCAGACCGTCGCCACCGAGTTGTTCGAGGAAGAGTCGCCGATCGGCCGCGAGGTCGTCGTCAACGACGTCCCGCTCCGGGTCCTGGGCGTTTTGAGCCGCAAAGGGACCAACATCATCGGCGTCGATGAGGACGACATCGTCCTGGCACCCTGGACCACGGTGAAGTTTCGGATCAGCGCGTCGTCATCCCCCAGCGGGTCGCAGATCGCCAGCACCGGTGATCCGGAATCCGAGATGGCGGGGCCTTCGAGCCGACGCTACCCCCGGTCCAAAATCGGGCTTTATGTCACCCAGTCGGCCACTCAGGCGATGGCGACGCCCAAGCTCGAACGGTTCTCCAACGTCGATGCCATCCTCATCCGGGCGCAGACGACCGACGAGATCCCGGTCGCGAAGGAGCAGATCCGCGAACTCCTCCACGAGCGGCACCGGATCGGCGCCGGGGAGGATGATGACTTCGACGTCCGGGATTTCACCGAGGTCATCCACGCCGTCCAGGCGACCGTCAACCTCGTCACCGGGTTGTTGATCTGCGTCGCCCTGATCTCCTTGATGGTCGGCGGGGTCGGGATCATGAACATCATGCTCGTTAGCGTCACCGAGCGTTACCGCGAGATCGGCCTCCGGATGGCCATCGGCGCCGGGCCACGCGACATCCTCCGCCAGTTCCTCGTCGAGGCGGTCGTCCTCTGCCTGCTGGGCGGAACTGTGGGGATCGCGCTGGGCCGGGGGAGTTCGTTCCTGGTCCGGGTCCTGGCGAGATGGCCGACCGAAACCTCGCCGGTGGCGATGCTCGCGGCGGTCTCGGTCTCGGTGACGGTCGGGATCGTCTTCGGCTATTACCCCGCCTGGAAAGCGTCGCGGCTCAACCCGATCGAAGCCCTCCGCCATGAATGACCGGCGGTGTCGGGCTCACCGGGTCGGTCATTGCCCGCGGCCGACCGGCGCGGACGTTCCCTCAACTCGGTAAATCGCGATCGAGTACCCGGCCCAGGCGATCGGCCGAAGTTGGCCGAAGCCGGCGTAGTTCCCCGCGGCGACCTGGTGAAGACCCCCTTGGCCATCGGGCGCGGTGAACGCGGAGCCCCGGAGAAAGTTGACGCTCACGGCATAGTACCCCGGGTCTGGCCGCCCGTCACTGGGGTGGCCCGTCACGTCGCGGCGGATCGGGAACGGTGGGGCCAGGGTGAAGTCGACCCCCACGACCCGCGGGTCGATGAGGTTGTAATACGCCAGGCGCAACGGCCTGGCCTCGGGGTGCTGGTCGAGCCACCGCTTGAGTTCAAGGAGGTCTTGCCCCCAATCGATGTTGCTGTCGACCAGGTGGGCCGAGCCGTTGGCCGGTCCGCCCGCCGCCTCGTTGAAGTACGACAACTCGTGCGGGTGGACCCGGACCGAGCTGATGACCCCCCAGGCCAGCGCCCCGACGATCAGGCCGGAGCCAAGGCGGCGCCCAGGGGCGAGCAAGCCACCAAGCCGCCCCGTCAGGACGATCAGGAGCGGGAACGCGGGCAGGACGTACCGGAGGTGGTGGTTGAACCCCGTCTGCGAGCTGACGACCGCCAGGATCGTTACCGCCGGGGCGAGCAACACGAGTTCGTCGCGCCAACCCGGCCCGCCCCGTCGGCCCAGGCACGCCAGCGCGACCCCGGCGAGGCCGAGGGCGAGGAACCCAATCGGCACCTTGACCACGATGGCATACAGGTAGTAATACCACCAACCGCGATCCCGCCACTCGCCGCGGAGGTACGACGGGTAGCCGACCTCGAACTCGCGGCGCTGCTGGTCCAAGCCCTTGAGGAACTCGGCGGGGAGCGGGACTCGCATCTCACCGAGCCAATGGCCGTCCCAGCGGTTGCCGGTCCCGAGGACGCCGGCGACCGACACGGTGCCCTTTGTCAAGGTCTGGCTGATGAACTGGAAGTCCTTCAGCTTGGCGAACGATCCCGAGAAGCCATAACCGGCGTTGATGACCAGCAGGCTGGTCAGAACCAGGGCGCCTCCCTGCGCCACCCAGGCTGACCATCCGGGTCGGGGGACCGTCGCCCCGCCGCGGCGCCAGCGCCAGAGCAAGGCCAGCGCCGGCCAGACGACGTACAGGATGAGCCAGGTGAATTTGGTCAATTCCGCCAAGCCCAGCGCCACCCCGGCGGCGAGGGCGCAACTCCAGGACGGCGCCTTGAGGTACTCCCAAAACACGCGGCAGGCGAATAACCCGGCGACGGCAGCCGGGAGGTCAGGCGTCGCCATCGCCGCGTTGGCGATCACGTTCGGCTCGAAACACCAGACGATCAAGGCGATCCATGCCCCCGGCCCACCGTACAACGCGCGTGCCCAGGTGAAAACGAGCCAGCCGCCACCGACCGACCAGGCGATCCCCGCCAGCCGAGCCAGGAACAGGATGCGCAGGTAGTCGTCCGCGTTGTTGGTCGCGAACCGGCGGGCGTGGAACATCTCGGCGCGGGCGCCGGGGCCAGGCCAGGGAGTGATCCATGCCATGTCCGGGTCGGCCACGAGGTGCGGCGCGAGGGTCGCCAGCATTCGGGGCAACGGCGGGTTGACCCGGTACATGCTGAAATCGCCGGTCCGCCAGTGCGCGATCCCCGACGGGATGTGCGCCGATTCATCGATGGTGACGAAGTTTCGCCGGGCGGTATCGCCGACGAGCAGCGCGTGCAGGATCAGCACGCCTAGCGGGGCAAGGCGGGCCAACCGCGAGGCGTGGCACCGCCAGGAAGCTGGGATCGGCTGAGCGATCGGGCCGGTCATCCCAGCTCCTCAGAACCCAGGGGCGGGCGCGGCGCGGCGGAACTGCCGCCCCAGCAAGATCGCCGCGACCGCCAGCACCACGGCGACGAGCAAGAACCAGTAGGGCGTCATGTTCGTTGGGGCGGGAGCGAATTTCGGCTCAGGTAGGCCAAAGCTCGTCATCTGAAATTCCGCCTCGGGCACCGTCTCGCGGGCGAGCTTTTTGAACTGCAACTCCCGTTTTAATGAAGATTTGTCGTTGCCCGCTAGGAGTGTCGTCTTCTCAGCCACCTGTGGGAACCCATCCAGGTCGCCCTTATAGCGGAGGCTGGCTTTGACGACTCCCCACCACATCCCCGTTTGGAACTCATGGATCGTCCAATGATGGTTCGGGTCCACGACAAAACGACCACCGGCGAGGTCCTGTTTGCGGTCAGGACCTGGATCTTTATAAGTAAACTTGACCTCGACGAGCGTCTCATCCCCTTGCACGAGCGGGGTGACACCATCGATCTGGAAGCCGGGCCGCGTCAGCCAATCCGACAACGAGCGGGCATTCAGATACCAAGCCGCGCGGATGTCGTCGAAGATCGACGTTTGCATCTTATCGATGGCGGAGTGAACCAAGTCGTCATGACCACCGACCGGCTCCACATAATCAATCGCGAACGATGCCGCGCCAACTTTCCGGGACAGCGAAAACATATATTCGGGGTTTGTCGCGTCGACTTGATCCTTGCCACGGACGGTCGTCTCCACCTTGATCCGATCACCATTGATCGCGAACTTACGCTGCTCCTCGGTGGAAGGTTTTTTCACGCCCTGATACGACTGCTTGTAAACAAACGATCCGCGAAGATGCCGCGACATCTCGTCTAGGGTGGCCCAAGCCCGAGGCCCCTCATCAAGCAAGCGTTGTTTCCAATCATCCCCCCGAGCGAGGCAGGGCATAAACAAGAGGAGCATAACTGCCGGGCAAAGCTTGTTCAAACGCATGGACGGCATGTGGGACCTCGCAATTCTGTAAAGCTGGTCGGAAAAAGGCGGATACCGGATTGACCGATATCCGCACCGGAGTTGTCGTTTCGAGTCATGTTCATCGCGATGATCAACGACTCTCAGAAACAATCACAGGCGAGATTATTTTTGTCCGGCGTGCAGTTGCAAGAGCAAAAATAGCCCGTGCAAGTCCCTCCCAGGCAGGCGGGAGGAATCGTAGGCGTGCAACCTCCTCCGGCGCAAAAAACACAAGCGCCTTCGGCTTCCTGGGTGCCACTGGACAGCAAAACAAACATCGCGAGGCAACAGGCCGAGCAACCACTCAGCGCTTGCGCGGCGAACCGGCGAAGGCGATTCATCATGCGACTCCTCGATCTTGGAAGGGGTTTCACGCGGCAACGAAACTTTCGCTGCTTCCAGGGGTGGTCGACGCCGGTGATCGGCTCGCCACCCCGGCCTTGATTCCGTGAATCAGGGCCGTTTATTGAGTAATGACCCCGGAAACGCGGACCTTGGCCCGCGGATTGTCCGAGCTGTCGGAATAGTAGACGACGTTCTGCTCGAACGGGCCGGGTTTGTCGGCGAGGTGGATCGACAAGGGCACCCGTCGGGTTTGCCCTGGCCCGATCGAGATCGGGAACGTTTCTGTGGTGACGCAGGAGCAGTCCGTCCTGACCCCCAGCAGTTGGACCGGCCGGGAACCGAAGTTCGCCACCGTCACGGGAACTTCCAGGTTGCTGGCGATGGTGCCGCTGCCGAAGCTGGCCTCGGTGGGATAAACAAAGAAGCGTGAGCCTTTGAGGTAGGGGAGGACCAGCGAGCGGCTCCCCAATCGATACCAGTGGTAGGCGAAAAGTAGGGACGTGAACAGGACGATCAAGACAGCCAACTTCGCCGGATAGGCCGCCACGGCAAACAGTTTGCCGACAATGGGTCGCCGCGATAACGGCTTTACAGAAGCCGGATCATCGACGGCGCGAGACGAGACGAGACGAGATTTATTGTCCATCGGGATGTGACTCGAAAGCGACTAGGACGAGTCGGAGAAGTGGTCGAGTGATGTGGATCTCATCACACCCAAACCTGCTTGTCAATGTTTAACAAATATTTTTTATTAAGGAAGGAGGAAAGTTAGCGTGATTTGGCGTACCGACTTTTCCGAAAGCAACTCGACATTTTCCATGACGCGGCGCGAAAATGGTGCCACGCTCCATGTTAGCCAAAGTCGAGCGACGGACCCTCAAAGAATTCTCCTGATGGACCAGTCGAGGCGAGGAACCGAGATGATTGGGCGACGCGATCGAGTTGAACATGTCGAGGCGAGCCAAGATCGACCGGGGAACCAACCGAAACCTCGGCGAACCCTGCGGGATTTGGGCGCCTCGGCGATTGTTGGCCTGGCTTACTATGTCTTGACGAGCGTCGTGGTGGCCTTGGGCGTCGCGCTAGGGGTCGGCTACATTCCCGAGTCGTTCAACAATGCCCACAAATTTGGAGAGTCAAGCGGAGCTTACGCCAATTGGGACGGGCAATGGTATAAAAACATCGCGGCGGATGGCTATTTTCTCCTGAATAACGAGCCGTCCAGCCTGGCCTTTTTCCCCGCCTTCCCGCTCGCCGGGCGAACCGTCGCTTGGGCGTTGCGCATCCCTGCGGATCTGGCTTTGGTGATCGTCGCGAATGTGTTGCTTGCGGCGACATTCATCACTTTCGCGATCTACCTCCGCGAACGCAATCCACAGGCGCCTCAGGAGTTCCACGGCTACGCTTTGGTCGCATTGGGACTATTGCCGACCACCTTCTTCTTCCGGATGGCTTACTCCGAGTCAACCTTCCTGGCCTGCCAGGTATTGACTCTATACGCGATGTCGCGGCGATGGCCTTTGATCGCGATCGCGGCGTTGATCGGACTTGGGACGGCGACTCGCCCCGTGGGAGTCGCGCTGCTTCCGGCGTTTCTCCTTCAGATCAGGGATCGGTCCGCAACCCGCTTGGCATTCGCAACCAGAACGGCGACGCTGATTCCGCTGGCTTGTTGGGGACTGCTGGCCTACATGCTCTACCAGGGAGTGGCGTTCGGCGACCCGATCGCGTTCGCCCGGACCCAGTCCAACTGGGCGGATCGGCATGCCCCCTCGTTCGGAGCCAAATTGATCGCTCTGGTGACGTTGGAGCCGTTCCGCTCCATCTACAACCCAGCCGATCTTGGTTATTGGAGACGATATTCAGGGTCGCTCGACTTTCCGTTCAGCCTCCACGCCGCCGACCCTTGCATTTTCATGGGTGCCGTAATTTTGATGATGCTGGGGACCGCGAAGCAGTGGCTAACCCGAGACGAGGCGATCACGGGAGCGTGTTTGCTGTTCATTCCTTACTGGACACATGCCTTTGAACAGCACATGACAAGCATGGGCCGCCTCACATCGGCGGTCATCCCAGTCTATTTGGTGCTCGGTCAGCTTGCCGTACGACTTCCCGCACCGCTGGTGGCGTTGATCGCCTCCCTGAGTGGGTTTTTCCTGGGAGCCGAGGCGGCCCTCTTTTCGCGATGGTATCGGATCATTTGAACACTTTGGTTAAAACTCCTGATCCCTTAATTTTGAGCCAGTGGCATGGCGGAGTGGAAAACTGTAGGGTCAATTCCTTCGATAACCTAGGCTGATTGTAGAGATTGGTGAAACCGTTTGGTTGTTTGACATGGGGCGGTCGACAGGTTAGTCTAAATGATTGGACCTGCCCCTAATTCATCTCACGCGATGGCGCTCGCTTGGATTCTAGGGACAGGCTCGTCTGTTCGGTCGCCTGGCTTTCTGGTTCTTGGTGGTCGGCCTTTCATCAGTCCGTTTACTTTGCCAGATCATTCACTGGGTTTATCCGACCGCCCTTGCTATTGGGCGCGGGGCGGAGTTCTCAATAAAAAGGTCCTCGAACATGCTCCAGGCGTTCGCCCCGTGGTTGTCGAGGGGGTTGTCGCGAATCATCCTGGTGGCTTTGAGTCTGGGTTGGGGAGGCACCGTGGTCGGGCAGGCCCCGCCGGCCAAGCCCGCCACGCAACCGCCTCCAGCGGCGGCCAAACCGGACGACGCGGCGGACCCCGACAAAGACAAAGACGAAGCCCCCAAGTCGGAACGGTTCATCGATCCCAGCGCGAAGGCCGCGCTCGCGATCTTCAAACCACTCAACTACACGAGTCGTTCGATCACGCTCAGCAACACCGGCGTCGCGTTGGTCAATGGTGCCGGCAATGCCTTGACTCGCCTCCAAAACATGGCGGCTCGGGTTGAGAACGAAGACCCCGCTTTGATCAAGAACTACGTTGAGTTCTTCGCCGCCGAGTTGTCGAAGCGGGATAACATCAACGCCATCCTCGCTCCGCCCGCGAACATGCCCGCGACCGCGCCGCAGGCCCGAGGGTTGGAGCGAGCGGTAGACGCCCTGACTCGCCCGATCGTCGATGCCCGAGCCAACAACAATACCGGATTTTTGACCAACTATACCCGGATCTTGTTCGAGTCGTCGTTGCCGAAGTTGCTCGACAACAACTACCTGACCCGGCTCGACGCGATGATCGTGCTGGGAATGGCGGGTGGGACGACTCCCGTCGCGCTCGACCTGTACGCGAGCCAACTCAAGCTGGCCGATCAGTGCCTCGGGGTCAAAATCTGGGCGGCACGCGGTCTCACTAACGCCGCGCAGTCGGGTAAAGCCAACATCGATACCTTGCGAGCGATCACCGCGGCGGATGCGCTGGTGACTTTTCTCAACTCCGACCCGAAGCTCCCTTATTTCGCTCAGTTCCGAGCCTTGGAAGCCCTCGGGTCCATCCGGGTGGCGACGGTAAGCCGGCCCGACCTCAAGCTCGACGTCGCTTCGGTGGTCGCGGGCCTCCTGGTCGACCCGTCGGCCCGCATGGAGACCCGGGCCTGGGCGGCCTGGGCGTTGGGGATGTTGCGGGTGGCTTCCCAGGTATCGCCGTACAACTTCCCGCTGGCTGGATCGGAAATCGGTGATCTCGCGGCGACTCTAGGCACCGAGATCGTCGCGGAATACGACGACCACCCCGAGACCTTCGAGCGCGACAAGGACCAGGCCACCGCGTTGACCGCGCTCCTGATGTTCCAGGTGGTCCCATCGCTGGCGGGCGAGGAGGGGATCTCCGACTCGGGTCTGCTCCGATCGACGCACCCCAACGCCGCCGCCGCCCGGCCGTTTTTGACCAAGCTCGACGACAAGATCAAGGCGGTGAGCCGTGAGGCTTACGAGTTGATCCGGGCGGGGGGCGTCGCTCAAAAGGGGAAGCGGAACGACCTGGAAGCCAAAGTGGCCGAACTCCGCTCGTTCCTCGACCAGAACAAGCCCAAAGACCGTCGCCTGGTCCCGGGCGGGCCGATGGTCGCCGATGGTCGGTGAGTCACCGCCCGGTCCGCCCGCCGAAGTTCCGGTGATCCTCGTTCCCGAGATCCGGGACTTCGTGCGGATCAACGCCGAGATCGTCGGCTTGCTCAACCTCGGGCACGACCGGATTCGCCTGGAAGGGGCCGAAGGGCAACGGCTCCTCGCCGCCGGCCTGGTCGGTCCTTGGCGAGCGGTCATCGAGGTTGAGGGGCGAACTGGTCCCGAACTGGCCGCGAACCTCGACGCTCCCGGCCTGCGGATCGTGGCGTGGGGTCCGACGGTGGACGGAGCGGGTCGAGGGCTTCAAGCGGGGACGGTCCTGATCCTCGGTGATGTGGGCGACGGGCTGGGGTCGGCTCAGACCGGTGGGACGCTCGTCGTCGTCGGCAGCGCGGGGCACCGGGCCGGGCTGGGGCAGTCGGGCGGGACCCTGGCGGTCCTCGGAGCGACCGGCCGCCTCGCCGGGGACCGCCAGTCCGGGGGAATCTGCTTCTTGGGGGCTGCCGGGAGCGGCCCGTTTCCCGGGCGAGGCCAGCGCGGGGGACGACGGGTCGCTTGGCTCGACCCGCTCGGCGCGGCGGACCAACTCGCCTGGGATGCGCTGGTCGAGGCGGTGTCTCCCTGGGTTGAACCCGCGATCCTGGTTCGTGGCTGAGCCTTCATCCCCTTCTTCCCGCCGTCGAGGAGGCTCGATGCGACCGACCCTCCCCTCTCGTCGCCGGGTGCTCGGTTGGGTGGCGCTCGGGATTGGCCTGATCGGGTGCGGCGAGGAGCTTCCCCCCGAGCGGTTCGCCACGACCACGGTTCGCGGGATCATCCAGGTGGGGGGCCGCCCCGTCCCGGGTGGGTTCATCGAGATCCTCCCGACCGGCGGGACGCGCGGCAACCTTCGGTCCGGCCCAATCGCCCCCGATGGGACCTTTCAGCTCGACCGAGTCCCGGTCGGCAAGGTCCTCTTGAACCTGTCGCGCCTCCCGATCGGGCCAGTGCCCAGCACCCAGGGGCCGGTCGACCCCCGGGCGTTTTCGGTCAACCGGAACGCGCCTGACCGGATCTTGCTGGAGCGGACCATCCCGACCGACCAACCGTTCCGGCTGCCGCCGGTCGACCTGATCAACGAGGTCGCCCGGCACCGCCGGCAACCTCCCGCCCGTCGCAAGAAGCGGTCGGGCCGAGCCGGGTCGAAGACCGCAGGTCGCCGGTCGGGGTCGCTCGGGCGGGAACGCGATTCCGCCCAGCATCCCCTCGGTGCGGGCCAGGACCGGACGGATCAAGCTCTAACCATCCGGATCATCTATCGCGACGCGCAGGGGGTGATCCACCACGACTGGCCGTTCGACCAGCTTCCAACCGCGCTCGCCGACGCCTCGGGAACGCTCTGGATCGACGTCGAAGACCTCGACTCCGCGCACAACGGCGAGGTCGAGGCGATGCTCCGCGACACCTTCCACTTCCACCCCCTCGCTATCGAAGATGCCCTCAAGGACCTCAACGTCCCCCGGATCGACGACTGGGGCCAGTACCTCTACCTCGTCGTCAACACCTTGGACTTCCACCCGGCCACCGACGAACTTCAGCTCCACGAACTCGACCTGTTCATCGGCGGCAACTACCTGATCACTTATCACCACGAGCCGATCGAGGTCATCGACCGCCACCACCGGTTGATCGACCGCGAGCCGGAGGAACGCCTCAAGCACGGCCCGAGCCACCTGCTCCATCACCTGCTCGACGACCTCGTGGCCGCATTCTTGCCCGCGATCGAACACCTCGACGACGCCATCAACGACGCCCAGGACGAGGTGTTCGACCACGCCACCCCGAACACCCTCCGGCGGATCTTCCACATCAAGAGCTGCACCCTCCAGCTCAACCGCGTCGTCAACCCGATGCGTGAAGTCCTCAACCGTCTGGCCCGCGACCCGTACGCCCAGATCCTCCCCGAGCACCGGGTCTACTTCCGCGACGTGTACGACCACCTCGTCCGAGTCCACGACATCGTCGAAAGCCTCCGCGACCTGATCGGCGGGGCACTCGACACTTATTTATCGATCATCTCGAACCGGACCAACGACATCATGAAGGTGTTGACGCTGGTCAACGTGATGTTTTTGCCGATGACCTTTCTGGCCGGTTTCTTCGGGATGAACTACTTCGGCGAGACCTTGACGTTCACGGCGCCAATCTTACCAAAAACCGGACTTTTCTGGGTCACCGTGACGATGATGATCTTGACACCGGTCGGGATGTGGGTCGTCGCCCGAGTCCGTGGTTGGTTTTGACCGGCGGTATCCGCTTGTCAACCCAGGTGAACTGAGGTATCGTTCGAGGAGATGGCTCGGACGAGGGGCAAGCACAAAGGAAGGTCGCGGGATGACCCAGGCTCGATGGCGGCTCCGGCCGTTTGACCGCGACCAGGTCGCCACGCTGAGCCGCGCCGCGGGCGTCGCGCCGCTGATCGCTCAGCTCCTCCTGAACCGAGGCGTCACCGATGCCCGGAGTGCCACGGCCTTCTTCGACGACCGCCTGACCGGCCTCCACGACCCAGAGACCCTCCCCGGTGTCGTCGACGCGGCGACCCGGATCGTGGCGGCGATCCGGGCTCGGCGGAAGATCGTCATCTATGGCGATTACGACGTCGATGGCGTCTGCGGGACGAGCATCCTCTGGGCTTGCCTCCGGCTCGCGGGGGCTGGGGATGTGGACTACTACATCCCGCACCGGGTCGAAGAAGGTTACGGCCTGAACGGCGACGCCCTCCGCCGGATCAAGACGGATCTTCAGGCCGAGGTCGTCATCACGGTCGACTGCGGGATCTCGGCGGTCCGCGAAGCCAAACTCGCGCGGGAGTTCGGGATTGAGCTGATCATCACCGACCACCACACGATCGGCCCCGACCTCCCCGAGGCCGCCGCTTTGGTCCACCCTCGGTTGCCGGGGAGCGCTTACCCGTTCGGCGACCTTTGCGGCTGCGGCGTGGCGTTCAAGCTGGCCTGGCAGGTCTGCAAGACGTTCGGCGACGGCAAAAAGGCTTCGCCGCACCTCCGGGACTTCCTGCTCAAGTCGATCGCGCTCGTGGCGATGGCGACGGTGGCCGACGTGATGCCGATCCACGGCGAGAACCGGATCTTGGTCCGCCACGGCCTCGCCGGGATGATGAACGCGCCAAGCCTGGGACTCCGCGCTTTGATCGGGGTGGCCGGCTACCTGGGCAAGAAGGAGCTTTCCACCGGCCACATCGGCTACGGCCTCGCCCCGCGGATCAATGCCGCCGGCCGCCTCGAACGGGCGATGCAGGCGGTCGAGATGCTGACCACCGATAATGGCGTTCGCGCTGAGGAACTGGCCCAGGCGCTCGAACTCTGCAATGAACAGCGGAAAGAAGTTCAGAAGGGGATGATCGACCAGGCCCACGAGCTGATCGAGGCGCAAGGTGGCCTGAACGGGCGCGGGGCGATCGTGCTGGGGCAGGCGGGCTGGCATCCCGGCGTGGTCGGGATCGTCGCCGGTCGGCTGGCCGAAACCTACCACCGACCCACGATCATCCTCGCCCTGACCGACGACCACGGCCAAGGCTCGGCGCGGACGATCGGTGGCTTCAACCTTTACGACGCCATCGCGGCCTGTTCGAGTGGGCTGCTGAGCTTCGGTGGCCACGCGGCGGCGGCGGGCTTGAAGATGCCGCGCGCTCACTTCGAGCCGTTCGCCGAGGCATTCGAAGCCCACTGCCGGGGCGCCCTCGACGCCGAGCAACTGACCAAGTCGATCAACATCGACGCCGAGGTCCCGCTCGGGGCGCTGACGCTCAAGGTAGTCGAGTCGATCGAGAAGCTCGAACCGTACGGTCTTGGCAACCCCAAGCCGGTCCTGGTCGCCAACCACGTCCGGGTCGTCAACGACCCCAAGTTCGTCGGCAAGGATGGCAAGACCGTCCAGCTCCGGTTCACCCAGGGGGGCACGACCCACGGCGCCGTCGCCTTCCAGCTCACCGAGCGGCTTCGCGCCCTCAAGGCTGGGATGGTTTGCTCGGTCGCCTTCCACCCGGCGATCAACGAGTGGAACGACCGCCGCGATGTGCAACTCGACATCAAAGACTTCCAGGTCGAGGAACCCGCCACCCAGGCCCAGTCGGCTTGACTGGTCTACGGTTTCGATCCCTCGATCTTCGCCAGCAAGTTGACCATCTCGATCGCCGCCATCGCCGCGTCGATCCCCTTGTTCCCCGCCTTCAAGCCCGACCGGTTCAGCGCTTGCTCGACGGTATCCGTCGTCAAGACGCCAAAGATCACCGGCACACCCGAACTCAACCCCGCCTGCATGACGCCGCTGGTGGTCTGGTTCGCCACCTGATCATAGTGCCCCGTATCCCCCCGGATCACGCATCCCAAGGTGATCACCGCCGCATACTTCCCCGAGTGCGCCAGCTTCCCGGCGATCAACGGGATCTCGAACGACCCCGGGACCCACGCCAGGTCCACCCGGTCCCGCTCGACCCCGTGGCGGGCCAAAGCATCCAGGCAGCCCGAAAGCAGAGCCTCGGTTACGAGGGAGTTGAACCGCCCCGCGACGATCGCGAACCGGCCGGCGGGTGGGGAAAAGTCACCTTCAAAGGTCGTCATGTTTCGTCATGCCAGATCGAGGGAAAAAAGTTATTCGGGCCGCGGTTGGCTGGTCACATGAGCGATCAACCCATCAACCCAAGATCCAATAAATTCGACAAACTCTGATTCGATCATGCCTTGTCCGAGGGCCAAGGCTTTGCGGATGAGCGTCGGGGTCAAGATGGGGAGAGAGAGACTTCGCTCGGTGGGTTGATAAACGCCATCCACGAGTCGGAGGAATCGAAGTTTCTCGCGGTTGACACGATATTGCCAGACCTCAGGGACGCCGAGCGCCGCGTAGACCGGCAATCGCCCTTTGAGGGTGGCGCGGTGATCTACTTCGACCCAAAGGTCGGGCGGCGGGTCGCCCGCGTCGAGGTCAAGCTCGCGGTTTCGCGGGAATCGGTCGAGCGAGGCGAAGTAATAACTCTCGTCCGGCTCTTTCCCCCAGCCTCGCAATGGGCCATCGCCCGAGCGATGGAACGTCGCGCCTCCGGTGCCGTCGTACCGGAGATTTAAACCACGGGCGACCGTCGTGATGATCCAATTCAGGCGATTCGAGTCACGCTCATGGACAAAGTAGATCGGATACACGATCTCGAGCGTCCCGTTGCGATAAGCCATCCGCGTGTGGCGATTGTCCGGATGGCGGATCAATCGCACATAGGATTTATACGAAACGCCATGGAGGAACCGCACGTCGGGGTCTCGTTGCTCCGCTTTAGCCACGTTTATCTCCTCAAACGAAACGCATCAGCTTCCACAGCGTTATGCCAACTCGTCGTCGATTTTAGTTGTCTCGTGGGACAGCCCGAGACGCTGACAGAGTTGTTGACTGCCGCGGGTTTGCACGAGCTTCTCGACAGTCTCCGGATCGAGGGCCGCCCAGACGAGTCCGCAGTCCAGGCAGAAAGCGGATTCCGCTCCAACATGGAGATACCTGGAAGTTCCCGAGAACAATCTCAGCCAGAAATTTCGCGGCACATCGAAACGCATCAGTGCTGGTTGTTTAAAGCCCGAAGCATTCACGAAATACCCTGTGACAACCCGGCCCGATTGGCACCGGGGACACTGGACTTCGTCAAGTTCCATCTGCGAGTGTCGTCGGTATCGAACGTCTCGACAGGTTGGACCGCAGCCCTAGCCCGTCGAGACGTTCAACTCATGCCAGCTTACGACAAATTCATGCTCAACAAGAACTCGGCGTTGGTCTTGGTCTTGCGCATCCGACCGGTGAGGAGTTCCATCGCCTCGACGGGGTTCATGTCGTTGAGGACCCGGCGCAAGATCCAGACGCGGCGGAGTTCGTCGGCGTCCATCAAGATCTCTTCGCGGCGGGTGCCGGAGCGGTTGACGTCGATGGCGGGCCAGACGCGCTTGTCGACCAATCGCCGGTCGAGGTGCAACTCCATGTTGCCGGTCCCCTTGAACTCCTCGAAGATCACGTCGTCCATCCGGCTCCCGGTGTCGACCAGGGCGGTGGCGAGGATGGTGAGCGACCCGGCCTCCTCGATCTTCCGCGCGGCGCCGAAGAAGCGCTTGGGCTTTTGCAGGGCCGAGGCGTCGATCCCTCCGGTCAGGATCTTGCCCGAGTGCGGGGCCTCGGTGTTGTAGGCGCGGGCCAACCGCGTGATCGAATCGAGCAGGATCACGACGTCGCGGCCGTACTCGACCATCCGCTTGGCCTTCTCGATCACCATCTCGGCGACCTGGATGTGGCGGCTGGCGGGTTCGTCGAAGGTCGAGGAGATGACCTCGGCGGTCGGCCCCTTGACGGAGCGTTCCATGTCGGTCACTTCCTCGGGCCGCTCGTCGATGAGGAGGACCATGACGTAGGCGGATTCGTGGTTGGCGAGGATGCTGTTGGCGATCTTCTGGAGGAGGATCGTCTTGCCGGTCCGGGGCGGGGCGACGATCAGGCCGCGCTGGCCCATTCCGATCGGCGTCACCATGTCGATCACCCGCATGTTCAACTCATCGGGGGTGGTTTCGAGGATGATCCGGCCCATCGGGTGGAGCGCGGTGAGGTCGTCGAAGCCGACCTTCTCGGAGAGCTTGTCGGGGTCTTCGTAGTTGATCGCCTCGACCCGGAGGAGGGCGAAGTAGCGTTCATTCTCCTTGGGCGGGCGGATCTGGCCGGCGACGATGGCCCCGGTCTTGAGGCCGAACCGGCGGATCTGGCTCGGCGAGACGTAGATGTCGTCGGGGCAGGGGAGGTAGTTGTAGTCGGGGCTGCGCAAAAAGCCGAAGCCGTCGGGGAGGACTTCCAGCGTCCCCTCGCCGAACATCAGGCCGTTTTGCTTGACCCGCTCCTTGAGAATCTTGAAGATCAGGTCTTGCTTCTTCAGCCCCGTGTATTCGACGACCCCCTCGCTCTTGGCGGCCCGGATGAGCTGGGGCATGGTCATCTTTTGCAGTTCGGTGAGGTGGATCTCACCCCGCTTGATGTCTTCATAGCGGTCGTGGATCGCGTTGTCGCCAAACTCGTCGTCTTCCTCGACCGGCAGTTCGAAGGCGGGTTCGTCGGGAAAGCCCCGCGGCTCCGCGTAGGCAACCGGCGGCGGTCCCACCGGATCGCCTTGGTCGGCTGGGTCATGGTGGTCCAACCCGTGGCCGAAGCTGAGTGGGGATTCCCCCCGGTCGGCGGGCGGTTCGGGGCGGGTCCGGGACGATCCGCCTGGCTCGCGGCGCTCGGGGCGGGGCGGGGCGGCTTCCCGCTCGCGCTCGCGGTCCCGTTCGGCCCGGTCGCGGGCCAGGCGGTCGCGGAGCGTCATCG
>JAABUX010002457.1_pt1 | contig 26226 bp, 34 predicted proteins | sample 5561851 | NCBI WGS metagenome assembly JAABUX01 (sample SAMN10711883, study PRJNA513361) | rock metagenome | isolation source: Antarctica rocks | place: Antarctica: Victoria Land, Richard Nunatak red sandstone | collected 2016-01-03 | reverse complement strand
ATCGAAACTTGGTACAATACAGAGAGACTTCACTCAACGCTGCGCTATCGCAGTCCAGATGAGTTTGAAAAACTCGAAGACCACGAAGCTGCTTAAATCACCGTCCATCAAACCGGGTCAAGATCATGTTGGCGATGACCGACGATGACTGGCTGCGCGACCTAAATACAATTTGTTGTCAGCAGTCCGGCTCGATCGCGCGATGTTGCCGTCGATGATTGCGCAGCGCAGCGGCGTCATCATCCACATCACGTCAGGTCAAGCGCGGCTTCCGGGACGAAGCTCGCTGCCGTACGCCGCGGCGAAGGCAGCGACCACCATCTACAGCAAAGGCCTCTCGAACGAGGTCGGCCCTCACGGGATACGGGTGAATGCCGTCGTACCGGGATTCATTGAAAGCGCCGCCTCGAACAAACGCCTCGAGGAACGTGCGCGTGATCTCGACGTCGACTTCGATACTGTGCGCACACAAGCCGTCGAAGCCATGAAAATACCTCAGGGGAGGCAAGGGCGTTCGGAGGAGGTCGCGCACCTCGTTCTCTTCCTCGCTTCCGATCGCGCGAGTTACATCACCGGCGGCCAATACGTTGTCGACGGGGGAATGTTGCCGACCGTATGAAGACCGACCCCCGTGAAAAGGGGCGTTGCGCCCACCGGGATGTGTCGATCAGGTCGTCAATGGATCTTGCCCAGCGCGATGATGCCTACCACCGCCGCGCCCTTGATTGCAGCAGCGGCGCCCAACGCCAATGCGTCGTCGCGCGGTGACCAATCGAGAATGCCACCCTCGGCCAGGTAGAAGGCGCCTGTACAGACGCTCGCCATACGTTGCGTAGCCGGTGCCAGCGATCGCAAAAGGCTGATTGTTGCAGGTTGCCGCTCGAGGAGATGCGCTTCTGGCCCGCCGACGACGATGACCGTATCACCATGTCGCGTCTCGTCGGGTCCGAAGGTCTCGATTGAGAGGCCGCCGCAGCTGAAGACAGGTCCGCCCGCACTTGAGGCGACACTGATCTCATAAGGAGCATCGTAGAACTCGCGTGCAAAATTGAACGCGCACATCGGACCGCTCACATCAAGCAGTTCGAATGCTGGGGCGACGACGAAGGAAATTTTGCGAGACATGACGCCGTGTTTACCAAGCGCCTTTCCACTGCTTTGACCTGCGCGATTACATTTTCTCAGCGGCTGAGGTGGTCGATCAACATCCTGTTCACCGTGCTGGGTCGCTGATCGACGGTGACGTAGGTCCCGAAGGTCAACATGGTTGACGCCAGAGTTTTAGAAACAGAAGGCGACTCGCGTCACGACCCCACGGTGAATGTTTTGAGAATTTCAGCGGCGGGCCCGAGGGCGCTTTCCCCCCGGACATCGCTGCTCGCTCGATTCGTCAGGATCGCGCTCGCGATAACACCGAAGAGATGATCGGCGCGTGGCGCGAGCGAGGGTTGGTCGCTGAGCCACGCGAGCGCCCCGGCCAGCGCAAACAGGTCAGTGCCATCGATGTCGGTCCGCGCCATGCCCTCGGCCTGAGCGCGGGTGAGAAGCCGCGTGCCTGCCGCGCGCATCGTGACGCACGAAGCATGGAGTGCGGACTTCGTGTCCGCGATGGCGGCCATCATCGACGCCACAACGCCGCGATAGTTGTGCGCGTACGCGACGACGTCGCGTAGCCACAACACGAGAGCATCCTCAGGTGAGCTCGAAGTTTCGAGTTCGCCTGCCTTTGCCGTCAGCTCGTCGAAGCTTGCGCGGAGCAAGGCCTCGAGCAACGCCTCTCGCGTCGGGAAGTGACGGTACAGCGTGCCGAGCCCAACGCCAGCTTTGCGGGCAACGTCGCGCAGCGATGCGTCGGCACCTTGCTCGGTTGCGACGGCGCGCGCGACTGCGAGTAGGTGGTCGTAGTTCTTCTTGGCGTCGGCTCGCATATGCCTAACTTGACAATCGGAGCAGCGCTCCGTATATTCGGATCACCGCTCCGGTAAGGATAGCTCATGTGCGGTGAAAGGAGAAGCGATGCCGACAAACAGGATGAAGGCGATTCGGCTGCACGAATTCGGTGGCCCTGAGGTACTGCGTTACGAGGAGGCGCCGCTTCCCGAGCTGGAGCCGGATGAGGTGCTCGTTCGCGTTCACGCGGTCGGCATCAATCCCCCCGACTGGTACCTGCGCGACGCGTTAACCATCTTGCCTCCTGAGTGGAGGCCGTCCGTGCCCTTGCCCGTCATTCTGGGGTCGGACGTGTCGGGCGTTGTCGAGGCGGTCGCCACGGATGTACAGGGCTTCTCCTTCGGCGATGAAGTTTTCGGCATGGTTCGGTTTCCTAGCTTCGGGGAGAGCGCTGCTTATGCCGAGTACGTCGCCGCGCCAGCGTCGGACCTCGCACTCAAGCCGGCTGGCATCGATCACGTGCACGCCGCAGGCGCGCCGATGTCAGGGCTCACTGCTTGGCAGTACCTGATCGAGCTCGGGCACAATGAACCGAATCCGCTCCAACCGGAGATGCATCGCCCGGTGCCGCTCAACAACAAGACGGTGCTCGTCAATGGAGCCGCGGGCGGCGTGGGGCACTTCGCGGTGCAGCTGGCAAAATGGAAGGGTGCGCACGTCATCGCGGTGGCATCGGGCACGCAAGAGTCGTTCCTGCGCGAGCTCGGCGCCGACGAATTCATCGACTACACCAAGAGCGCTCCCGAAGACGTCGCGCATGACGTTGATCTCGTCCTCGATACCCTCGGCGGTCCCACCACCGGTCGTTTCTTGCGCACAATCAAGCGTGGCGGCGCTTTGTTCCCGGTGTTCTTAGGCTTTTCCGACGCCGACGAGGCCGCGAAGCTGGGCGTCACGGTCTCGATGACCCAAGTGCGCTCGAACGGCCCGCAACTCGCGGAATTCGGGCGCTTGCTCGATGCCGGGACGGTTCACGTCGCCATCGACAGCACGTTTCCGCTTGCCGATGCACGCAAGGCCCACGAACAAGCCGCCCGCGGGCACATCCAGGGCAAGCTCGTGCTCACGGTCCCGTGAGAATGACTGCAAACGACGTAAGGGTGCCCCATGGCACGGCAGCTTGGTTTGAAATGGTAGGGACCCTGATGTGCGAAGCCGCCTCTTGGGCCGGACTTTCGCCGGACTACAGTGTGTCCGTGGTGGAGCGCTACACCGACGGCGTCGAACTGTCCGATGGGCTTGTTCAAGGCCTTCGCTTCGAAATCATTGGCGGCAAGCCGACGTTCAGGGTCGGGGCGCGACAGGACCAGCGGGCCGATATAACGATCGAGATAACGGCCGCTGCTTCGCGGGAACTCATAACGTTGCATAGTGCTGACCCGATCTATCAGAACGCACTTAGCAACTTCCTTAGCACGGGTGCCATGCGGGTGGATGGCGACCCTACGCGGTTGGGGGGCTGGATGAGCGCGGTGCACGACGCGATCGTCGACCGTACGAGCTAGCCTGCGGGATACGGCCGCGACTTCCGCCCAAGCCGCTGGCGCCGGTTGACCTCATAAGAAATGCGGCGGCGGGAGCGCCGCGGGTCAATCATATGCGGATCTACCGCATCATGGCGTTGCACGGCATGTTGCGGCAGCGCTATACGGAGCGCCGGATCGAGCGCGCGGACGATGAAGTCCCGGAAACGGTCCTTTCAGAGACCGACGGTGTAGTTCAAGCCTGGCAACCGCAATGTCACCTTTTCAGTCGCACTTCGTCCTTTATTATGCGGGCCCGCAGTTCAACGCGGCGCAACGGAGGAAGAGCAATGTTCTCGTGGTTTGCAAGAAGACAGATCGACGCCTTCGAGCGACAGTGGGGGTACGATTGCGGCTACCTGCGTGAGATTCTTGCCAAAGCAGGAATCGGCGCGCTTCGGCCGTTGAACGCACTGGAAAAGGTCAGCGCGTATCGGCGCGACGTTCCGGCAGACGTATACTACGCGGCGAAGATTACCGCGGTCATCGGTGCCGATTGCGGGCCGTGCGCGCAACTCGTGGTTTCAATGGCGGAAGCCGCCGGTGTGGATCTACCGATCTTGCGCGCGGTCGTGTCTGGCGAGCGCGACTCGCTGCCGTACGACGCCGCGCTGGATGCCCACTGAAAACGCCATGCACCGCCGGTCGCGGCCGACGCCTCGTCGTCAACTTTGACGAAACTGCTCGCGAGCGAACGAAGCAGCTGAGCGAAACCGGCGATCATGGCGTGAGCGCAAGAAGGTCGAGGTGCTCTTCGCTGAACTCGAAAACCTGATCAAGTTGCGCCGATTCCGCTTGCGAAAGCTCTGGAACGTCGCCGAGCAAACACTGATGGCAGCTATGGCGGCAGAACGTCCGACGATTGATCCGCTTCCTCGATACGCCAGCCCCTGAGCCGGCGTAGCAGCCGGCAGCGAGCTTTTTCGATTAGTGCCACCAACATCCGCATTGGCTTTCGCAAAGTTCCCGTCTGAATGGCCGCCGCGGTCGTTTTTTCAACGCCGTCGGTCCTTTTCGGGACCGCGCCCACTTCACCTCAATCTGTACTGAGTTTTTCGAACACCGCCGGGCGCATGCTGTATTCCAACGCCCGCGGCGCGTAAGCACCCACCGTTCGCAGTCCCCTCCAACGATTGTTAGGCCGCAGCGAGCGCATTGATCGTGACGTAATACCCGTCTGGATCTCGGAGTGAGAACTCCGTGGTTCCAGTGCTCGGGTTCAAGTGGGGCTCTTCCTCGAGTCGAGCTTGCCGGAGGGAATCCCCGTGTGGATTCTCCGGTTCTTGAGGGAGGATGCGGGGGCCGTGGCTGCCGTTCGGGAATTTACAATGTGATGGCGCTTGAACGGTCCTACGCGGTCGTCCTCGAGCCCGAAGTCGAAGGCGGCTACTCGGTGCACATTCCCGCGCTCCGCGGCGCCCATACGCAGGGCGAGACTTACGACGAGGCCGTGAGCAATGCTCGCGACGTGATCGCTTTACACATGGAGATTTTGGCCGAACGGGGCGAAGCGATTCCCCCCTCCGACGTGGCGACCACTGTCGCCGTTACGCTGCCGTTACCGGCGGCCTAGCGTACCGACCTCCAAACGCCACCTTATCCGGCACGAGTGCAAAGCTTCCCGTCGTCGAAGGCGACAGGGTCCGGCGCGCCTTGCAACGTGCCGGCTTTGTCGTCGTCCGCGTTCGCGGTTCGGCGCATTTTATGGAGCACCCCGACGGCCGACGGACCACGGTCCACATTCACCGCGGCCAGACGCTTAAGCGTGGCACGTTATCGGCCATCCTTGATGATGCCGGCATCACCGCCGATGAGCTACGCGAACTCCTCTAATTGCCCCCCGGTTGGTGGACGGGTTTTTCCTGGCTAAGCTGCACCGCTTTCGGCAATCGCAACGTCAGGCCGTCCAGGCGGCGATTGGTCCCGAAAGATACGGTGTTACGTGTCAAGCGAGACAGGTAGACCCTGAATTCGGGGAGGCCCGTGTTTACCTGCCCCGAGAGGAAGGGGCGCACGGATCGCATTGCTTAAATGCGCTCGAATGATCAAAGAGATAGCGTTCGTCAGTTATCCGGTCACCGACGTCGCGCGCGCGGTCGCATTCTATCGTGATACGATCGGCTTGAGGCCCGGTGAATCGTTTGGCGACTCGGTGGTCGAATTTGATATTGGCAGCGCCACCTTCGCGGTTGACGCCGAATCGGTCGGCGCGCCTGGGACGCAGTTTTCGGCAGCATTCGAAGTCGACGATATTGCGACGATGCGCGCGTCGCTCACGGAAAAGAACGTACCCGTAACGGAGGTGATGGAATTCCCTCCTTGCTTCGCTGCATTCGTGACCGATCCCGATGGCAATCGCTTCACCCTGCATCAGCGTAAAATATCGAGCAGCAGCTGATCCGGCCCCGCTGTATGGAACAAGATCCTACGCTGGAACTAGCCCGATAAGGGGTCGATTTCGGGAGTGCGCCGGGGCCGGCAAGGAGTACATGGTGAGATTCCATGACGATGAAGGTGTAGCGAACCACATCGACCTCGAGCCTTGCGCGGCCGCTCGCGAGGGCGTACGTGAAGCTTCGGCAGAGGGATGCATAGGCCAGCCATTGAGCCGCGAAAGAACGAACATCCGGGGCGCCGACGATATTCTCGAATCGGAAGGCAATATGCCTGGGCACGCCATCGCAAGCGTCTCCATTTCGTTTTTGACCTCTGGGCGCGACAATGGCGGAAACGCCAAGCTCGCGGCCAGATGATAATCGTGCGCTACGCCGACGACATTGTCTGCGGTTTCGAGCACGAGGAAGAGGCCAAGGCGTTTCTGGCGGACCTCAAAACGCGTATGGAAACATTCGCGCTTTCGCTGCATCCTGAAAAGACGCGGTTGATCGAGTTTGGTCGCTCTGCTGTGGACAGCCGCAAACGCCGTGGGCTGGGGAAGCCGGAAACATTTACGTTTCTCGGGTTCACCCACATCTGCGTCAAAACGCGGGGCGGCACGTTCTTTGCTCGAACGCAGGACGCGCCGCGATCGGATGCGGGCGAAGCTCAAGGCGATCAAAGCGCAATTGCCTCTGAAGATGCACGAGCCCATTCCAGCACAGGGACCCTGGCTCAGTCAGGTCGTGCGGGTATTTTGCCTACCACGCGATCCCGACGAACAGCAGGACCCTTTCCGCGTTGCGACACTATGTCACTGACGCGTGGCGGCGGTCGCTCTCGCGCCGCAGTCAACGCGGAAACGTGACCTGGGCACGACGCTGCGGTTGGTCACACAGTGGCTGCCGATGCCGCGCGTCTCGCATCTTTGGCCCCGCGAGCGATTCGCCGTCAAACACCCAAGGTGGAGCCGAGTGCGTGAATTGCGCCCGCTCGGATCTGTGCGGGGGGCGTCCGGAGACGGACGTCCCTGCGATCGCCGTCCTTGGTACTCTCGCGTTACTCGAAGAGCGCAATAACTCAGTGATCGGTTAGATCCTCACGGCTGCATTGGTAAAGACTTCGTCGATGACCGCTCCCGTGTTCGCGACAGTCTCTCTCTCTCGAAAATGAGAATATCTGTGTCGTCGTCTGCCACTGGACGGTGCTCCATGGTCTTGGGAACGCGAAGCATCTCGCCGGCCGTGAAGCGTTCGACCCGCTCCGTCTCGCCGATGCGGTAGTGCATCGAAATGGCTCCGCGAAGAATGTAGAACAACTCGTCATCGTCCGCATGATTATGCCACACGAACGCGCCTTCAACTTTGACGGCCTTCACCGCGTAGTCACCAACTGTCGCGAGCGTCTTGGGTGACCAGCGGTCGTCGAACGATGCGAACTTTTTCGGACAGCGAAATCTTACGTAGTAGGTTCATGACCTGCCTCGACTTTGGAGCCCGCAGACGTTACGCTGCTTCGACCGCGATCATCTCAGCGACCGTCTTGGGTTCGGGAATAGGATCGCCATCAGTGCGCATCCCCTGCAAGTGCAGCGTGATCGCCTCAACGATGCTCCTCTCGATCTCAGCCAGCGTGGTGCCGGTCGAGATACATCCGGGCAGGTCGGGGACGTAGGCGGAATAACCCGTCCCAGTCGGCTCAATGACAACCGCGTACTTCATGACGTCCATCCTGCTTGACGATAGATGCTGCGCAACGTTCCGAGTGCCAGTTCATCGCCCGGTCGTCCAGGAACGGTGACTCTACCGGGTTTAACCGGATGCTAGAATTGTCTGTGCGACCCTTTGGTTGCTACTAGATACCAACCGTCGTCAGCGAGCCGGCGGAGCACGTCTCGAACCTTCGGATGCACTTTTCGTCGGATTCACGGCGTTTGCAGTACCATCCTGGAAAGCTTTTTTCGGATACGCCAGGCCACCGACCGGAAGGCGTCCCCAAAATGGATCGATTTTGGGAATCTACCGTAAGCATCACCGATCGCAAGTCTTGCATTGCTACGTCGGGATGGAATCGAGAGCGCTTGAAATAGCGCGGGCGAGAAGCGCGTTTTCCGACGGCCGGCGAACACCGACTCGCACGTTTCGGCCATTCGCGAGCCATCGTAGGAAGAGCAGTCGCGCACAACGATGGTGTGCAGATGATGAGTCGCCGCTCAAGCTCCGTCGCGGACGGTGCGCCGGCGGAAGCGCGAGGAGCGGAAAGTTAGCGGCGGGGGCGCGATGTGAAGTTCGAGCCTGGTTGAATCGGCGGCATGTGCGTTGCGCTCCCGCGCGTTGCTCGAGGGTGAGGGCGACTACGGCGCGTTCTCGAGCGAGGCCGGGAGCGCACGCATCGCGAGCGTCCGACCGGCCACGACGGCAACCGTGCGCGCACTGCACGCGCAAGCATTGGGGGTGCGGCGCTGCCGCGCGGCGCGCGAGTTGAGATCGAGGCGAATCGCGCTATTGCCTGGACACACCGCCCACCAGCAGCCGTTACAGCGCTAGCTCCATGAAGGTCGGGCATGCATACGAAACTTCGTCGTATGGCGCGCACTGGGTGAAGCCGAGCGCAAGGTAGAGCCGGTACGCCTGCGCAAGGCGTTCGCGATCGGTGTCGAGCATCACGGTCGAGTAACCTCTTTCGTGCGCTATCGCGATGAGGAAAGTCAGGAGCGCCCGTGCCACTCCGCGCTCGCGATAGCGCGGCGGAACGCAGAGCTTCTTGATGATCGCCGCCGATGCGTCCCGCCGTACGAACGCGACGCATCCGCAGTCCCCACCATCGAGCTCCGCGGCGAACGCAGCGTTCGGCGCCGAATAGACTTCACGCGCACGCGTGCGTTCTTGTTCGAATTCGGCATGGCGAAGATCGGGCGCCAGACTTTCTTCATATTCCGTGATGAGGTTGTGAAATCGACGGGACTGCTCCACGTCACGTACGACCGCGACAATCAATCCCACCGAGTTGCAGCTCACTCTTTTATTTGTCTGCCGCATCTTGCTCGCTGTCATCCTGGCATCCGCGATTGCACCGTTTGCTACTAACGGATCGTCCCGACGTCCGCCAGAGCTTTTTCGCGTGCGTCCTCTTTGCCGTGACCGCAGAGCGTCGAGACCGTCGCTGCGGCGAAGCCGGCGACGATCGCCAGCGGTACGGCGAGGCCGATCGGCATCACATCGGTCGCCGCCAGTGCCAGCACGCCGAACGGGACAACGAGGGTTCCCAGGCATAGCGCGACTTGACGGATCATCGGGTCATCCCCCGAAAAGCATCGGTCTGCTCGCTCGAGTATACCATTTCGCGACGCTCACGGGAGCGCCCGAACGGCACAGCCGGACGGGGACGAATGACCGCCGCCGCGGACGCGTCGTCGAGATCCGCCTGCAATGCGAGCAGCAAGACCGCGAGACCCATCATGCTCGCCGGGAGCGCAAAGGCGACCGCCGGAAACCAGTCGGTCGCAACGAGCACGAGCGCGCCGAACGGCGCGGCGAACGCAAGCATCCCAAGGGCGATTCGTTTCAGCATCGTGGACCTCGCGGCGGCGTCGTGTGATGCCCCACGCTAGCGCTGCTGCGTCCGCGCACCGTTTGCCGAGCGTCCGGCAGCAACCGCGCGCCGTCGAGGCGAATCCTCGCAGCGGTGATCACGCGGCCCGACCTGCGGCGCTACAGCCGCCATCTCCTCATTCCCGAAGTCGGGCTACCCGGTCAGCAGCGGCTCGCCCGTGCGCGCGTGCTCGTCGTCGGCGCGGGCGGTCTCGGCGCGCCCGTCCTGCAATATCTTGCCGCCGCGGGAGTGGGCCGGCTCGGCATCGTGGACGACGATACGGTCGACCTGACCAACCTGCAGCGCCAGGTCATTTATGCGACGGCCGACGTGGGCCGCTGCAAAGCGCACGCCGCTGCCGAACGCGTCGCTGCACTCAACCCGCAAGTCGCCGTCGACGCCTTTCCGCTGCGGCTCGACGCGACGAACGCTCGGGCGCTCGTGCAGCCCTACGACGTCGTCGTCGACGCGACCGACACGTTCGGCGCGCGCTACCTCATCAACGATGCGTGCCGGCTGGAAGGCAAGCCGGACGTCTACGGCTCGATCTTCCGGTTCGACGGCCAGGTCAGCGTTTTCGCGCCGGGCGGCCCCTGTTACCGCTGCGTTTTCCCCGAGCCGCCGCCGGCCGGCAGCGTTCCGACCTGCGCGGAAGGCGGTGTCCTCGGCGTCCTGGCCGGGCTCGTCGGTACCTGGCAGGCGACGGAGGTCCTCAAACTCGTGCTCGGCATCGGCCGGTCGCTCATCGGCCGGCTCGTGCTGCTCGATGCGCTCGACGCGCGCACGCGCGAGATCGCGCTCGCCGTCGATCCGGCCTGTCCGCTCCACGGCGACCGCCCCAGGATCTTCGACGTCGTCGCGCAGCCGGAGGCCGATGGGGCCGCGGTTCCGCCCACCGGCGCGCAGCTCGACGCGGCCGAACTCGATGACTTCTTAGCGGCCCATCCGGCTGCGCGCGTGCTCGACGTGCGCGAGCCGCACGAAACCGCGCTGGGGCCCGCGCCCCAAGCCGTGCACGTTCCGGCGACGCAGCTCGAGGCGCGACTGCATGAACTCGATACTGCGCGCGAATACGTCGTCGCGTGCCGGGTCGGGGTCAAGTCGGCCTGGGCTTCCGGGCGCCTCGCCGATGCCGGCTTCCGGCGGCTGCATCACCTGCGCGGCGGCCTACTCGCCTACGCCGCGAGTCGTCCGGATTTCGAATTCTTCTGATGAACGAGTCCGCGGCGCTGCGCGCGCGCCTCGAACGCGTCGCGCGCGAAGCGGGGGCGAGTGCGCTACGGGTAACGAGCGCCGACGACGACGCTGCTGCGCGCGAACGGATGCGCGCTTCGTTCGCGCGCGGCGATTTGGCGACGTGGGGCTACGACGACGCGTACGCCGCGCGGGCGGCGTCGCCGCGCGCGCTGCTGCGCGATGCCCGCAGCGTCGTGTGCGTTGCGCTCGCCTACGCGACGCGGGCGGGTGCCTCGCGGGCGCCGCTGCGAGGGCGCGTTTCCAACTACGCGTGGTCGGCCGATTATCACGGCCGCATGCGCGCCGTGCTCGCGCGCGTCGCAGCCGAACTCGATGCGATTGCGGGTCGGCCCGCGACCGCCATCGTTTGCGACACCGCGCCGCTGGCGGAACGCGCGTTCGCCGAGCGCGCGGGCCTCGGCTGGACGGGGAAGCACACGAACCTCATCGTGCCGGCACTGGGATCGTTCGTTTTTCTCGGTGAGGTCGTGACGAGCGTTGCGCTCGAGCCCGATGCGCCGCTGAAGAAGACCTGCGGCGCGTGCGCGCGCTGCGTCGTTGCCTGCCCGACGGGCGCGCTGCGCGGCGACTACACGATCGATGCGCGGCGCTGTATCTCCGACCTCACGCAGCGCACGGGTGCGATCCCGCAGGCGATGCGTCCGCTCGTGGGCACCTGGGTGTGGGGGTGCGATCTGTGCCAAGAGGTCTGCCCGCCGACGCGCATTGCCGGTGCTCGCGGCGCGGCCGCGTTCGCGCCGGTGGGCGGCGACGACGTCGCGCATCCGCCGCTCGTGGCGCTGCTCGCGCTGCGCAGCGCCGACTACAAGCGGCGCTTCCGTAAGACGGCCATGGGGTGGCGCGGCGCGGCGGTCCTGCGTCGCAACGCCGCGGTGGCGTTGGGAAACTGCCTCGACCGCGCGACCGTACCGGCGCTCGAGAGGACGCTCGTGGATGATCCGCATCCGGTCGTGCGCGGCCATGCCGCGTGGGCGCTGGGCCGGCTCGGCTCACCGCGCGCGCTCGCCGCGTTGCGCGCGAGCCTCCAGCGGGAACAGGATGGTAGCGTGCGCTCCGAGGCCCGAGCTGCGCTGGAAACCTGGGAAACCTTCGGCCATCCCCGCGCGTTGGAGTCCGGGAGGACCGCACCGTAACGATGAACCGTCTCGCCGCCTTGGCCGCAGTCGCGCTCATACTCGCCGCCCGACCGACGCTCGCCGTGGGAAGACCCGCCTCGCCGTCGTTCGATGCTGCGAATAACGCGCTCTTCCGACGCATGGTCGCGCTCAACGGCGACGTCCAGAGCTACAAGGCCGATGTCCACCTCGACGTCGCGCTCAAGACGTTTCCCTACATCAGCCCGTCGCTGGACGGGAACGTCTATTACAAGCGGCCTGACAAGCAGGCCGTCGTCTTCGATACCGTACCCGCGCTCGCGTCGCAGTTCAAGAAAGTCTATCCGCGGATCGATCCGCCCAGTCGCTGGATCGCCATCTACGACGTCGCCATTCTCGGCGACGCGAACGGCGTGACGTCGTTTCGTTTGATTCCCAAGAGGAACGGCCGCGTCGAACACCTCGACGTCAAGGTCGACGACGCGACGGCGACCGTGCGCTCGTACACCTGGACGTATAAAGACGGCGGCTTCGTCACGTTCGATCAAACGTACAAGACGCAAAACGGCGACTATCTGGTCGACAAACAAAACGGTCACGTGGACTTGCCGTCGTATAAAGCCGACGTGGTCTCGAACTTCTCGAATTACAAGCTCAACGTCGCGGTCGAAGACTCCGTCTTCGTGGAGCAGTGACGGCGACGATCGATCTGATCGCCGGGGCCGGTGCAGGCGCCGCGCTGACCGATGCCTTCCGCCGCCCGATCACGTACCTGCGCATCTCCGTAACCGATCGCTGCAATCTGCGCTGCACGTACTGCATGCCCGAAGCGGGTCTGCCTTGGATCCCTAAAGCCGATGTTCTGACGTTCGAGGAGATCGAAGCGATCGTCCGCGCCGCCGCCTCCGTGGGCGTGCGCAGCATCCGGCTGACCGGGGGCGAGCCGCTCGTGCGGCGCGATCTCGCCGAACTCGTGCGCCGCATTCACGCGGTCGAGGGCATCGAAGATATCGCGCTCTCCACCAACGGCCTCTTGCTCGCGGATCAAGTCGACGCGCTCGTCGCGGCCGGCCTTGGGCGCGTGAACGTTTCGCTCGATACGTTGCGCCCCGACCGGTTTGCCGCGATCGCGCGGCGCCCGGGCTTAGAGCGCGTGCTCGCCGGGATCGACGCCGCAATCGCGGCTGGCCTTGGCCCGATCAAGCTCAACTGCGTCCTCATGGGCGGCCAGAACGATGACGAGCTCGCCGATTTCGCGGCGCTCGCGCGCGATCGCGCGCTTTTCGTGCGCTTCATCGAAGTGATGCCCGTTGCGGATAACTTGGAAATGCAGCAGAGCACGTACGTTTCTTCCGACGAGATTCTCGCGCGGCTCGGGGCGCTCGAACGGCTGGAACCCGTTGTGGGACCGGGCGGCAACGGCCCGGCACGCTACTTCGCCGCGCCCGGCGCGAAGGGAGCCCTGGGCGTCATCAGTCCGCTCTCCCACGACTATTGCGAGCGGTGCAATCGCGTGCGACTCACCGCCGATGGCCGGTTGCGCCTCTGTCTTTTCGGCGATTACGAGATCGATCTGCGCGGGCCGATTCGCGCCGGCGCGTCGCGCGAAGAGATCGCCGATCTCTTTCGCGGCGGCATGCTGATCAAACCCGAGCGCCATCATCTCGAACTCGGCAAAGCCAGCAGCCGCATGCGGGCCTTCAGCGAAATCGGCGGCTGAGGTCACGGGGCGGCCGACTGCAGCGTTGAGCTGATAACTCGGGTCGCGCGGGAGTTCGGCAGTGGAAAACGTCTACGTCCTGGGGCTCGATCGCGCACTCGACGCGGAGGCGAAGGTCGAGCGTCTCGTCGCCGAGCATCAGACGAAGCTCGCGCGGTACGTGCGGCGCTTCGTGCCAGACGCGGATCTCGCCCTCGATGTCGTGCAAGACGTTTTCTTCGCGGCGTACAAGATGCTGCGGACCGACCCGTCGCGGCCGCTCTCGGCGGGTTGGCTGTACAAGACCGCGACCAATCACGCGATCACGCACCTCCGTAAGCAAAAGCGGCGCGGCACGCCGCTGCCACTCGATGCGGCAACGCCCGCGTTTCGCGTCGATGAATGTTCCGCGGCGTCGCTGGATTTGCAGGCGGCGCTCGCGCAACTCGGGCGCGAGCAACTGTCGTGCGTCATGCTTACGACCTATGCGGGCTATTCGTCGGGCGAAGCGGCGCTGATCTTGGGCATCACGCCCGATGCGGTGCGCCAACGCGTGTGTCGCGCGATGCGCGCGATGCGTAAGACGTTGCGCGAGCGCGCGTGATTACCGATCACGATCGCTTCGAGGCGCTCGCCGGTGCGGTCGCACTGGGCGAAGCGACGGCGCTCGAGCGCGAGTGCTTCGCGGCGCATGCGCGCGAATGCGTGAGTTGCGCCGACGACAGCGCGGGCAGCGCGCGCGTGCGCGACGTCATCGCGAGCGCACGCGATGCGGAGTCGTGGCGACCGTCGCTGCGCGACGCCGTCTTCGCGCGCATCCACGAACGGCGCAGCGGCGGGTCGCGGCGCGCAATCGGTGCGCTCGGCTGGGCCTTCGCCGCTTCCGTCGTACTCAACGCCGCGGTCGTCAGCGGCGTCGCGGGAGGGCTCGGGCACGCCCTGCGCGATCGCGAGTCGAGCGACATCGTCGCGTCACACATTCGTTTCGATGCGCCGCGCCCGATCGTCGTGCCGACGCCGTTGCCGCGAATTGCCGTCGCGCGCGTCGCGCTTGCGCACGAACCGTCCGCGCCGCAACCGTCGGCCGAACCTGGGGTCGACGATCTCTTAGCGGGACTCGATCTCGCCAACGGGCGGGGTATCGCCGCCGCGCCGGTCGCGCGCTGCGACGCTGAGGAAAGCGATGCCTTCGCATCGCCCATGCCCTGCGCCAATCCCGCCTCGGGCGACCTTCGCTAACCGCGCTCGCGCACGGATTCGTCATCGAGCCGAAACTCGTCTTCGCGCTGGGGGCGCGTGCGCAGCAGCACGATCGAGCCGACGAAGACCACGACGATGCCCGTGAGGATCGCGAGTTCGAGCGCGTTCTCCGAAACGTTTCCCTGACGTGCGCCGACCTCGCCGACCGTGATGACGAGCATGCGCCGGATCACGGCGATGAGACCGACGATGAGGAAGGGCTCGGCCAGCAAGACTGCGCCGCGCAAAGAGAGGATCACCGTGTACGCGAGCTCGACGACCATCAAAACGAGCAGCACGACGTCCAAGAATTCGGAACCGTACGCGATCGCCGTCTTCGGCCCGGAAATCATCTCGAAGAGAACGACGAAACTTTGCTTGAGCAGAGCGAGTGCGGCCAGGAACAGCAGCACGCCGATCACCATGAAGACGATCCGCTCCGCCCAAACCAGCAACAGCACGGCGCGCTGTACGAACGGCTTCGGTGAGGGAATCGGCTGCGCCGGCGACGGAAGCGACTTCGGTTGCGCCATGGTGCTGCGAGGAACTTGGCAGTCGTAGCGAAGCGACCTGCCGAGCCGGTTCGCGGGACGCGAAGTACGGGAAACCGAAACGCAGCCCGCAACTACCCAAGCGCGATTTGGACTCGCGAGGAGAAAATCAGTTGAATCGTTACGCCCCCGTTCTTACCGCGCTCGCGATTGCCGGAATGCTCGCAACGGGCTGTTCCAAGAGCTCGTCGACCTCGTCAGAGCAGGGCCCCGGCGCCGCGGCCTCCGGTCCGATCTCCGATAGCGCCGATAGCGGGCTCAAACCCAAGCCCGGTCAGGCGGTCGCGGCCACCGACCCCAAACACGGCGAGGCGATCTTCAGCCAGAATTGCTCGAGCTGTCACGGTGCGGCGGGAGTGGGCGGCGGCATCGGGCCCAAGCTCAAAGGTGAGAAATCGCGCAAGGATCAGACCGCGGCGGTCGCCTGGATCAAAAATCCGAAACCGCCGATGCCCAAACTGTATCCGTCGCCGCTCTCGGAGAGTGACGTGAGCGACGTGGCCGCGTACGTGGAGACGCTCTGATGCGCCCACCGCGACTGCGGGCGTGCGGCTAGGCTCTGGCCGCGCGCGCACTCTTCCTCTTCGGGCGCGATCTGCGCCTGCGCGATCACGCCGGGCTCGCCGAGGCCGCGCGATTCGGGGAGGTCGTTCCCGCCCTCGTGCTCGACCCGCCGCTGCTCGCACGCCTCGCGAGAAATCCTCGCCGCGCCGCATACTTCTGTGGCGCGGCTTCGTCTCTGGCGACCTCGCTCGCAGAGCGCGAAGTACCGCTGGTTTGCCGCCGCGGGCCGCTACGAGAGTCCGTGCTGCGGCTCGCGCGGGATGCGGGCGCCTCGACCGTCGCGTGGACCATCGACTACGATGCGCTCGCGCTCGGGCGGCAGCGCGCGCTGCAATCGGCGCTCGAAGAGGCGGGTTTGCGTGCCGTCGCCGTGCATGACGCGCCGGCGGTCCATCCTGACGAGACCGCTGCGGCGCGCAGCGCCGACTGCGGCCGCGGCTACCGTGCCTTTGCGCCGTACGTCACGGCGTGGTCGCACGCCCCGCGCGCGCCGGTTGCGGACGTCCCGCGCTTCGCATCGCTTCCACTCGTGAGCGAACCGCTGCCGACCGCGCACGAGCTCGGGACTACGGCGCCGTCGCAGGCCGCCTCCGAGAGCCACGCGCGCGGCGCTCTTGCGGCCTATCTCGCTGCGCCCGTCCTGCAATACTCCGCGGCGCGCAACGTGCCGGCGGGCGAGCCGACCGCGCGCCTCTCGGCAGCGCTCGCATTCGGGACGCTCGCCGCGCGCACGGTGCTCGCCGAGCTCGACGTGCGCGCCCGCGATCCGTTTCTGCTCGCCGAGGAGCACGTTGCCTTACGCGCGTTCGCGCGCGCACTCGCGCAGCGCGATTTCTTCTTGCAGCTGGCGTGGTTTTTCGAGGACGCGCCCGACGCGCCGCTACAGCCGCGCATGCGCCGCTTTCCCTTCGCGCGCAATCACCCGGCGCTGGATGCCTGGCACGACGGCCGCACGGGATACCCATTCGTCGACGCCGGCCTGCGCCAGTTGCGCGCGACCGGCTGGATGCACCCGCGCGCACGGCTCGTCGCCGCTTCGTTTCTGTGCTTCGATCTCGGCGTCGATTGGCGCGTCGGCCGCGACGCGTGGGAAGCCCTACTCGAAGAGGACGATGCGGCGCTCGCAACGGGAAATTGGCAGTGGGTCGCCGGGGTCGGCGCGGACCTCGCGCAGTTTCCACGCATCTACAATCCGCGCAAACAAGCGCGTGCTTTCGATCCGCGCGGCGCCTACGTCCGGCGCTGGATCCCCGAACTACGGCATCGTCCCGATGCGGATCTCTTCGGGGGCGCGCAGGCACCCGAGCGTCAACTCAGCCTCGAACTCTTCGACGGTGCGACGTATCCGCCGCCCGTCGTCGAGCATGAAGCCGCAGCGCGCGCATTCTTACGCCGCTACGGCGATTTTATGCGGGAGGTCAGGCGGTAACGGCGTTGTGGCGCGCCTCGCGTTCGTCGAGCCAATCGGAGACCAGCGGCACGCGCACCTCATCGCCGTTCCACACCTTGACGCCGTAGACGATCGTTGCGACGAGCCAAATCGGAAAGAGCGCGGCCAAGAGCGGGAAGGCAGAGAGACCGAGCAGCGGCACGTGCGCGAGGATGCCCAGGGCGCTCCATAACCCAAAGAGGCCGAAGTTGAGGGCCAGGGCCTGCGTGGCTTCCCGCCGCACGGCGGGCGAGCGCTTGGGATCGAGCAGCGCGAGCGCGGCGAGGGGCCACAGCACGTATCCGAGGCCGAGCAGTGCGCGCGTTTCCGACGACACGGTTGCAAGCGCCGTGCCGGGCCGGTGCTGCGGTGCATAGGACGGCGGCGGCGCGGGCCGTGGCGGAGGCGGCGCCGAGGGACCGACGCGGCCGCCGATCCGCTCCCGTGGCGCGCTTGCGGCCTTGATCCGGCGCTCGAGCCGGCAGCCGGGACACAGGCCCTGCTCGTCGCGACACGTCGCGCAAATCGGGTTCAGGCAATCGTGGCAAACGGCCACGGACGGAACGGCGTTGTGAAAGTAACAGTCCACGGCGAGAACTCCGGCGAACGAAGGTGACGCCCGGACCTACCGGGCGCATCGTGGAAAGGTTTCGAGTCATTTCCAAGACTGCCCTCGATACGGCGCAACGCCGCGCCGTCATCCGGCGGCTTTTGCGTGAGGCACGGCCGTACTATCCGCGTCTGCTCTGGTCGCTCGTTCTGGGCACGATCGCGGGCCTGGGTCCGCTCGTGTTTACCAAAGCCTTTCCGCTGGTCATCGACGGCGTCGTCGAGAATCCCAAACACCCCGTCAGCCTGCTCGTCTGGGTCATGGCCGGCGTCTTCGTGGTCAATCTCATCTCCAATCTCGCGACCTACGGCCAGAGTTATCTGACGGCCTGGAGCGGTCAGCGTCTGATCGCGTCGTTTCGCGTGCGGCTCTTCGAGCGCACGATGCGCATGCCGATGAGCGATTTCGATGCGTGGCGACCGGGCGAGTTCATCGCGCGTTTCACGAACGATCTCACGCTTATGACCGACGCCCTGTCGGTCTCGCTGCCGCAGTTCTTCGTTGCGCTCGTGACGCTGGTGGGCTCGGTCGTCTACATGATCTACGTCGACTGGCTCTTATCGCTCTTTCTATTCATCTTCGCGCCGGTCGTCAACTTCGTCGTCGCGACCTTTACGCGGCTGATCTCCGCGGCGACCAAACGCGCGCAAGAACGCGTCGCCGATCTCTCGTCCAATCTCACGGAAGTCTTGCAGGGCCAACGCATCGTCAAAGCCTTCGGCCGCGAAGGCTATGAAACCGAGCGCTTCGGAGCGAGCAACGAACGATATTTCGGTGCGTACATGAAGGCCTTGCAGCTCGGGCTAACGCAAACGCCGATCGTCGCGATGATCATCACGACGGCGTTGCTCGCGATCATGGCGTTCTCGGTGCGCGAAGCAATCGTCGGGCGCCTCACGAGCGGCCAGGTCTTTCAGTTCTGGACGCTCGTCGTGCTCGCGATCAATCCGCTCAACCGCCTCGCCGCGTTCATTGGGGACATTTCCAAAGGCCTCGTGGGCGCCGCCCGCGTTTTCGAAGTTCTCGACTTACCGATCGAAGACGATACGGGCGCGGTCGTACCGGAACGAATTGGCGGCACGCTCGTTTTCGATCGCGTGACGTTCGCGTACAAGCCCGAGGCGCCGAACGTGTTGCACGAATTCTCCGCGCGCGTCGAAGCGGGTGAGATCGTCGCGCTCGTCGGCCCCTCGGGCGCCGGCAAGACGACGATCGTCAATCTCGTGCCGCGCTTTTACGAGCCGCAACGCGGCGTCATTCTGCTCGACGGCGTGCCGCTCGTCGATCTACGTCTGTCGGCGCTGCGCGCGGCGATCGCCATCGTGCCCCAAGAGCCGTTGCTCTTCAGCGGCACCGTGGCCGAGAACATTCGTTATGGCCACCTCGCAGCGACCGACGCCGAGGTCGAAGCCGCCGCACGCGAGGCCAACGCCGAAGAGTTCATCCTGGACTTGCCGCTCGGCTACGAGACGACCGTCGGCGAACGCGGCATGCGGCTCTCGGGAGGTCAACGCCAGCGCATCTCGATAGCGCGCGCGGTGCTGCGCGATCCCCGCATCCTAATCTTGGACGAAGCGACGAGCGCCTTGGACAGTCACTCGGAGCGCCTGATCGAAGCCGCGCTCGACCGGCTCCTCCCGGGGCGGACGACGCTCATCATCGCGCACCGCCTCTCGACGATCCGGCGCGCGCACAAGATTCTCTACATCGAGAGTGGCCGCGTCGTCGAATCGGGTACGCACGACGCACTGCTCGCCCGCGGCGGAGCCTACGCCGGCCTGCACTCCGCCCAATTCGCATAACAGCAGTATTCGCTGCAGTATCGTCTTGCGCTCGAGCGCCGTGTGTCCCGGCTGCAGCGAATCCTTGGCGTTTGGCGCTGCGCGCCAAGCCGCGCTGGGCGTTGGTGCGGGGTGGTGGCGCTCGGAGTCGAAGATGGGCGAAAACCTTCGCCGTCGCGAAGTTCGGAAGGAGCCCGGATGCTCGTCCTTACGCGTAAGCCCAACCAGGCTATCGTCATCGGCGACGACGTGCGCGTCGTCGTCGTCTCGGTCGACCGCGACCAAGTCCGCTTGGGGATCGAGGCGCCCCGCGACGTCACGGTGCATCGCGCCGAAGTCTACGAGGAGATTCACCGCCCCGGCGGCGGCGACGGGCGCCCCGATCACGCTGCCTCGTAACGTCCGCTCGGGCGTTGTCCGCGGGCTCCCCCCGTGATATACTCGAAAGGTTGACACCCACTTCGCCCGGTACGGATGCCGGGCGTGATGGTCTCGGGGCACGAGCCGGCACGGACGCCGCAGTGCGAGATCAGAAAGGCTCAGAACCGATGGCATCGGTCATTTCCATGAAAGCGCTCTTGGAAGCGGGCGTCCACTTCGGGCATCAGACCCGGCGGTGGAACCCGAAGATGAAGCCCTATATTTTCCAGGAACGCAACGGCATCTACATCATCGATCTTTCCAAGACGGTCGTAATGATGCGCGAGGTCTACGCAGCCGTCAAGCAGATGGCGCGTGAGAACAAAGTCATCCTCTTCGTCGGCACCAAGAAACAGGCGCAGGACGTCGTTAAGGAAGAGGCCGAGCGCGCCGGTACGTATTACGTCAACGAGCGCTGGCTCGGCGGCACGCTGACGAACTTCTCGACGATTCAGAAGCGGATCGCGCGTTTGCGTGAGCTCGAAGGGATGCGCGCTCAGGGCAACTTCGATTTGCTGCCCAAGAAAGAAGTCTCGCGGCTCACCGATGAGCTCGATAAACTCGAGCGGTTTTTGGGCGGCATCAAGGACATGCATCGCCTTCCCGATGCGGTCTTCATCGTCGATCCCAAGAAGGAGCGCATCGCCGTTCTCGAAGCGCGCAAGCTCAAAATTCCGATCATCTCGGTGATCGATACGAACTGCGATCCCGACGAGATCGACTATCCGATTCCGGGCAACGACGACGCAATCCGCGCCGTCAAGCTGATGGTTTCAAAAATTGCCGACGCCATCATCGAAGGCCGCACGGAAGTCGAGTCGAGCCGCTTCGAAGACGAGGCCTATGCCGATCCGTACGGCGCCTCCGTGCCGCTCGAAGCGACGTCACCCGCGGCGAGCGCGGCCGTCGATGCCGATCCGCTCGCGGAGTCGCTCGCGGCGGATCAGGAGACTGCTCTTTCGTGAGTTCCGCTACGACGTACAAACCGTCCGCCGAAGAGATCAAACGCTTGCGCGACGAGACGGGCGCCGGTATGCTCGACTGCCGCGCCGCGCTGGTTCGGGCCAGCGGCGACTACGTCGCTGCGAAAAAAGATCTCGTCGATCAAGGCATGAGCAAGGTCGCCAAAAAGGCAGACCGTGCGGCGAACGAGGGATTGGTCGGATCGTACATCCACGTCGGCGGCAAGATCGGCGTGCTCGTCGAGATCAACTGCGAGACCGATTTCGTCGCGCGCAACGAACGCTTTAGCGAACTCGTGCGCGACGTCGCGATGCACGTCGCGGCGATGCCGGTGAAGTACGTGTCACGCGAGCAAGTGCCGGAGAGCGACCTCGCCTCGCTGCGAGCCGATTTCGCTAAAGCGGCCGAAGGCAAACCGGCCAATATCGCCGAGCGCATCGTCGAAGGTAAAGTCAATAAGTGGTTCGAGGAGAACGTCTTGCTCGACCAGCCCTTCATCAAGAACGACGATCAGACGGTCGGTGAATTGATCGGCTCGGTCGTCGGCATTCTCGGCGAAAAAATCCAAGTGCGCCGCTATGCTAAGTTCGCTCTTGGAGAGCAATAAGGGCGTCGCGGCGTACGACCGCGTTCTCCTGAAGATCTCGGGAGAAGCGTTCGCGGGCACGCAAAGCTCCGTCGACGCCGCGACGACGAAGTGGATGGCCGAAGAGATCGCGGGCGTGGCACGCGCCGGCGTCTCGATCGCCGTCGTGGTCGGCGGCGGGAATATCTGGCGCGGCAAAGCGCACGAGGCGGGCGGCATGGATCGCGCGCAGGCCGATTACATGGGCATGCTCGCAACGGTCATCAATGCGCTCGCGCTGCAGGACGCCCTCGAGCGAATCGGCATCCCGTCGCGCGTCCAGACCGCGATTCAGATGCAGCAGATCGCGGAGCCGTACATCCGGCGGCGGGCGATGCGTCACCTCGAGAAGGGACGCGTGGTCATCTTCGGTGCCGGGACGGGCAATCCGTATTTTACGACCGATACGACGGCCGCGCTGCGCGCGGTCGAAATCGGCGCGGGGGCAATCCTCAAGGCGACGAAGGTCGACGGCATCTATAGTGCCGACCCGAAGAAGGACCGCACCGCGACGCGCTTCTCGAAGCTCGACTATCTCGAAGTGCTCCAGCGCGGCCTGCAGGTGATGGATAGTACGGCGCTGACGTTGTGCATGGATAATGACCTGCCGATCCTCGTGTTCGATATGAACGTGGCCGGAAACATCCGGCGCGCCGTCTTCGGCGAGCCCATCGGCACGCTCGTGAGCACCGCCGCAAAGATCGCGACGAGTCTGGAGAACGTAGCGACATGAGCGATCTGGACGGTGTCTTCAAATCGACCGAAGCGCGCATGCAGAAAGCAATCGAAGCAACGCGCAACGATTTTGCATCGGTGCGCACGGGGCGTGCCTCGCCAGCGCTCCTGGACCGGCTGCACGTCGAAGCCTACGGCGCGAGCGTGCCCCTCAAGCAGGTCGCGAGCGTCAACGTCCCCGACGCGCGCTCGCTGCAGATCCAGGCCTTCGATCGCAATACGGTCGGCGCGATTCGCAAGGCGATCGAAACGAGCGACCTCGGGCTCTCGCCCAACATCGATGGCTCGAACATCCGGCTTTCGATCCCGCCGCTTACCGAAGACCGGCGGCGCGATCTTGTCAAGGTCATTCGCAAGAAGGCCGAAGACGGCAAGGTCGCCGTGCGCAACGTCCGCCATAAGAGCGTCGACGAAATTAAGGCGCTACTCAAGGACGGCACGATTACCGAAGATGAGAACAAGCGCGCGGGCGAGCGCGTGCAGAAGATGACGGACAAGTACGTCAAGGACGTCGATGCGCTGGTTAGCGCCAAAGAGAAGGAGATTCTGGAGGTCTGATGGACCCGTCGTCGTTCGCGCTCATGCCAGAACGTGACGTACGGGCGTTGCTCGACGATCCCAGCGTTTCGCTGCGCGTGCTTCGTCCGCCCTACGCTGCGCTCGGCGTCGGAGCGCTGCGGGTTCTGCGCGTGCGGCAACGCGGGAGCGAAACCGAGATCGTCGCCGGCTACGAGCGCTACGAGCGGCTCTCACCGTGAACGCGAGCGATCCGTGACGACGACGGCGACCGGGCAGGCTCGCGGGACCTCGGATCTCGCGCGTCGCACCGCGAGCGGCCTGATCCTCGCGGCGATCGTCTTCGCTTCGGTCGTAACGGTGCCGACCTTCACGGCCGTGCTGCTCGCCATCTGCCTGCTGTCGCTGCGCGAGCTCGCGGGGCTGTCGCCGCAAAAAGGTCAAGGGCTGATCTTTCCGGTCGCCGCGGTCGCGGTCACCGTCTACATCGTGCTTGCCGCCTTCGGCTTGCAGCACGCGTGCGAGAAGCTGCTGCTCGCTGGGACGATTCTGGCCTCGCTCGCCTTTTCGCTCCGTGGGTCGCGCCAAGGCTACTTCGCGCGCAGCGCCGCGACCGTCTTCGGCGTACTCTACATCGGTTGGCTCGGGTCGTACTTTCTGACGCTGCGCAATCTCGCGCACGACGGCGCGTTCTTCGCAGTGGGCAGTATCGTTGCGGTCGCCTTCACCGACATCTTCGCGATGGTCGTCGGCACCGCGATCGGCCGAACGCCGTTGACGTCGATCTCGCCGCGGAAAACGTGGGAAGGTGCGCTCGGCGGATTGGCGGCCACCGTCGCGGTGTGCGCGGGTTGCGCGCCGATGCTCGGCTTTGTCTGGTGGCACGGCGCGATCGTCGGCGCCCTCACGAGCGTCGCCGCGCAAGTCGGCGATATCGTCGAGTCCGCCTTCAAGCGCGATGCGCACGTCAAAGACGCCGGTACGCTGATGGCGGGACACGGCGGCATCCTCGACCGCTTCGATTCATATCTCTTCGGCGGCATAGCGTTCTACGCTGCCCTGTACCTGACGGGACACATCGCGCACCCCTAAGCCACCGTAGCAACATTGCCGCGGCGTAGGATTCTCGCTTCGGCTCGCGGATATGTCTTGGATAGAGTTCGCGCGAGGAGCGTGTGCATGAATCGCCGGCGTGCAATCACTGCAATTGCGGCAACGAGTCTAGCGCTGCCCGCTGCGTTGCGTGTCACGCGGGTTTGCGCCGCTGCCGACGAAGCGGAATCCCTCACGCTCGCGCAGGTTCGCGCGCGGTTGCGGGCGATGCCCGGGCATGCGAATTTCGCAGGCGCTCGTCTCTTCAGGCTCGAGCTCGACGGCGTCGATCTCCACGGGGCGAATTTCAAGAACGCCAACCTCTCCGAGAGCAACATGCGCGGTGCAAACCTTACCGGCGCCTCGTTTATCGGTGCCTATTTGTCCGCGACGAAATTCGACCGTTCGGACCTGCGGCGAGCGCGCTTCGCCGGTGCGACGTTCTTGACGACGGCCGAAGGCGCGAACTTCAGCGAGGCGGACCTTTCGCAGACCAGCGGTTATCTGATCGCGCCGTCGGCAATCTTCACGCACGCGAATCTCTCCGGGGCGAAGCTTCGCCCGGACATGAGCAATCAGCCGATGGGATTGCTGCACACGATCTTTTCGCAGGCGGACCTCACGGGCGCCAACTTGACCGGGGCCGACCTCGGCTTCGCGAACCTGAGTTCGGCCACGCTCGTTCGGGCGCTCGTCCGTGGTACGTCGTTCGATCAAGCCGACCTCACGCGCGCGGATTTCCGCGGCGCCGACGTGACGGGCGCGATCTTCACGCAAGCGGACATCGGCCAAGCCGATTTCCGGCACGTTACCGGTCGCCAAGCGATGCGCGGACTCGCAACCGCCCGCAATCGCAGTGACGCGAAGTTCGGCTAAGAAAGATTCGTTGCGCCGACGGCGCACGATCCGTGCCGGGCGCAATAACTGCCTCTTGTCCGCTCAGCGATCGAAGACGCCAATCCGACGCGCACGGTCAGGAGTCTGCAGATCAAGAGCGCGTTACGCCTCTATTGCCGTTGGCTTGCCGTTCGCTTGCCGTCGTGCTAGGATCGGTTGATGGGTAAGGCGGTGGCCCGCCGAGTTGGGCGAAAGGAACTCGAAGCCATCCGTCGCGATTTCGGCTTGAGCTACGCGGAACTTGCTCGACTCTTTTGCGTCTCGCGCCCTGCCGTTCAGGGCTGGTACCAGCACGATGTGCCCGTGACGCGCGCAGCTGACGTTGATCGCGTCCGAGAGCTCGCGGAGGTCTTTATCCGTAAGTTCATTCCGGCGCGTGTGCCGCAAATTGTGAGAACGCCCGGCAAGGGCCTCGGCGGCAAGACTGTTCTCGAGGTGGTCGGCGCCGCCGGCGTAGAACCCATCTACGCCTATCTTGAATCTCTCTTCGCCTATAACTCACGTTGAATCGGATTCTTCGTGGTGGCGAGCATTATCGCGTAGCAGACCCCTCCTGGTCTGATCCTCTCAATATAGCTCCGGGTGCGCGCGCTGGCGGCCGTTGGAACGCACCCGGGAGCTACGGTGCACTGTATCTCAACGCACCATCGCCGTCGCCGCAGCCAACGCGCGCCTCACCTACGACGGAGAAATCGCGACGTTATACGACTTGCGACCAGATGAGCGCCCGATGCTTCAGGTAGTAAACGTAACTCAGGCTTCTTTTGTCGACGCTGTAACGGACGAGGGGTTGCGGCTCTTAGGACTGCCTCGTTCGTATCCGGCGGGTGTTGGATGGACAAAGTGCCAGCGCATTGGCCTACGCCTCCACGATGGCGGCGAGAACGGAATCGCGTGCCGATCTAACGCTACCGTTGGCGAAGAACTCGCGGTATTCGACACCGCAATGGCGCTCATTATTCGCGGCTCGCGACTAACGTTTTCGGAGTGGTATCCAGCTTAATCGCTGCCAACTATCGCATCTCCCGAGCGAGCTCGGCGGCGGCATGGAGCTCAGGCTTACGCCCTACGTTGGAAAGCCTTGCTCGATTGCACCGATGATGTTATCGAGTACCGCCCAACGTCTGTAGCATCATCGCCGCGGGTTCGAAACTCAGTAGCCGAGGTACGAGCGGCGGATGGCCTCGGAGGTCGTGCCGAGTTCCGTGGAAATTGCCACCGACCAGGGGCCGAGAAATGAAGGCGGCGTAACTCCTTGATTACCACACCAAAGGAGAAACGCCGTGAAGAAATCATACCCTACTGTCGTCCCCG
>JAABUX010002455.1_pt1 | contig 26248 bp, 13 predicted proteins | sample 5561851 | NCBI WGS metagenome assembly JAABUX01 (sample SAMN10711883, study PRJNA513361) | rock metagenome | isolation source: Antarctica rocks | place: Antarctica: Victoria Land, Richard Nunatak red sandstone | collected 2016-01-03 | reverse complement strand
CTTGCTTACCCCGGTCCGAGGGCCAGACGCGATCAAGACCGGGGTAAGCAAGCTGACCCCAGCCACCCAGACCGCAGCTAGTTTCTGAACTGCGTCACTTGTAAACCCAACGATGATCTTTTCGCACGGGGCTTTCGAATCGATCTGACATGCGTCATGATGGACGAGGGCTTGCTTCCAAGCCTAGCCTGCGGATCGGTCGTCGTCACCAACACGGGGTCGTCTTCGATGAAGTTCGCCGCGATCTTTTCGAGCAGGAAATCCAGGCCGAACTATCGGTCCGTCGGGCGACGCCGGTTGCCTGCCTTGGAGCCGCTTGAAGGCCGGGCCTTGATGGCCCTCCTGACTAGCGTCACCTTCAACCCCCAAGGCGTGGAGGAGGTCGACGTCATCTCGTTCCCCCCCAGCTTCGATGGCGTCGGACTCCATTTCAACGTCTATGGCCCCGGCTACGTCCCCGGCACCATACCGAGGAACGACAGGTCGGGCTTCGGCGCGAGCGCCTCGACGGCCTACGACAGGAACGGCCTCCGCATCCAGGATTACGTCTTGGACAACGGCGAGGCCGTCCAGTATTCCAACGGAATCAGTACTGTGTTGTCGCTGAACAACCTGGGCAACGTCCTGGGCAACGTCGAGACCATGAGCGTCGCCTTCGAGCCCGACAACACCGGCATCAGCGACATCGTCTACCAGGACGGCACCTACGACGAATTCACCCAGGGCAGCAACACCCCCCAGAAGATCGCCACCAACGTCGTCAGCGCCAGTGTCGCCATCGACCCGTCCGGCCGCAAGCTCCAGGACTACGTCACCGCCAATGGCGTCCTCCACGAGATCGACTCGGCCAACCCCGGCGTGACCAAGACCCTGGGCACCAACGTCGTCAGCGGCAGCGTCGCCTTCGACGGCAACGACGGGATCGTCCGGTCGGTCGTCTTCACCGACGGCCATGTCTACCAGTACGACTACGCCGGGGCGCACGCCTCCGGGCGAGTCTTCACCCCAGCCGTCCAGCCCTTCTCCGGGTCCAGCAGCACCGCCTTCGACAACGCGGGCCAGGAATACGCCTATGTGGTGCGTGCTTTCGATGCCCCCGCGTACCGCTACAACGCCTACCAGATCAAAAACACCGGAACAGTCGACCTCGGCGCCAACGTCCTGACGATCAACACCGCCTTCAGCCCCCGAGGCAAGATCATCCAGGACGTCGTCTACCTCGACGGCTCGGACTACGAGTTCATCGACGGCGGCCCCGGCACCCTCATCGGCCACGGCGTCCAGAGCGTCAGCATCGCCTTCGACACCCAAGGCCGCGAGGTCGCCGACGTCGTCTACCAGGACGGAGAGTACTACGAGTTCGACTCGACCGGCGGCTCGACCCTGATTGCCAAGGACGTCGTCAGTGCCAGCGTCGCCATCGCCAAGTCGGGCACCAAGCTCCAGGACTACGTCACCGCCGACGGCGTGGCCCACGAGATCAGCGGCACGACGACGACGGACCTGGGCACCAACGTCGTGAGCATCGGCGTGGCCTTCGACGGCAACGGCGGGATCGTCAGAACGGTCGTCTTCACCGACGGCCAAGCCTACCAGTACGACTACGCGGGCCAGCACTCACAAGGGCAAGTGTTCGTCCCCGCCTACCAGTTTCCGGTCTACAACGCCGCCCCCGTGAACCCGAACCGACTGGCCCTGATCGCCAAGCTGCCGCAGGTGCCGTACTCGATTTTTTATTATAATATTTAGTTATATTGAATGTCGGACGGCCCCGCCGGGTGGCAGGGTTCTTCAAGCCCCTGCCACCCGGCGCTAAACAAGGTCGCTTCCCGAAAACAACTCCTGGTGGACGCGAGGAGAATCCCAGGTGTCCTTGATCGCTACAACCCCAGGCGTCGTTGCTTCAGAATGCGTCCACTTGCTGACTTCGGCTGATGGCCGTGAACGGCTCGGATTTCTCCTCGTCGTCGAACAAGGCCGGATCGATGTTGTTCGGGAAGCGGTACAGCGTCAACCGGACCCAGCTTTTCCCCGGAGGGACCGTGATGACATCGTGAAACGTGGGGGTCATCCCGCGGGCGGGCGTGACCTCGAAGAGCTGATTGTCGTAGCGTGCGGTCCACAAGGTCGTGTTGTCCTCCGACTTAATCCGGAGGACCCACATATGAGCTTGCCTTGGGTGCGTGTCGCCCAAGTCAACGCTCGCGTCGACAACCGCCTGGTTGTTTGCGCCGAGTTGCACCGCGAAGTGACTGTTGTTCGCGTACGATGTCACGTGTTTGGAGAGCTTGATCGGGTCGGCCACGGCGGTCCCGGGCGGGGTCAGCTTCTTTTCTCCGAGAGGCGGGGCGGGAATTGAGGAAATCTGTTTCGCCACGCGGATCTGGCCCCACACCGGCTTGAGAGCCACCCACGTTGCCACACAAACAGTCCCGAAAACAACCGCTTGAAGAATGCGTCGGAACATGAAGAACTCCTCGGCAGGGGAAGTTGCTGCCCAAAGTCATCGGAGGATAGGATTCGTCATTCAGAAGTGGTGTAGGTGAAATAGCCATAACTCTGAGTCCCGGCGTTCTGGGCGCAAGCGCCCGATGCGGGGGCCGGCGTCATGAAGTTGTTTACCACGTAGGACGTGCGGATGGCCAGGCCCGTCCATTTGGTATCGTGGTCAAAGTGTTCCCGGTCGACCCACAACTTACCAATGTGGAGGTAGAGGAAATGGTGTTAGAGGTTTGAGTCGCACCACCACTGAGGCTTTTCAAGGTCCCGGTGTCGCAGACGTTGCAGCCCGACACAGTACCCGAGGAGCAATCGTACGTGATGGTCGTGTTGTAGCTGAAGAAAAACCCATTTGCGTCCGCCGATGGAGGTGTCGGTTGCCCGGCGACGCCTGCTCCTGGGCCGAGCACAGACGTGCACGCCTGACCCAAGGTCGATTTGAGGCCGACGAGGCCGATCATGCCGACCGCGATCAAGCAGGCGACGGCCAACTGCGTGGTGATCCGTTGACTGAATTTCATAAACCGCTCCGTGCGCCAAAGGCGTTTGGATATCCCTATTCGGATTCTCAACGGGGGGTGGGGGAAATGTCAACCCATCTCTTCGTAATAATTCTCGATGTTTATTTTCCTGAACGAGAAATGATTTGATGCATGTCCGCACCCCACGGCATCGCAAGTTCCTTGAAGGGTTTTTCCGCTAGGTGCCACGGGGTCGGTACTTCGACCCCGTATCACCCCCAATCGGGTCGGGCCAACTTCTAATAATTAAGAGTTGCGCCCACTCGCCAACCCAGCAGGTCCCCACTGGTGCCTTGACGCCCGGATCGGGGGGCGTTAACGTGTGTATCCTCCGGTCATTAGGATGATTCGCAAAGGGGATCGGCTCGGGGGATCGCCCTCGGATCGGTTCCCTTTCTTCGCTTGAATGTGTTCCCAGGGAGTTCGCACGACCGATGTCCGACTCGCAAAAGCATGTTTACTCGTTTGGCGGCGGGAAGGCCGAGGGCAAGGCCGACATGAAGGCCCTGCTCGGCGGCAAGGGGGCCAACCTGGCCGAGATGAGCGTGATCGGCATCCCCGTGCCCCCCGGCTTCACGATCACCACCGAAGTCTGCGCCGGGTATTATGAGCATGGCAAGAACCTGCCCGACTCGGTGAAGTCGCAGGTCGAAGCGGCCATCGCCCAGGTCGAATCCGAGATGGGCGCCAAGCTCGGCGACCCGAGCGACCCCCTGCTCGTCAGCGTCCGGTCGGGCGCCGCGCTCTCGATGCCGGGGATGATGAACACCATCTTGAACCTCGGCCTTTCCGACGCGGCGACCGAAGGCTTGGCCAAGAAGACCGGCAACGTCCGGTTCGCCTACGACGGCTACCGACGCCTGATCGACATGTTCGGCTCGGTCGTCATGAACGTCGAGCACGAGCTGTTCGAGCATGAACTCCACAGCCTCAAGGAAGCCCGAGGCGTCCACCTCGACACCGAGCTTTCCGGCGACGACCTCAAGGAACTCGTCGGGAAATACAAGGCGGTCTACAAGAAGGGGACGGGTTCGGATTTCCCGCAAAACCCCAAGGACCAGCTCTGGGCGGCGATCATGGCCGTCTTCAATAGCTGGGAAGGCAAGAAGGCCATCGAGTATCGCCGGATCGAGAAGATCACCGGCCTGAAGGGGACCGCCGTCAACGTCCAGGCGATGGTCTTCGGCAACATGGGGAACAACTCGGGGACCGGCGTCGCCTTCACCCGAGACCCGAACACCGGCGAAGACCTCTTCTACGGCGACTACCTGATCAACGCCCAAGGCGAAGACGTCGTCGCCGGCATCCGGACCCCCGAGCCGATCAGCCGACTCCAGCACGACATGCCCAAGGTCTACGACCAGTTGATGGGCATCCGCGAGAAGCTCGAAGGCCACTACAAGGAGATGCAGGACATCGAGTTCACCGTCCAGGACGGGACACTCTACATGCTCCAGACCCGGACCGGCAAGCGGACCGGGCCGTCCGCCGTCCGGATCGCCGTCGAGATGGTCAAGGCCGGGATGATCGACGAGAAGACCGCCATCCAGCGCGTCAACCCCGACAGCCTGAATCAGCTCCTCCAGCCCCGGCTCGACCCCAAGGTCAAGGTCAGCCCCGTCGCCCAGGGGATCGCCGCCAGCCCGGGCGCCGCCGCCGGAGTGGTCATCCTCTCCGCCGAGGCCGTCGTCGCGCACGCCGAGAAGCACCCCGGCGTGCCGATCATGCTCGTCCGCAAGGAAACCAGCCCCGAGGACGTCGCCGGGATGCACCTGGCCAAGGGGATCTTGACCGCCACCGGTGGCAAGGCCAGCCACGCCGCCGTCGTCGCCCGAGGCTGGGGCAAGCCTTGTATCGTCGGCTGCGACGCCCTCAAGATCGACGAGGAAGCGGGCCAGATCACCATCAGCGGCCAGGTCGTCAAGGTCGGCGACTACCTCACCATCGACGGGACCACCGGCAACGTCATGATCGGCAAGCTGGCGACGGTCGACCCCGAGCTTGGGTCGACGTTCCACACCTTGATGGAGATGGCCGACAAGTTCCGGACCCTCAAGGTCCGGACCAACGCCGACTCGCCCAAGGACGCGCTCAAGGCCCTCGAGTTTGGCGCCGAGGGGATCGGCCTCTGCCGGACCGAGCACATGTTCTTCGAGGGCCAGCGGATCGTCGACATGAGGAAGATGATCCTCGCCGACGACGAGGCCGGTCGGAAGTCGGCCCTCGACGCCCTCGAACCCTACCAGCGCGAGGACTTCATCGGCCTGTTCGAGGCGATGGACGGGCTCCCCGTCACGATCCGCCTCCTCGACCCGCCGCTCCACGAGTTCTTGCCGCACGACGACGCCGGCCAGAACGAGGTTGCCAAGCAACTCGGCGTCCCGGTCCAGAAGGTCAAGGACCGGGTGAATCAGCTCCACGAGTCGAACCCGATGCTCGGGCTTCGAGGCTGCCGCCTGGCGATCAAGTTCCCCGAGATCGCCGACATGCAGGTCCGAGCCATCATCGAGGCTGCCATCGAGGTCAAGAAGAAGGGCAAGAGCGTCCTGCCCGAGATCATGATCCCACTCGTCGGCACGGTCGAGGAGCTGTCGTTCCTCAAGAAGCGGGCGATCACGATCGCCAAGGAAGCCATGACCAAGGCCGGGACCGAGGTCGAGTACCTGATCGGGACGATGATCGAAGTCCCCCGAGCCGCCTTGACCGCCGACAAGATCGCCGAGGAGGCCGAGTTCTTCTCGTTCGGGACCAACGACCTGACCCAGATGACCTTCGGCTTCAGCCGCGACGACATCACCTCGTTCGTCCCCGCCTACGTCGAGAACAAGATCCTCCCGATCGACCCATTCCAGACCTTGGACGCCTCGGGCGTCGGCCAGCTCGTCGAGATGGGCACAACCAAGGGTCGGGCCTCGCGCAAGGCCAAGACGGGCGAACACCTCAAGGTCGGGATCTGCGGCGAACACGGCGGAGACCCCGAGTCCGTCGCCTTCTGCCACAAGGTCGGGATGGACTACGTGTCCTGCTCGCCGTTCCGCGTCCCCATCGCCCGCCTCGCCGCCGCCCAAGCCGCCATCGCCGACGGCAAGTCGATCAGCCGCGACCGCTGAGTTGAAGAGATTCAGCCACGGATGAAACACGGACGGGGCACGGATCGGGACAAATGCTTTTTGTCTGATTCGTGCCCCGTCCGTGTTCATCCGTGGCTAGCTCTTATTTCTTGGTCTCGTCTTTGTAAAGCTGGCCGTTCTTCATGACGAACTTGACCCGCTCAAGCTCGGAGATGTCCTGGAGCGGGTCGCCGTCGACGGCGATGATGTCGGCGTACTTGCCGGGTTCGATGGCCCCGAGGTCGGCTTCGGACTGGAGCAGCTCGGCGGCGACCACCGTGGCCGACCGGATCGCGTCCATCGTGGTCATCCCGTAGCGGACCATGTAGGAAAGCTCCTTGGCCTGGTTCTCGGTCCAGGCGTAGCCGCCCGCGTCGGTCCCGTAGGCGATCTTGGCCTTCTTCTTGACCGCCAGGGTGAACGCCTCGCGCTCGAGGTCGACCATGGTCTTCCAGATCGGGTTGCCGGCGGCGGCCCGACCTTCGGCGACGTAGGCGGTGACGTAGATCGTCGGGCACCAGTACGCCCCCTTCTGGATCAGCAGATTCAGCGACTCATCGTCGAAGCCGTCGCCGTGCTCGATCGTGTCGGCCCCGGCCTTGAGGGCGGCCATGATCCCGTCCTTGCCGATGGCGTGCGCGGCGACCTTGCGGTCGAGCCGGTGGGCTTCGTCGACCATCGCCTTCATCTCCTCCTCGGTGAAGTTGACCTTGCTCCGGAGCTTGCCGTTCTCGAGGTAATATTTCCGGTCGCAGTAGAACTTGATCCAATCCGCGCCGTATTTGACCTGCTCGCGGACGGCCTTGCGGATCTGGTCGGGTCCGTCGACGACTTGCACCCCCTCGGGAACCTTCAACTCCCACGAGTAGCCGAGCAGCGGGTACATCCCGGTGGCCGAGAACGCCCGGGTGGCGACGAACATCCGGGGGCCGGGGATCACCCCGCGTTGGATCGCCCGCTTGACGTCGACGTCCGCATACATCGCCCCCTCGGTTTCCAGGTCGCGGATCGCGGTGAACCCGTTCATCAGGGCGACTCGGGCGGCGGCCGTGGCGCGGATCGCCCGGTAGGGGGTCGACTCCTTGAGGATCTGCTCGTCGTACTCGGCCTGGGTGATGTCGCCCTGGAGGAGGACGTGGGTATGGCAATCAGCCAGGCCAGGCAAGACGGTCGACTTCGACAGATCGATGACCGTGGCGTCTTTCGGGGCGGCTTTGAGGATCTCGCCGGATTCACCGACCGCCTTGATCCGCTCCCCTTCGACCAGGATCGCCTGGTCGTTGAGGACCCGACCCCCTCGGACGTCGATCAGGCGACCCGCCTTAATCACCGTCGGCTTGGGCGATTTCACCGCGTCCTGGGCCTGGCCGGGGCCACCGGGCGAAGTCAAGGCGGAAGCGACGAGCAAGGCGATCGCGGTTCGGTTCATCGAAAATCCTCTCCGAAGGGGTCGATCAAGACGAAGCATGCTATCCCGGCGCCTGGGCGAGCGGCAAGCGGGGCGACCCGCCGATTTCGCTAACCCGTTGAGGGTTTTTGGTTCGGGCGCTTGCCGGGGGGTGTGGAAGCGTGGTAGCTTAGAGGTTATCAACCGTGCCATCCATCGCATCCTTCGGTTGGGTACGCTTCCACCGCCGATCGAGCCAAGGACGCCTCGACCGGACTCCTCGATCGGGTCGGACTCTCGCCCGTTTTTGGTCGTTTTTCCACACTCGGTCAACTAAGGTTGGATCGTTCCAGGGCGCTTCCGTCGGGAAGTCGTCCCTTCGCCTCGATGCGCCCACGCGATGATCCGTCACCTTCGGCGACTTTTCTCGGAGACCAGCCCAAATGGCCAAGCAGAACCGCGACTGGAGCGAGATCCTCATCAAGCGCGGGGTGATCGGACCCGACCAGCTCAAAGAAGCCCAGAGGATGAACAACCTCGCCCTCGAAGACGCGCTGGCGAAACTCGGCTACGCCGACGGCGACGACATCATGAGGGCCAAGGCCGAGCAGTTCAGCATGGATTTCATCGCCCTCCGCGAGATCGAGATCCCCGACTCGGTGGTCCAGCTCGTCCCCGAGTCGCTCGCCCGCGAAAACGTCGTGATGCCCCTGTCCCAGGAAAACGGGATGATCCGGGTCATCATGGCCAACCCCAACGACTTCGAGACCGTCGACAAACTCCGGTTCGTCCTTAACCGAGAAATCGACATCGCCCTGTCGTCGAAGGAAGCGATCCTCGAAGCGATCAACAAGTATTACGGCGGGTCGTCGAAGGAGAGCGAGTCGGTCGACTCCATGCTCCAGGAGTTCACCGACACCGCGATCGACTTTTCCGACGAAGGCCCAGGCGCGGGCCGGAGCGGGTCGTCGGCTAACACCTTGGAGGAAGGCGACGCCCCGGTCATCCGCCTGGTCCACCTGATCATCCAAGAAGCCGTCGTCACCCGGGCCTCGGACATCCACATCGAGCCGTTCGGCGACCGGGTCCGAATCCGCTACCGGATCGACGGCGTTTGCGTCGAGCGCGAGTCGGCCCCCCGGCGCCTCCTGGGCGCGATGGTCAGCCGGATCAAGATCATGGGTTCGATCGACATCGCCGAGAAGCGGCGCCCCCAGGACGGGCGGATCAAGATCCACGTCGCGGGCAAGGACATCGACCTCCGGTGCAGCATCCTCCCGACCAACCACGGCCAGTCGGTCGTCATGCGAATCCTGGACCGCGACAACATTAAAGTCAGCCTCCGCGATATGGGATTCTCCGACGACAACTGGAAGCGGTTCCAAGGTCTGATCAAGCGGCCCAACGGGATCTTGCTCGTCACCGGGCCGACGGGGTCGGGCAAGACGACCACCCTCTACGCCGCGCTCAACGAGTTGAACCGACCCGACGTCAAGATCATCACCGCCGAAGACCCGGTCGAGTACTACCTCCCCGGCGTCAACCAGTGCGAGGTCAAGGCCAAGATCGGGATGACCTTCGCCCGGATCATCCGCGCCATGCTTCGACAAAATCCGAACATCCTCCTCGTCGGGGAAATTCGTGACGAAGAGACGGCGAACACCGCGATTCAAGCGTCTCTGACGGGACACTTGGTTTTCAGTACACTGCACACGAACGATGCGCCCAGTGCCGTAACAAGACTGGTCGACATCGGTGTCCAGCCGTTTTTGGTCGCCAGCTCGGTCATGGGGATCATGGCCCAGCGTTTGGTCCGGAAAATTTGCCCGAAATGCAAGTCGCGCTATGAGCCGGCCGGGCACGTCTTGAAGTCGATCGGCATCCGCCCCGAGGTCGCCAAGAAGGCCAACTTCATGAAGGGGAAGGGCTGCTCGAATTGCAACAAGACCGGCTACCGGGGGCGAATGGGCATCCACGAGCTGATGATCATGAGCAGCGTGATCCGCGACATGACGTTCAAGGGGGAACCGACCAACGTCCTCCGTAAAGCCGCACGGAAACAGGGGATGCACACTTTGTTCGAGGACGGGATGATCAAGGCCCTCAAGGGGCAGACCACCATCGACGAGATCCTCCGGATCACCCACCAGGAGTCATTGTCGGAAACCGCGGGCTGACCCCTCGAACCCGGCGCGACCCGACCGGAGCGGCCCCCCCAGCCGCCTCGGTCGGCCATCGCCCCGGACCATTCAACCCCTCGGCGACGACTCGGCCTCGCCCGCGAAGCCCGGGGCGTCGCTTCGGTTTTGGGCGAGTCCGCCCGAGACCATTCGCTTGATCCTGACCTCGTCCACCGAAATAATCGGGTGTGGGCCGATCGTTCTCTCGACCCGCCGCCTCGACCTCTCGTGGCGGTTCCCTTTCGGTGGACATCTAGTCGACGGGACAAAATCAACCCCCGTGCCTCGGGCACCTCGAAGGGTTGAGTTGGCGGAGACTCCGCGAAAGGTTCGAGCCGCTTATGGGAACGCTCCTGATCGATAAGCTGTTGCAAACGGTCGTGACCCAGAAGGCCAGCGACCTCCACCTGACCGTCGGTTCCAAGCCGATGCTCCGCCTGGGCGGCCGGATGGTTCCGCTCAACACCAAGGTGCTGGAGTCGACCGACACCGCCGCCCTGATGAAGAGCATCACGCCCGAGCGCTGCCAGCAAGAGTTGCAGGAAGTGGGCGGGTGCGACTTCGGGTTCGCCTTCGGCGATGCCGCGCGGTTCCGCGTCGCCGTCTACAAGCAACGCGGCAACATCGGCCTGGTGCTCCGCCGGGTTCCCAACGAGTTCTTGACGTTCCAGCAGTTGGGCTTGCCCGCCGTCATGGAAGAGTTGATCACGCGCCCTCGCGGTTTGATCCTCGTCACCGGCCCGACCGGTTCGGGAAAAACCACGAGCCTGGCGAGCATGATCAACTGGATCAATGACAACATGGACCGGCACATCATCACGATCGAAGACCCGATCGAATACTACCACAAGCACAAGAAGTCGCTGGTCAACCAGCGCGAGATCGGGATCGACGTCCCCGACTTCCCCGAGGCGATCCGCCGGGCGCTCCGGATGGACCCCGACATCATCCTGGTCGGCGAGATGCGAGACCTGGCGACCATCCAGGCCGCCGTCACCGCCGCCGAGACCGGCCACATCGTCTTCGGGACCCTGCACACGAACTCGGCCGAAGGGACCGTCAACCGGATCATCGACGTGTTCCCCAAGGAACAGCAAGACCAGATCCGGACCCAGCTCTCGGTCGCGATCCTGGGGGTCTTGGCCCAGGCGCTCGTCCCCCGGATTCCCAAAGGGCTGGTCGCCGCCTACGAGATGCTGGTCATCACCCCGGCGATCTCGAACCTGATCCGCGAAAACAAGACGTACCGGATCGACTCGTCGATCCAGACCGGCCGAAAACACGGGATGATCCTCCTCGACGACAGCCTCTACAACCTCTGGAAGCAAGGGCTGATCTTGGAAGAAGAGGCGATGTACAAGTCGCGCAAACCCGGCGAGTTGCGGATGCGGATCGACAACGCCAAGAAGGGGATCATGGACGAAGAGGAAGGTGGCGAGGAAGAAGAGGATTGATCGCCCCGCCCTTCAAGCCCGAGCGGAGCGAGGTATTCCGGCAACATCGGAAACTCTTCCCGCCCGGGCGACGTCCAAAAGTCGGGCGTGTTCCGCGCATTACGCTCCGATCATCGCCTCGGTTGGGTTCGTTTGGGAATCTCGCTCGGGCCGTCCTGGTCCGGGCCGCCGTCGCATCAATCTAATTTGAACACAAGCCTTCGCGAACGTTCGGATCCGTTTAGCCCGCGCGGAAGAAGGGTGGTTGTATGGCTCGGCGACTCGGCACGATTTTGGTCGACATGGGGTATCTCAACGACGATGCCCTCTGGAAAGTCCTGGAAGAGCAGAAGCGGTCCGACAACGAGTTGATCGGCAAGGTCGCGGTGCGGCTCGGGATGGTCACCGAGGACCAGGTCCTCAAGGCGCTCGGCGAACAGTTCGGGATGAAGGTGGTCCGGCTCGGCGAGATGGCGGTCCCCGCCGAGTTGACCGAATTGGTCAACGAGACGATGGCGACGTCGTTCAAGATCGTGCCGATCTCGCAGCACAAGAAGGACAAGAGCGTCACGGTGGCGATGGCCGACCCCCGCGACCCGGCGACCTTGGAGAGCATCAAGTCGTTCCTGGGGGTCGACGTCAAAGGGGTGATCGCGGCCGAGTCCGACGTCCTGGCGGCGATCGCCCGGCTCTACGCCGGCAAGCAAGAGTCGATCCAGGACGTGGTGAAGCAGATCGAAAACGACAAGGGATTGTCGCAGTTCCAGAACCGGAACGAGAACACGATCGACCTCGAAGCGATCGAGGAGATGGCCGAGGCCGCGCCCGTGCGGAAGCTCCTGAACATGGTGCTCCTGCTGGCGATCAAGGACAAGGCGTCGGACATCCACTTCGAGCCGTTCGAAGACGAATACAAGATGCGGTACCGGGTCGACGGGATCTTGTACGAGCTGGTCCCGCCGCCCCGCCACCTGGCGCCGGCGATCTCTAGTCGGATCAAGGTCATGTCGAACCTCGACATCGCCGAGCGTCGGCTCCCGCAGGACGGCCGGATCGAGCTAGCCATCGGCGGCAACCAGGTCGACATCCGGGTTTCCACCTTGCCGACGCTGTTCGGCGAGAGCGTCGTGCTCCGAATCCTCGACCGGACCGTCGTCAACTTGGACCTCAACAAGATCGGGATGCCCGAGGATTTGCTGAAAATCTGGCGGACGGTGATCTATAAACCCAACGGGATCATCCTCGTCACCGGCCCGACCTCTTCGGGCAAGACGACCACGCTCTACGCCACGCTCAACGAGCTGAACACCACCGAAGAGAAGATCATCACCACCGAGGAGCCGGTCGAGTACGACATCGACGGCCTGATCCAGGTCCCGATCAACGGCGAGATCGGCGTGACCTTCGCCGCTTGCTTGCGGGCGATCTTGCGGCAAGACCCCGACAAGATCCTGGTGGGGGAAACCCGGGACCTGGAGACCGCCGAGATCGCGATCCAGGCGTCGCTCACCGGGCACATCGTCTTCACCACGCTGCACACCAACGACGCCCCCTCGGCGATCACCCGGCTCCGAGACATGGGGGTCCCGACGTTCTTGATCACCGCCACCATCGAGGCGGTGCTCGCCCAACGGCTGGTCCGTCGGATCTGCCTCTTCTGCAAGACCGAGTTCACCCCCAGCCCCGAAGTGGCGATGGAGCTGGGGATGACCCCCGAGCAGGCGGCGTCGAAGAAGTTCTTCTATGGCAAGGGTTGCGAGAAGTGCAACAACACCGGCTACAAGGGCCGGATGGGGATCTACGAGCTCCTGGTGATGAACGAGGAACTCCGCGAGATGGTCGTGTCCGAGGCGTCGCTCGACACGTTCCGCGACGCTTGCCGGAAGTACGGGATGCGGACCCTCCGCGAGTCGGGCCTCGAAGCCATCCACTCCGGGCAGACGTCGATCGAAGAGATCATCCGCGAGACGATGCTCGACGAAGAATAATCCCCGACGGACCAACAAGTTTTCTTTTGATCGAATCTAGACCGACCCCACGCGACCCAGCCCGAAGGAGTCCCCGAGGATGCCGACCTTTCAGTACGAGGCGATGGACAACACCGGGCGCGAGGTGAAGGACACCATCGACGCCAGCACCCAGGAAGAGGCGCAGCAGCTGATCCGCCAGAAGGGGTTCTTCGTCACGAAGATCTCCGAGCGGGCCAAGGCGAAGAAGAAAGGCCCCGCCGCCGCCAAGAAGGGGGGCCGCAAGGGCAAGAAGAAGGCGTTCACGATCGGCAAGATCTCGACCAAGCAGCTCTGCACCTTCACCCGACAGCTTTCCACCTTGCAGGACGCCGGCCTGCCGATCTTGCGGAGCCTGAAGATCCTCCACGGCCAGTCGAAGCCGGGCGTCCTGAAGAACTCGCTCGAAGACGTGGTCGAGGACATCGAGAGCGGGGCGACCTTGTCCGACGCCTTCGCCAAGCACCCCAAGGCGTTCGACAAGCTCTACTGCAACATGATCAAGGCGGGCGAGGCGGGCGGTGCCTTGGAAGCCATCCTCCAGCGCCTGGCGGACTTCAAGGAAAAGTCGCAGACCTTGAAGCGGCGGATCAAGTCGGCGATGGTCTACCCCGTCGTCGTCATCTCGGTGGCGTGCTTGATCGTCGGCTTCATCTTGTACTTCATCATCCCCAAGTTCGAGGCGATCTTCAAAGACTTCGGCGTCGACTTGCCGGGGATGACCAAGTTCCTGATCACGGCCAGCCACATCGTGGTCGACAAGTTCTACCTCGTGATCCTGGCCCCGGTCCTGTTCGTGATCATGATCAAGCTGATCTACCGGAACAAGACGGGGGCCTACATCCTCGACCGGATCTTGCTCCTGATCCCGGTCATGGGCCAGATCGTCGAGAAGTCGACCGTGGCCCGGACCACCCGGACCTTGGGCACGTTGGTGCAGTCGGGCGTCCCGATCTTGGAATCGCTCAACATCGTCCGCGACACGGCGGGCAACATGGTCTTCGAGCGGGCGTTCACCCGGATCTACGAGAGCATCCGCGAAGGCGAAACCATCGCCCAGCCGCTCCGAGAGGCCCGGATCGTCGACGACATCGTCGTCAACATGATCGACGTCGGCGAGGAAACCGGCGACCTCGACACCATGCTCAACAAGATCGCCGACAACTACGACGAAGAGGTCGAAACCCTCGTCGAGAGCTTGGTCAGCCTGCTCGAGCCGATCATGATCGTCGTCCTGGGCGGGATCATCGGCTTCATCGTCATCGCCCTGTTCCTGCCGTTGATCTCACTGATCAGCAAGCTGTCGGGCTGAGCCGGACGCACCGAAGAAACCAGGGCGCGGGCGGTCGAACGGACCGTCACGCGGGGGGCACCGGCCCGTAATCCTCGAGGATTCCAAGGGCCGGGGCGTCCGCTCTCCGCGCTAAATCTCCCCTCAACCGCCTTCGCCAACCGTCAACAAACCCGGACCAACCCGCCCAACCCCTCGGGACGGCCCCGGTCGATCGCGTGGCCTCGACCCTTTGGATCAACCGCTGTTCCCGACTCGTCCTGTTTTCCCGTCGCCCTCTGAACCATCTTCCGCGGAGCTTCGACCGATGGAACGCCCCCACCGCCTTCGCCCGGACCGACTCGGCTTCACGCTGGTGGAATTGCTGGTCGCGATCCTGATCATCGGCGCCCTGCTCGGGATCTTGCTCCCGACGGTGTTCGCGGCGTTCCGCAAGGCCCGGGAAGCCACCGTCGCCGCCGAGATGAACAACCTGGCCACCGCCCTGGCCAGCTTCAAGAACACCTACGGCGACTACCCGCCGAGCCGGATCATCCTGTCGGAAGAAGGGTTCACCGCGACCTTCGCCCGGGCCGAGTTCACCACCGCGACCGTCATTCCCGGCGCCGATTCGTCGGACACCGACATGACTTACACCCAGCTTGCCCAGCGCTCGCTGACCTACCTCCAGAAGTTCTGGCCTCGGGCCGACTTCCGGGGAAACCCGGGCACATCGCCGCTCCCCGGCCAGTTCAACGACTTCAACGGCGACCGGGTCATGGGCGACCCGGTTTCCGGCAAGGGCTATTACATCATCAACGGCTCGGAATGCTTGACGTTCTTCCTCGGCGGCATCCCGATCTTCGATTCCTCGAAGAAAGTGACGGGGTTGAGCGGGTTCAGTAAGTCGCCCACCCACCCGTTCGTGGATTCAGGGCCGATCCCGGGCCAGTCCAACCTGTACGCCCCGAACCGGACGGTCCCGAACTACGAGTTCAACAACGGTCGGTTGCAGGACCAGGACAAGGACCATATCCCGTCCTACCTCGACCCGCTCGACCAGGTCCCGGGCTCGCACCGGTCGTATGCCTACTTCTCGGCCTACGGGACCAACCAGTACGACCCCAATGACGTCAACGGCTATGGCTACGACGACCTCAACAACCTCAACAACTTGTCGTTCGAGAAGGAAGACGACGACACCACGTTCGTCGAGCGCGGCTTCTCGGTGTTCTTCCCGACGTCGAGCGGCTCCCCTTATTACGCCAAGTCCCCCGCGCCCAACCCCTACACCACCGGGGCCGCGGCGCTAGCTTCGACCGGCGCGGGGGCAAGCGGGGCGATCTCGTGGTACAACCCGAACTCGTTCCAGCTCCTCAGCTCGGGGCAAGACCGATTGTGGGGCCTGGGGGGAACGTATATCCAAACCTCTTCGGGCGGTTCGCGATTGCCGCTCGACCCCAACGATCCCGGTTTGATTCACTCCACCGATACGGTCGTGATTCGCCTCCGCGAATCCGACAACATCACCAACTTCTCGGCCGGTCGGCTTGAGTAATCAGGCGGGATGGGCACGCCCAGGAGGGCGAATCGGCTTGGAGTCGGTTCGCCCAGGCTCAGCGATCTCAAGATGGATCAGTGGAAGCTTGAATTTCTCGCGAACAGGAACGGCGGACGCTATGCGACGACATGATCGCGATCGCGACGAGCGACGACAGCGGGGGGCGGGATTCACCCTGATCGAACTCCTGGTGGTGATCGCCATCATCGGCCTGATCGTCTCCCTGATCCTGGTCGCCGCCGCCGATGGCGTCCGCCGCGCCGAGGAGCGAGCCACCCAGGCGCTCCTGACCAAGATTGACACCGGGATCAACGACCGGCTCGACGCGCTCATCAACTCACCGGCCCCGATCAACCAGACGCACCGCTTCCTCGCGGCGATCAACTTCGCTCCCTCGGGGGGAAATTACATCCCCGTCGGGTCGACCACCGGACCCGCGTCGGACGAGCGGCGGGCCCAGGTGATCGCCCAGTTCGACTTCCTCCGGGCCGAGTTGCCCGACGTCTTCTTCGTCAACAACAACACGTCGGATGGGGCTGCGTTCTCGTCGACCTACCCGATCAACTTCGGCGCCGCGCCTTATCCGTCGGGGGGGACAACGTATCAAAACTTCTACCTTCCGCTCGGCAACCTGGCCCCCGGCCTCCCGCTCGACGCGAACTTGAATCTGGTTCCCAACAACATCAACACGCCGAACGTCATCCCCAACCCCTACACCCCGCCGCCGATCTCGGGGATCTTCGGGGCGTCGTTCTCGGCGATGGGGGGGATCACCAAGAACCTGGGCTATACCCCGACGGGCTACGACGGGATCGACAACAACGGCGACGGCCAGATCGACGAGATGGCCGAAGGGGTGCCCGCCACGACGACGCTCGCGGCATTTTCCACCCAGGTCAACGCTCAGCTCGCCTCGCATGCGCACAAGACCGCCCGGGCCGAGATGCTCTACGCCGTCCTGGTGGAAGGGTTGGGGCCGTTGGGAAGCGTGTTCAACCGCGACGAGTTCACCGCCCGGGAGGTCCAGGACACCGACGGCGACGGCTTGCCCGAGTTCGTCGACGCCTGGGGCGAGCCGCTCCAGTTCTTCCGCTGGCCGATCTATTACGGAGCAGCGGATACTCCGTTGATTAAGAATCCATTAAATCCAAATCCGGCACCGCCACAACAATTAGGCACAGATTCACAAAAAGGATACAACCCTTACTCTGGTTACTCAGAGGTCCGTCAAATCGACGCACTTGACGCAAATCAGTTGCTTGTGTCACCAGGTTGGTGGTCTACCGCAGGCAATCCGGCTTTCACTACTTCATCTACTTTCAGCCCAACATTCACTGCTCCCAATGGCGCAGCTAATGGAGAAAGTCAGGGAGCCCTGGCGTTCATGCACTACTTCCACCTCCTGGTCGACCCGTTCCCGAGCACGACCGGAACGGGCTGGGACCGGACGGGCGGCTATTCGCGCCGGGCTTATTTTTCGAGGTTCCTAGTGCTCTCGTCGGGCCCCGACAAGGAGCCGGGGGTGGCCCAGTTCGCCAAGGATTACGCCTCGCTGACGGGCGACTCGACCTCGGGCAAGATCGTCTTCCCCGACCCATCGGCGACGATGGAAATCAACGCCCTGCGGTTGATCTTCAACGAGAATCAGGCGTTGCAGTCTGACCCTGCCTTGAGGACAGGTTCGTTCTTCGAGGTCCCCGACGCCTCGTCATCCACCACGAGGTACCTCCAAAAGGACGTCGGCCTCGACGACATCTCGAATCACAACATCCAGGCCCCTAGCTCGGGAGTTCGCTGATGCCCGCGACGCTTCGACGACCCGCCCCGCGCGGGTTCACCCTGGTGGAACTCCTGGTGGTGGTGGCCATCATCGGCCTGATCAGCGCCGTGGCGCTGCCGGTGGTCTTGCCCGCGCTCAACGAGCGGCGGGTGAGCGAAGCCGCCCGGCTGGTCCAGGCCGTCCTCGCCGGGACCCGAGACGCCGCGATCCGGGCCAACGCCCCGCGAGGCATCCGGCTCCTGGTCGACCCCGGCTTCCCCTTCGTCGCGGGCGGGCCGCTCGCCTCGAACCGGTTCATCGCCATCGAGCCGGCCCCCGACTACGGCGAAGGCGTGGTCGGCAACCAGGCGCCGCTGCTCCCCAATGGCAACACCAACCCCGGCTTCGACCTGACCAGCACTTACCTTCGGATCGCCGAAGTGGGATACACGCCGGGACCGTCGAACTCACAGATCTTGAACTCGCCGACCGGCTGGAAGTTCAACATCCGCCAAGGAGACAAGATCCGGTTCAGCGATTCGGGGGCCTACTACACCATCGCCGGGCCGATCAACGGCCTCCCATACACGAAAAATCCCGAGCGCTACATCTGTTACCCTCCTAGTCAAGCCTCGGCGGGCGTCAACGCCTCGGTCAACGGGTGGGTCCCCGAGTTCCTCAACCTGACCAACGGGATCGACGACAATGGCAACGGCTGGATCGACGAATCGTGCGACGGGATCGACAACGACGGCGACGGCGTGATCGACCCGGGTTACAACGGGATCGACGATAACGGCGACGGCAACATCGATGAACCCGCCGAGCTTCTTTACAGTCGATTCGTCGGCGCCAACGAATATGAGCAGGAAGTGTTCATCGGGACGCAGTCCAGCTCGACGATCAACAACGAGAACTACACGATCGCCCGCCGACCGGTGATCTCGCCCAACGCCGCCGAGACCACGCTTCCGGCTGGGGCCGTGGTCGACTTGACGACCTGGAACGTGTCGATCGCCACCCCCACCACCGCGTTCACGCCGCTCCTGCCCGAGCGGTCGCGATTGCCGGTCGACCCGTTCACGGGGAACGTCGACGTCCTGATCGACCAGACAGGTCGGGTGGTCCCGCCCGGGGCGGGTTCGGGCGGGGCGGGGTATTACGCCAACTCGCCGATCGCCAGCCTGCCGTTCTACCACTTCTGGATCACCGAGCGCGAAGGGGTCGTGGCGCCGCTCTGGGACACCCTGCCGCTGTCGACCCCCTACGTCCCGACGATCAACCCAAGCTATAGCTCCACCCCGTCGCTCTCGTCCTTCTTGCCGATGCCGGCGGGGACGCCCAACTACCCTGGTCCCCAGGTCCTCAAGGGGGAGCGGAGGTTGGTGACCTTGTTCACCAGGACCGGCCAGATCGTCGCCAACTCGATCGAGTCGTTCAACGGCCAAGACACCAGCGCCCCTTACTATGACGCCCAAAGTGGAACCAAGGAGTCGCAATGACCGCCGTTCGCAGCCATCGGAGGTCGGGGATCACCTTGACCGAGATCCTGATCGCGATCCTGATCATGGGCGTCGGCCTGATCTCGCTGGCGACCCTGTTCCCCCTCGGCCTGATCCGGCTCCGCGAAGCGACCCGGCAAGGCCGAGCCGGCACGACGTTCGAGACCGCCGCCGACGACATCGACGCCCGGGCGCTCCTGTACAAGCCTTCGTTCCACAACACCTGGTACGGCTTCCGCGACCCATTCGTGCAAGACTCCGCCCCCGATGGCACTTATGCCACGATCATCAATAATGCGGTCGTGGGGTCCGGGGTGATCGCGTCGGGGAGCGTCACCCTGCCCGCGAACAACGTCGGCCTGACCAGCGGCCTGCCGATCTGCTACGACCCGCTCTGGAGGTCCTTGACCGGGATCGTGCCGATCTTGCCGTTCCCGCCCAGCACCACCAACCCGCCGGGGACTCCGCAAACAGCGGGCACCACCTACTTCGACCAGACGCTCGACTTCAAGAACACTTATGTCACCAAGTTCGATGAGGCGAGGTTCGGCGCCGGGGTCTTCGGGACCGCCCTGTCCTATCCCTACCTCCGGGACGACCCGACCAACCCCGCCGGGACCAGCATCGTCCCCAGCGCCCACGGCCTCCAGCGGTTGACCAACTTCATCCCCTGGAGCAGCCTCGGACTGACGCCGCAGTACGGCTTCACCTGCACGAATCTCGCCTTGGCCGCGAATCTCCAACCGGCCGACGTCTCGGGCAACGTGTTCACCTCGATCGACGACATCGTCTTCAACGCCGCCGATGTGGGGGCCAACAGCCCGAGTCCGGTCCTGCCCGACATGTCCTCGGGCGGGCCTCAAGCGGACTACCGGTTCACCTGGTTCTTCACCGGTCGGCAGACCGACGCCAACGGCAACGGCGGGCAGTTCACCGGCGAGATCGTCGTTTGCGACGGTCGCCCGTTCGGCTTCGACCCGATCCCCGGCCTGACCCAGGGCGCCCCGTCGGGCGAAACCGTGGTGGAAGCGGTGTACGGCTACCGGGGCAACCCCAAGGCCGTCCAGCTCCGATGGAAGAACACCCTGGCCGACCCTCCGCTCCGGGCCGGCGGCTGGATCGCCGACACCACCTATGAGCGGTATTCCGTCGTCTACCAGAGCCGGGCCACCAACTCGTCGAGCTCGTTCGCCCGCTGCAACTGGTACCAGATCGCCAAGCGGATCGACCCGAGCGACGACCTGGACTTCCCCGGCTACCGGTCGACGGTCGTCACCCTGACCAGCCCGGTCCGGGCCACGACGAGCCTTGGCAGCACCGGCTTTCCGATCCACGTGAATGTCGCCTTGATCATGCCGAGCGTCATCAACGTGTTCCCTCGGGCGTTCGAGGTCCATTGATCTTCTTTGACGCCGCTTTTTCGCCTCTGGTTCGATTCGTCCCTTCACCCCATCGCCCGGACCGCCGGGGAGGAGTCGCCATGCTTTCGCTGATCCGACGCCCAACCGGCCTCGGTGGCCGACGCCGAGGCGTGACGCTGGTCGAGATGCTCGTCGTCGTCGCCCTGGTCGTCCTGATGATGGTCATCCTGGTCCAGATCTTCCAGTCGGCCACCGGCGCCATGAGCGCCTCTCGGACGACGCAGGAACTCGACGTCAACCTCCGCCAGGTCGACTCGATCATCCGCTCCGACCTCGCCGGCGTCACCGCCCGGATGACACCGGGGATGAACGACCCCAAAGACAAACGAGGCTATTTCGAGTACGGCGAGAACGCCTTCGCCGACGCCCAGGGCGAAGACACCGACGACTGGATGGCCTTCACCACCCGAGCCCCCGAAGGCCAGGTCTTTTCCGGTCGGCAGTGGCTGGCACTCCCTGCCAACAATAACGTCCAGCCGATCACAATCAACAGCCAGGTCGCCGAGGTGATCTACTTCCTCCGCAACGGCAACTTATATCGACGGGTGTTTCTGGTCGCCCCCGAGCGGGCCAACTCGCTCTATGTCCCAGTATCGATTGCCAACGTCGGCGACTTCTTCACTTCGATTTTTGGCGGTTTGACCTATGTGAGTTGGCAAGGGATGAACGACATTTCCTGCCGACCTGGAGGTTACTCGTTGGGTGGTGTCCTCAACCCAATCCCCAATGATCTGGGCGACTTGACGAATCGAGAAAAACGGGCCTTTCGCCCCCGGTTCCTCAATGACTTCACAAGCCCCGCGGGGCTCGGCCCGGACGGCATCCCCGACGACGTCAATACCGACGACGTCAACGACTACTACCCGACGATCTACACCGACGGGACGGCGAATTATGGCGACAGCCCGAACATCTTTGTTCATGATCGAAAGACAGCGAGGGTAAGCCCCGGTTCGTACAACATCTACGCATTCCCGTTTATCTATCCGGGGATGTACTCGGTGCCCGACCCGACCCGCGTGAAGAATAGCCTGGGCTGGGTCCACTACTTATATCCAAACAAGGACACCAACAACAACCTGGTGAACAACCACAGCCCGCTCGACCTGGGTGACAACCTGCTTCCCCCTTTGGGCAATCAGGTCTGGTGGGGATTCCCAACTTGGCGTGAAACTATGGCCGGTGCCATCCAGGGCCAACGCCCCGGTTGGACCGACCCGGTCAACTTCTTAACTCGAAACGGAAGCACGCAACCGCTCGGCTTGCAGCCCTTCAATCCGACAATGACTCCCTTAGACACCTCGCTCAACTTCCTGCCGCCGGTCCACATCGCGGGGACGAGCAATCCGCCCCCGTTCGCCGACACCAACGCCGGGTCGACCAGCTTCATTGCGATCCCGGCCGCGCCGAACCGGGTCTGGGAAGATGATTTGCTTTTGACCGGGGTCCGGAGCTTCGACATCAAGGCGTACGACCCGTACGCCCCGCTCTACAACACGAACCAAAATGGCTACTTCTCCGCCGGTTATCAGGACCTGGGCTACGGGTCCACCTATTACAACGCGACCGGCCTCACCACCGACGGCACGAATTCATTCAACTACCTCGGTGGGCCAAACGGACTGAACCCCAACCTCAACGCGCAAGTGAACGTCCCCTGGCAGTCGGTCGGCGGCGAGCCGCAAGGTTTCGGCCACGAAGCGCGAATCCCGCCGAGGACCAGCGACTTCCGGATGCACCCGCGCAGGGGCTACAACATCGGCGACGACGCGGCGAGTTCCAATGCGGGCATCATCCGGCTGACCCGGACCTTCGACACCTGGTCGACCGACTACATCAACGCCCCCGATCAAGACATCGACCTGAACCTCGCATCGAGCAACTCGCCGGCGCTCTATCCCTCGTTCCCGCCGCCTTATCCGTCGCCGCTCCGGGGGATTCAGATCCAGATCCGGTTGGTCGAGCCTCGGGGCCAGAAAGCCAAGCCGATCACGATCCGGGTCGACTTCACCGACAAACTTTGATTCGATCGCTCGCAAATTCAACGATCATTTGACGTGTTGATAGGATGAACCCAAACCAACCGGCGCCGTCGGCCCCTTCGTCGTGGACGAGGGGGCGGCGGCGACCGACAGGCCGGAACAATTGTTGTTCCGAAGCGTGGAGGAGGATCGCCGATGTTCGCCAGCTCTACCGGACCCCGCTCAGCGCTCAGGCGACGGGGGATCGTCCTGGTCCTCGTGCTTGGGATGCTGGGCCTGATGGCCTTGATCGGCGTGACGTTCGCCACGTTCGCCGGCCAGTCGCTCAAGAACGGCCGCAACTTCAGCCAAGGGGTCGCCCGCCCCCAGGCCGAGGCCCTGATGGACTACGCTCTGGCCCAACTGATCAACGACACCAATAACCCGCTCTCGGCGATCCGAGGCCACAGCCTCCTCCGGGACATGTACGGCAACGACTCGGTGTTCCGAGGGGCCAACCCCCCGGCCAACTCCGTCGCCGAGACCGGGGGACTGCTGTCGCAGATCTACGACAGTACGATCCCGGGGTATAGGACGCTCCACTTCACGAAAATGCAGGCCAGGTCCAGCGCCGCCCCGCCCGCTACCCCGTTCTATAACAACTTCCAGTACGCCACCAACATCCCTACCGGCGGCCCCTACCAAGGGTATGACTTCACCCGCTGGATTATCCGGTTCGCCCCCGCATTCCCCAACCGATATCCCCAGGCGGCGCAGACGTTCGAGATCCTCGAAGACGACTTCTCCGGGGCGTATCACAACTTCACCCTGAGCGTCAACCTCGGTAACGGCACCACCGACCTTTCCTACATCCAGTACGGATCAACCAACCAGCCGGGATCGAGTTCCGACTGGACCTCGTTCATCTACAACGACCCCAACCTCGGTGCCCCGAGTGGGGGGAAGTCCTACACCACACTCGCGCAAGAGTTGAGCACCGTCAACGGCAGCTCTCCTGGAAGCATCGGCGGTGCGGGCAACTACATCTCGAACCCGTTCGTCCTCGACGGTCGCTACATGAGGGCCTTCAACGGCCCGGGATTGACCCGGCCCGTCAACTCCGTTCCGTCTACAGACGCCAACGTTAACCCGGTCGCCAACTCCAACTACCCTTACAATTTCGCCGCCTACGGCAACATGCGGATCGCGAATTTCGACCCCGACACCTTCGGGATGGACGAAGACTACGACGCATGCGACCTGGAGAACTGGTTCCTGGCCATCCAGAGCGCCGACGGCCAGGTGATGATCCCCTCGTTCCACCGACCGGGGATCTTGACCGCCCTGGATTGGACCGTCCCGACCTTCGACGTCAGCGGGAACATCATCAACCGGGAGACCCGGGCCAAGATCCTCCGCCCACGACGGGCCGACCACTCGCCGCTGTTCCCGCCCGACCCTTCGGTGGTCGACACCAGCGTCAACACGACCTCCTCCGGCAAGCTGACCTACGACATCGACAACGACGGCGACGGCGTGACCGACTCGGTCTGGCTCGACCTGGGCTACCCCGTCCAGCGCGACCCCAACGGCAAGCTCTACAAGCCCTTGTTCGCCTTCATGGTCCTGGGCCTCAACGGTCGGCTCCCGCTCAACACCGTCGGCAACCTCCAGGCCCGGGCCATCGGCGATACCACAAATAACACCGCGCCCGGCGTGCTCCACGCCAATTCTTCGGGGCAGGCCCCCTACCCCGGTTTCTACGCTGCCGACCCGACGAACAATCGTTATCCACACCTCTCGTCGCAGGTCTTCTTCGACGCCCCGCTCTACGACCACGCCTCGCACCTGGGCTACTCGGTCAACGAGATCAACCCCAAGTTCGCCCTCCAGAACGCCCCGACGAACCTGTATCCCAGGGGCAACGGCCAGTCGGCTTATGGCGTTTATACCGACACCACCGCCCCGCAATTCACCACCCAGTTCGATGACGTCGGCGTCAGCGTGGCCCTCACCCAGATGCGCAACATCCTGGCGGGGACCATGTCCAACGACGTGGCGAACTTCGACCGGAACTTCGTTTATGTGAATGGCCAGCCCTTCACCCTCCCCAACAACGTCGCTGACGGCAATGACAACAACTTCGGCAATCCGCTCGTCGCCAGGGGTGTGACAGCCATCCCGGGCCGTTGGGGTGAACCCGAGGGAATCCCCAGAGTCCTCAACTACCCCTTAAGTTCGACCTTCGGCGCCGCCTTCAACACCGGCTACCCGACCCTCTACTACAACAACACCGTCCGCGCCGGTCGGTCGTACTTCCTAGCGACCGGCCCCACCAACTACTTCAGCAAAGACTCGATGGACGACGACTTCGACGCGCTCGACCCCTACCTTCCCAACCCGGTCGAGAATCCGGCCCTCCCGCAACAGTACAACCTGACCACGACCGGGGGCGCCCCGGACATCTACACGATCCCGCTCAACGCGACGACGCTCAATGCGTCCACCTTCTCGCGCCTGTACCCCGAAGACGTCGACGGCTTCGACAACGCCGGTCAGAGGGCCATCGCCTCCGAGCGGTCGCGGCTCTACGTCACGCCTCAGGACCCCGTCGGCGTGGGGCGCAGAGTCGCCTTCATGACCCGACCCGGCGCGGATTATGATTACGGCACCGGTGCCGACGGCAGGGGACGGGTCGGCTTCTTCCGCTACTTCCGCCCGGCGGGGATGCCGCAAGAAGTCCGCTACCCCTACCCCGACAATGCGACCGGCACCAGCAACTTCAGCTACACCCCCTACTTCACCAACAGCGGAAACGGCCAGCGCTACCTGATGCCCGTCCTCCTGCCTGCGGGCCAGTCAACGGCCTCCGGAGGCAACCGCGTTACGACGCCCGACGTGTCGAATAACCAATTCCACGGCCTCCAGGCGGCCATGACGCCGGAACTTGTCGCCTCCGCCACACCCCCGCCCCCCGCGATCACCGAATCCACGATCGCCCCGTTCGCCGCGATGCCGTTCGACTGGGACCCGTCCACGGGAGCCTACCCCACCGGCTACAACGACACCGACCTGGGCGGGGGGGTCAAACTCCACCTTTTCTCGCCGACGATCAACCCAAACGGCACGGCGATTCAATCCAACGTCAACACCGAGAACGGCCCGAACATCGCCTCTTCCCCCTACACCTATTCGTTCGTCGTCAATGGTTATCTCGCCGGGAGCTTGAACAAAGACGAAGCCGACGAGATGAACCTGTACCTGCCCAACAGCCACGACATGCCGTACGGCCCGACCGACCTCGAATGGTTGTACCGCAAACACGACATCGACGGGGCCAGCCTCAACAGCCGACTGTCGCAACTCGCCCCGGTCAGCTTCCTGAACCCGTCCGACGGCCTGACCCGCCGCCGGTTGTTCTCGACCGACTCGTGGGAACTCAACAGCTTCGTCTACGCCAACGACAACCCGATCCCCTATGCCGGCAAACTCGGCAGCACGGCCAACCCTTCCACCGACCACGACTTCACCTACAACTCGCGGTTCGGCCCCAACGCCAGCCCCAGCCTGGAGATTATGAACCAGGTGGTGGCGAGCAACACGTCGTTCCCCTACATTTTCGACGGGTTGTCCTTCAG
>JAABUX010002454.1_pt1 | contig 26275 bp, 35 predicted proteins | sample 5561851 | NCBI WGS metagenome assembly JAABUX01 (sample SAMN10711883, study PRJNA513361) | rock metagenome | isolation source: Antarctica rocks | place: Antarctica: Victoria Land, Richard Nunatak red sandstone | collected 2016-01-03 | reverse complement strand
AAATCGCTTGACAAATGCAACCACTAGCACGATAACTATTTTAGTTCTCCCGCACGTAGCAGCAACCTTGAGCTAAACCACTTCACTCAGCTCGGTACTTCTACACACGTCCCGGGACGCTACCGCCGCGTCGCCGGCGATCTACTAGCACCGAGTGTGACGCAAAGCGCTACGAATACGACAAGGCGGATGATTGGATTGTCTTTAAACTTAGGTCGACTCAATGCCTCAAGCGGCTCTCAGCGATCTGCATGATGGCGGCTTTGGTTCGGCTGCGCTGCGGGCCGCCCGTTCATAGCCCCCGAGCGGTGGCTGTCGTTCGAGTCTCCGGCTCTCGATCCGCTAAACGTAGCCCGGATCATCTGAGCGGGCTTTTAGGCCGAAGAATAATCCCAAAATGGTACCGTTACGGGATCGCCGGGCATGATGCGATTTTAGAGGCACCCATACGCCGGCGGACGGCCGCCAAGCATGCCGTTCCCCACGCGCTGCTTCGCCTTGCGTGGTCGCCGTAATCTTGCGCAGCGCCGTTTCGATACGCATCGATAAGCTCCTGCACGACCAAGCGCTTGCGCTCTTTGTCATTTTCCCGAAGCGCTCTCTGCCGTCAACGAACACGTCGCCTAAGGTCTTACCGCGCGACGTTCGAACTCGCCGACTATCACGTTACGCGAGATCACTGATCACGCGGTCGTACTAAGACTTCGAGATGTGCTGCGTTCGGCTTCATTCGTGCGCGCGCCGGCATCGATTTGGGGTACAGGTTTTCCATTCTCCCTAAGACCCGAACTGAAAAGGTCCAGAGTGCTGTCCGAGACGCCTTCCGACACCCGCCACCGCGCCCTTCCGTCCATGGAGGTTGCGCCGGGCGTTGCTCGGGTTGAGGTCGTCTTCGTCAATGCGTATCTGATTGACGTTTCGGCCAAGTCGTGGGTGCTCGTCGACACCGGCCTGCCGAATTGCGCCGGATGGATTCGGCGATCGGCGCAGCGGCGTTACGGCCGCAACACTCGACCCGAAGCGATCATTCTCACGCACGGACACTTCGACCACGCCGGCTCGGCACTCGCACTTGCGAGGGGTTGGGACGTGCCGATCTATGCGCATCCGCTCGAGATGCCGTACTTGTGCGGCAGATCCGACTACCCGCCGAAGGACCCGACGGTGGGCGGTGTGCTCGCGCAGATGGCCCGCACCTTTCCGGATCACGGCTACGATTTCGGCGACCGGGTCCGCGCGCTCCCCATGGGTGACACCGTCCCTGCGTTGCCGGGATGGCGCGCGGTGCACACGCCGGGCCATACCGCGGGCCATATCTGCCTCTGGCGCGAGGCAGATCGAACGTTGCTTGCCGGCGACGCGTTGACGACCGTGAACCAGGACTCGCTGCTCGGGATGGTCGTGCAGAAAGCGGAGTTCCGCCGACCGCCTGCGCCGTTCACGACCGACTGGGGCGCGGCGCAGTCGAGCGTCGAGCATCTGGGCAAACTGCGGCCGACGACCGTGAGCGCCGGCCACGGGCCGCCGGTGAGCGGGCCGCATATCGCGACGGCGCTAACGGACTTCGCGCGGCGTCTACGGCCACCAGGCAATGGACGTTATGTCGCACAGCCGGCGATCGCGGACGAGCGCGGTGTCGTTTCAGTGCCGCCGCCGCCGCCGGACCACATCAAAACGGCCGCCGCCGCAACCGCGATCGCCGCCGCGGTGGCGGCCGTCACGCTGGCGCGACGACGCAACGGCTCACGCTGAAGCCGCACGCCATGCACGACGACCCGTATGGATGTCATGCATGCCCGAGGATCATCGCTGGCAACACGACTATGCTCGGGAACACTCGCGATGAAGGGTACCGGTGTAGCCCGGTCGAGACGGTTGGGGGCGCTCGGCGGCTGTCACTAACCGTCCGTGGTAACTGGCGTGCGGCACGCGTAAGGGCTGTCGAGAAAGAGGTTCCACGCCGCATTTTCTTTACGGACTCGGTGCGCGGCAAGCCGAACAGATTAGTTGCATACCAAGCGGCATCATTGCTGGGGTCCGATAGCGCGCTTGCACTTGCGGACGCGCTTTATAAACGCCTTCATTCCTGTTGGGCGACCCTGCCGTCCCGAAAAGGGTAGTTTTCGGGATTTAGCCCACGCCGTGGATCTGGTGAATGTTTCGGCGCCAGGCCGTCGCGCCAAACAAGGCGCTCAAACCGGCCTTACCAACGAGCCCTTTCATCCTAGCGCTCACCTCGCGATGTCACGTCGGGCGCCGATTCGTTCACGTGGCCTTCGCGTTCCAAAAAGTACGGCGCACGATAAGGCACATGATCGTAGCGCCGACCATGGCACAGGCCAGGCGAACAAAGCGAAGGTAGAAGTCTAAAGAACGAAGTTCAATTCGATCGATTGGATGTCTCACAAAAAACGTCGCAGTCCATGCGACAACGCATAGAAATAGCATAAGGACGCCAGCCACCTTCACGACGCGCGGCACGAAGCATAACGCACACGTAGCGGCGATCATTACTCCGTATGTTAACGCCGCCGATTGAGCCCTGAGGCGCTCCGCAATTTGCAGGACGCCGAAGACCGCAGCGAATGCCGTAAGCCCGGCTCCAAGTGATGAAAACCATCGGTCATGCAGACCGGTCGCAATCCTCGTCCATGCTAGTGAAGGCACTGACGCGAAGAGATCACCGTAATAGTAGCGCCTCGCGGTCTTTCGCCCGTGGGTTTGCTCCAGCTTGTAGAACCGTTCGTGAAGATCGCCGATGATTGGATCGTGCAGAGTGGCTGGCGTCACGAGCTTGAGCAGCACGTCGCCGAACAAAAAGCCCCTCACGTCTGCCCACCAGAGAGGCATAGCCCCTTCGACATCGTTCGGATTGCATGTTGCGTTTCCGTCACCGCCTCACGGCCGTAGGGAGTAAGCTCGTAGAACCGGCGCCGTCGGTTGTCACGCAACAAGCCCCCTAGCGCAAGGCGTGAACGCAGCAAGCCTTTGCGCTCCAAGCGATCCAATGTCGTGTATACGGCGCCTGTCGATACCGCGCGGTCTGTCCGCACGACGATTTCATCGCGAATCGCGAGGCCGTAGCCTTCGCTGCCGCAGCGCAATACAGCAAGCAAAATAAGGTGTTCAAAGTCGCCGAGGAAGTCGCCGCGCGCCATTCCTCTAGGGCGTTGCACAAAGGTTGAGATGGTCCTACAACGTAGTCTCATCCGGCAGGGGCATGAGCGTGGCAAGTACTACAAAGTAGGATGACTTTGGCTCAAGCTCTCGCGTTCGCTGCTGCTAGCCGTCAGGCGCGATCGGCAAAGTTTGGTCGACTCCGTGCATTGCCGCAAGCATGGAAGCGCTGCGCCGTGACGAGGCTTCCCTGTATCGCCTTTCGAGCGTTCGTCTCTTGCGCCGGATGCTTCGCGGCGCTTTCGGTCCTCTGGACTGACCCGGCTCTCGCTCAGGCACCTCATAAGGTCCTCGATCAAGCATTCCAAGCAATGGGCGGACGGGATCGACTGCAAGCCATCTCGTCGCTAGAATACACGGCCGTCGGTGAGCGCGACATGGTGGAGCAGTCTGAGCGCCCATCGGGACCCTATTTCATCGATCACTTTCGGGTGCACGAGATCCGCGATCTGCGAGAGCGACGCACGCGCATCGAACAGACCGACGAAGCGTACGCGGCCGATCAGTGGTGGCTCCAGCAGCCGACGCAACAACCGCAAGTCACGATTATCAACAACGACGTCGCCGCCGTGCCCGCGAAAAACGGCTTTGCTTTCGGGGGCGCGTTCCTGACCCAGCAGAACGATGAGCAGTTCGCATTTGGAGCCGAACGCTTGCTCATTACGGCCGAAGCGGCATCCGACTTACGAGAGGAGCCTGACGTAATGTTGCACCGGGTGCAGCACCACGTCTTGCGGTTTACCTGGGAAGGCGCGCCATGCACCTTATTTATCAATGCCGACACGGGCCTTCCTTGGCAGGTGTCTTTTACGCGTCCGTATCCTTATCAGGTATTCCTCCACGCGTGGGGCGACGTCACGACGCGAATCACGTATAACGCGTGGACGCTCGAGCCGAACGGCGTCATCTATCCCCGTGAGTGGAGCTACGAGCGCGTCGACCTTCCCGACACGCGTTTAGCGATCGTAAGCCTTCGCTTTAACACTCCACTTGAGCCGACTCTGTTAACGGTCCCGCAATCGGTCTATGATGCGCACCATGGCAAATTGGGGGTAATCGACGATATCCCACTTGGGTTCGGGGGCAGCGGACCCCCGCACGAACTGGCTCCGGGAATTACCCAGTATCCTGGAAGCTGGAATGTGGCCTTCGTCAAGCAGTCGGACGGAATTGTCATCATCGAAGCACCTTTGTCTCCGCGCTATGCGCAGCGCACGTTCGACGCGGCTCGCACAATGTACGGCTTACCAATTAAGGCGGTGGTTACGACGTCGGATTCATGGCCGCATATCGCCGGCGTACGCCAAGCGGCCGCGGACGACATTCCGATCTATGCACTTGATCTGAATCGGACGATCTTGGAGCGTCTGATCGCAGCGCCGCATCGAATGGAGCCCGACGACCTCGAGCAGCACCCGCAAGCCGCACGCTTTACCTTCGTCGAGAAGCCGATGTCGGTGGGCATCGGCCCGAACCGTCTGGAAATCGTACCTTACCGCACCGCCACGGGCGAGCGTCAGATGATGGTCTACTTCCCAGAGCGGAAGCTGCTGTATATGAGTGACCTTGTCGCGCCCGACGGGAACGGCGGATCGTTCACCCCAGAATACCTTCACGAAGCCATCGGCGCGATCCAGCGGGAACACCTTTCCCCCCAGACGGTTTTCGGGATGCATTATGGTGCGACGCCGTATTCTGCCATCATCGATGTACTGCGTTCGTTTGAACGTAGGTCGGCCGACCTCCATCCCTCACCGCCGTCGTTGTGAGAACGCGGTGCGAAAATCGTCGACCCAGAGTTAGCCCGCGGTTTTTGCCGACGATGTGCGGTACGCCGATCCACTGAGATACGCGCTCGTCTCTCGAACGGCGCTTCGCGAGTTTTTCGAGGCGGACGAAGGATGCGAGCAGCGCACGGCATGGCACTCCATTATCTTCGATGAACAGCGGCGACGCGGCGCCGCGGAATACACCTACGGATGCCAACGCTATCACGGCGTAGCGCTTGTTCGCGTGCAACGGGGTGAGATCACTCATTGGCGAGAGTACCAGCACGTGGATGCTCGGGAACGGGACGACTTCGCTTCGGGTTCGGGCGCTCCGCCATGACCGCACGCACGTGTCTCCTGGACCCTGGGCGCCCTTAGAAGGCGGTCTTTCTACGATCCTAGCGATTCTCGAAAGGGTCGTTTTAGAGACTTATGGTGCACGTCACCGGAAGAGCGCGTCGCTAAAGTCGATTTAAGAAACGAACCCGCGGAGCGACCGCGTAGTTAAGCTGGACGAAAATGATGAGGGCGATGCTGTAGTACGTGTTCAGCGCGCTGAGCGCAGCTGCGAATGCATAGAGGGCTTGAGCCACAATGATCCGGCGCTGGATGCCACTCCGGACCTCCGATGTCGTGTCGTTTTGGATCAGCCCGGCGCGCTTCGCGTAGACCCAACTGCAAAAGAGCATCGCGCCGAGCATAATGAGGTTGAGCCAATACGTCAGCAGCGCGACGCGGAAGGTGATGAAGGCGGCGAGTAACGCCGTCGAAAACGGCGTGAGCGTTACTGCCAGCAAGAAGGCGATGTGGATCCATGCGAGGTTTCGATCGGCTCGCGCGAAGAGGTTGAGTTGCGTCTGCTGTCCGATCCAGAAGATACCTAGCGTCATAAACGTCATGAAATACGGGATGAGGCGAGGCGCCAGCGTGCTCAGCGCTTGCAGGAGCTGGTGCTCGTCGGAGATGCCGCTCGTGGCTGGGACTGTCAGGACGAGGACCAGCAGCGTCATCGCGAACGCAAAGATGCCGTCGCTAAGCGCCGCGAGACGCGCAAGGTTTTGGCCGGCGGCGGAATGATAAGGCGCCCACATTATCTATGCAGCGTTGCAGTATCGGACGTGCGTATCGAGAAAAGCGATGGTCCGGCGCCACGAATCTTCTGCCGCGACGGGCTCGTACGTTGAGCACTTGTCGAAGAATCCGTGCCGCGCGTTTGGAGATGACAATGTCGTCCGGCACCCTCAGCCTGCGCGAAATCCCTCGACGTGTTGATGAAAATGCTCGCTTCTTCGGCACCAAAACTCCAACTAAGCCGGCGCCCCCTACGTCTGGCTCGAGCCCAGGGAACGGCCGCCATCGATGATCAGGACCTGCCCGGTGATAAATTTGGTCGCGGAATCGGCAAAGAACGATACAGCGTGTGCGATATCTTCGGGTTCGGGAAGGCGTCCGCCGGGATAAGCGGCCGCCATCTGCGCGAGACGTTCTTCAGAGATTTCAGTGGAGAGCAGCGGCGTGCGAACCGGCCCAGGGGCGACGGCGTTGACCATGATCTCGCGCGCGGCTAATTCGAGCGCCAAGGTTCGAGTTAATCCGACGACGGCGGCCTTAGAAGCGACGTAATGCGCGTGGTGAAGCGAACCGAGATACGCGCGGGAAGCGATGTTGATAATGCGGCCTCCGGCGATCATGTGCGGCAGCGCGGCTTGACAAGCCGTGAACAGCCCGATCACATTGACGTCATATAACCGCCGGAAGTCGTCCGGGGTGAGGTCCTCGATTGACTTCTGATTGTCAATGCCCGCACTGTTAATCAGGACGTCGACACGGGTGAGCGCTGAGAAGGCGCTTCGCACGTTTTCAACGTCGGTGATGTCGCAGGAGACGCCGTCGGCAGAGCCGCCCTGGGCCACGATTTCGGAGGCAACAGCCTTTGCCGCATCGCCTTCACGATCGAGGCCAACGATGTGCACAATTGGGGTGGCGAGCTCTAACGCGCAGGCGCGGCCGATGCCGCTACCGGCGCCCGTGATGACGATCGTGTTTATGGCCGGCCACTCCGTCTTCGAGAGCGCGACGAGACGCTCGAGTAGCGGCAAGGCCGCGATCACCGCTTGTCGCTCGTCGTCGGCAAGCGCGGCAAGTCCATACGTCACCCAGGTTTGGCGTAGCCGGCGGCCAAGCGCCAACGCGTTGCGTCCCGCAGCGCTCAACGAAATCAGGGTCCGTCGCCGATCGCCGGGATGATCAAGACGAGCAATCCATTGTCGGCGCTCGAGACCGTCGAGCGTCTGGCCGATGGATTGCGGGCGAACCCCTTCGAGCTTCGCCAATTCACTCGCCGTCAATGAACCGCGTTCATCGAGCCACGCCAATACCGCCTGTTGTGTGCGACTCGGCGAACCATCTCCGGTCTCGCATTGAGCGCGTCGGTTGAAGTGTCGTACGAATAGCCGTAGTCGGGTTGCCGCTTCCGCCAGGTTCTTGTTCTTAATATATGCAGGTTACCTGATAATAAGGCACCTGTCAATCGCATGCATCAAGGGTTGTTGTTCGAAACCGCGAGTGGGCCAATGTCCGAAACGGGTCCGTTTAACCCAGTTTCGTGGCCCAGATGCGGTGCGTTTTCAGCATTTTTTATGGCGTCGCGAAGCAGCGGCCGTCGTCGAGATCGAGGCCGCGGTCGCTGCGGGAGCGCGGTATCTTGTGTCCGAAAATTCGGACCTGCACGAGCCCTCAGTAATGCTGCACCTGAACGCTCATGGCGTGCGTGTTCTGTACCCGCACCAGTTTCGGAAGCTCGTTGATCTACAGCGTAAGGGACCGCCGGCGACCTAGCCAATTCCCATGGCGAAGTGCTCGACCATTTTGCGACAAAGTCGGATGCAACGAAAAAACCTCAGCCGCTGTTCGCCGATGGCAGGGTATCCTATCGCAACAGCGCCTCGCGACATGAGGCGACTCGATGGCTCGCCGATCAGCGTTGACGGGCTCGCTTACCGCGCGGGCGATGATAACCGAGGACGTTCCGAGCCAATCTCCTGGCCCCGAGCCGAGGGCTGCGGTTCTTTGCCGTAGGGTTCTGCGCGCTTCTGGGCGGATTTGCCGTCGCCGTCACGCTACACCGAGATGTTCGCTAGGATTGTATCGCGCAGGCGCATCAGCGCAGAGCTTCGAATCGACAGACGTTCTCTCGATTCCCGAGATGGCGCGACCGCGAGCGAAGCCGTTATGCGTACACATTTCCCACCGGCGCTTGCACGGTGGTATTCGCAATCGGTGCTAAGCGGCTTGCGACGATTTTGTCGTCCCGGACCCGTCGAGAAGCGGCGCTCGCTTTGCCTCTTCGAACGCGTCAGCTCAGAACCGTCAGCCACGTGACTGGCCGACCCTTTGAAGATTTTGATTGCAAGCCGATCGTCGGAACGTTCCGTAGAGCTGTCAGCTCGCTCGTCCCCGAAACCCGAATACCACTCGAAGCAGCCTCTTGACGAGCGGCGTCAACTTCGCGAGATACCAATCGTCGGCGGCTCGACGCGCGCCATAGCTATAGCTCGGATAGCAATGCACAATGTCTGCGATACGCGAGACCGGTACCGCGCTGCCGATCGCTAGTGCCAGCTCGCCAATGACCTCGCCCGCGCGCGGTCCAAGAACGGATGCCCCGAGTAGCCGACCTCGAGGGCTTACGAAGAGCTTCGTGCTTCCGATCAGCTGATCGTCGACGATAGCGCGGTCAAGCTCACTATTCGGAAACGCCAGCGTCCGGTAGCGCGTTTTACGCTCACGTAGGGTGTTTTCCGTAAGACCGGCGTGAGCCAGCTCCGGAGTCGTATAGGTACACCAAGGTATTCGTGTGCGATCGTAGCGACGTGGCATGAAAAGCAGAGCGTTAGCTACGGCCACCTTGCTCATCTCCTCGCCGGCATGCGTGAAAAAGGGCGGTCCGGTCACGTCGCCGGCCGCATAGATTCTTGATGCCGTCGTACGACAATGACCGTCGACGGCAATTGCACCATCAATGACGTTCACACCGGCGGCCTCGAGACCGTAGCCCGTGACACGTGGTGTGCGGCCCACGGCTACAACAAGTTCATCGGCACGTAGCTCTAGGCCGCCGCGAAGCGCAATCGTCCCGGTCGATCCGTGCGCCAATGACATCAGCGCCGAACGTCAAGCGAACGCCCTCACGTTCGAGCGCTCTCTGCAGCATTTGCGATTGCTCTTGATCGTCACGAGGGAGCAGCCGCGTTCCACGAGTTAGCAGCTGAACGTCCGAGCCGAGGCGCACGAACGCTTGGGCGAGCTCGACGCTTGCCGGACCGCCGCCAACGATAATCATGCGCGGCGGGATGTTCTCTATGTTGAAGATCGTTTCGGTCGTGAAGTAAGGAATGCCAAGATCAAGAATGGTTGGCTCGCTTCCGGCACAGACGACGAAGCGTCGCGCGGTTATGACGCTCTCCTCGTGCTCTTCCACGATTCCAAGGCGCTTCGCATCGAGGAACGTCGCGTTGCCGGAATACACCCGAATCCCGTAGCGGGCGAGCGCCGTGGGCGCATCAGCCTGTTCGTAGATGTTCTGTCGCGTTTGATCGAGCCATGCGTGAACTCGATCCCAGACGACGGACACATCTGAAACGTCGACCCCAAACCGACTTCCACTGCGCGCGCTCTGAGCTACCGAGGCGATGTGCAGCAGCGCTTTACTGGGGACGCAGCCACGCCACGTGCAATCGCCGCCGCGCTCAGCGCGCTCGACGATCGCGGTGCGCGCCCCTAGAGTTGCGCCCACGACGGCGGCAACCAGCCCCGCCGCGCCACCGCCCACAACGACCAGATCGTAATTGACGCGTCCGACCGGACGCGGAGGGATCACGCTCAAGTGACGCGGAGCGCGGGTTCACTCAGCGGCGCTCGGCCGCCCGCGAATTGCAACATTGCTGTCGCCGGAATCGCGACGGGTCGGATGGTACGGGTCAAAAGATAGTCGATGTCCAGGCGGCCGTTTGCGACGGTTGGCCCCGCCGGGCTCCAAAATGCGCCGTCGGCCGTGAGAGTGAGCTCTGCCGGCAAAGCCTCGAGTGTCACGGGTATCCCGAGATCGTTCGAGACGGCGCGGCCGCGCTGAATGATCGGGCGCGTAACGTGGTCGTCGTCGCTAATGCCGAGTGATCGGTGCAACTCGCACAATCGAAGCAGGCCGTCGGGATCCGTTCCGTCGGTCGTCGTACCGATACGTAGCGCGATTCCGGCACTCCGAAGCTTCGGGATAGCCGCGATGGCCTTCGCGAAGCTTCCTGGTCCGCGCATCGCATCATTTTGCTCTTCGTCCCCGGTATCAAGCGACAATTGCAGTGCGACGGGTAGGTCGGCGAGGGGCCTCAGGCGAGCAATGAGCTGATCGGAGAATAAGGTGCCGTTCGTCAAGACGACCGTCGGTAGACGCCGACCCAACTCCACGAGCGACTCCGGTAGGCCAGGCAACAGGAACGGCTCGCCGCCCGTTACGCCAAACGCCGTAAATCCGAGCTCGACAGCTTCGTCGGCGGCAGCGACGATTGTCGCTGCATCGAGCAATCGGCGCTTGCTGGCTGGGGCCGATTCGGTCAGGCAGTACTTGCAATTCAGATTACAGTGATAGTTTGTATAGAACCATAGCCTGCCTCCGATCTCTTCGGCCGCGATCGCGTCAACGACAGCGGACGTCAAGCGAATCCGAGCTCCCGAACGCGCTGCAGCGTTTCAGACGACGTCGGAAGCCCGAGCGCTGTGCAGAACCGGTTGAGGAAGATCGTCACCGAAGCGAGCGCTGTGAGTTCAACGATCAGATGATCCTCGAAATGCGCGCCGAGCATGCCCACGGCAGAGTCTGGACGGTCGCACAGCGCTTCCACGAAAGCGATCGCGGCGCGTTCAGAGGGCGCAAAGGACTCAGGAAGAGCGCTCTCATCCCGCAACGCACACAACTCGGCATGCGATAAGCCCGCATCGTCAGCAGCGACCAAGTGGGCATCGGTACAATAGCGGCATCCATTTTTTACGGACGTTCGTAGAACGACGATTTCCTTAAGGCGCGTTGGTAGCGCCGTCGGCCCATATACCGTGCCGACGAGGGACATGGCCGGCGCTAGCAGTTCCGGCACGTGAGCGAACGCACCAACGAGCGGCCCGGGGTCGCCATCGGCAAAAAATAGTCGCGCGAGTAACGGCGCCTCATCGGCGCGGATGAGCGGGAACGACATCATGGTACCACCTGTTGTACCCTGCATCTTTAAGCGTCCAATTGCCTCTCGCGCCAGCCGGCTAACTACGCAGGCATTGCTCGAGCATGGCGGCCAGTCATAGCCGCGCGAAAGCTACCAGAATGTTCATGTTTCGTCAGTAACGCTTTTTACTGACGTGCGGAGAATGATTACAAAACAAGCCTCATCATCGCGGTCTCGGCACCGAGTAATGGTTCTTACAGCATAGACATTATAGCGACGGTACCATCGTCTCTGTGCCTAAAGGACACTCGGTTCACTTCGACTTTACGTCGACATTTCTACCACGGCCACAATCATGCACTCTGCCGAAAGCGTGCGTGCTCAACGGCAGCGCGCTAACGTTCTTGACGACCGACGGCCACGCGTATCCGTTAGTCAGCCAGGCCGACTTCATGCCGAGAGTTCGTGCTGATTTCCGGGGAAATTCTCGGGTGACCCGGGACTGAAAAGAAGGCGGCGTAACTCCTTGATTGCCACACCAAAGATACGGTGTTAGTTGTGAAGGGGTCTCATATGCTGGATCGAAGGCGCGGCCGAATCTAAGGACCCCGTAGGCAAGGGTGAACAGCTTGCGCATGACTGCTGCAACGATGGTCATCTTTGTTTTGCCGCGGGGTTTTAAGCGTTCGGCGAAGGCGCGAATTGGTGGATTGTGCCGGATTGCTGAGATCGCTACGCGGGCCGCAATTGAGCGACGCTGGTCTTCGCGAGTCGGCTGTGATTAGCGCATACTGTTGACATATGGGAGGTAGGTCCATATAATTGACATATGGGAAGCGAGCTGGTATACACGACTCACGCGCAAGACCAAATGCTGGCTCGCGACTACAGCAAAAACGACGTCGAGCAGGCCATCGCCAACCCCGTTCGCGGAACGTACGCGCCTCCGACGCGTGACCGCAAGGAGCACTTCGGAACCACTACCGACGGGCGCGCCATCAACGTCGTAACAAACCGAGCCGGAAACGTCGTTATCACAGTAGTCGGGCAATAGGGAGAGTAGTATGCAACAGGCACTTGAGCTAAAGGTCGACCTGGTCGTAATGGGCGGTTATTTGCGGTATGGTGTGCTTAAGAGCGGGACACACGTGGCGCGAACGCAGCGCATGAGTGACGACGTGTTCGTCGACTTCGACGCGGAATCGCAGATATTAGGGATCGAGATCTTGTCGTTCAACGACGACGAGGCGATCGACGTCGCCCGGCGCTTTGCCGCGGCGCACGGCTTGGAGTTCCCGAAATTTCTGGCCCATAAGGCGCTCGCATCGGCGTGAGCAACGATCCGGCGTCGGGTCGCCGCGAGTATCTGCGGCTAAAGAAACAAGAAAGCCGCGCTCGAGCGAGGGCCGAAAAGCGCTGCATCGTCTGCAATGTAGCACCTGTAGCCGAAACGGTTGTTTGCAGTAATTGCGTTAGCCGTTCTGTCGAGTGGGAGCGAAAGAACGGTTGGCGACAGAAGCCTAGCGGCAGCTCGACGAACGAGCCTAGCGACTGACATTCAGTAAACGTCTGCGGATCAATCAGCTTGTCCTCAACGTACCAGAGGTCTGCCGTAAGTTGCGTCGTGGCCAGCTCCCCGATGTACCCCGGGCAGCAGATCCAATGGACATTATTGCCGCTTACTACTATAGAGGTTGCAGCCTAGCCATGAAACTAAAAGGACGCTTCCAGCGTAGGCTTTTCGCCCGGCTAGTTGCCAGTCATTCCGAACGCGCAACGCAAGCGCTGATTCAGAAGTGTGTCCTGCGAAGCGTTACTAAAGAAAATTCGCTCGGGACACGAGTCTGACACTTGGAGATCCCGTGGACGATCGACAATCTCAAGACGGGCGTTCTCTCGCGAGCCGGGGGCACCGTTCGCTGGCATCCGTCGTACGAAGCGCTCGCCGTTGGGTACGGCTTTCGGCCTTTTCGCCGGATGATGATTCGCTACAGTGTCATGGGTCGCTCCTCTCACGTAGTAGTACCGGATTAGACCGGAGGTGCCGCGGGCTTACGGCGCGTCTGCGCGAAGATGTAAGCGAACACGGCGACGAGCGACGCGACGATCGCGTAGCTGATATAGATGTCGGGAACCGGGCTCTGCCAGCCGAGAACTTGTGCAAGTTCGTAACCCGCGACCACGAGCGCGACGACGGTTACCGAGACGATCCAGACGCGCATCGTGCGCGGCTGCAGGCTCGAACGATCGGACACTAGGCGATGCACGAGCACGCTGTCGAGCGTATCGGTACAAATCATGCCGAGACAAAATGCCGCCCCGACGAAAAGTGCGCCGATCAAGCCCGAATCGACGCCGAACGCGACCGCTTACGTCGCGATCTGACTCGACGTTTCGAAGCCAAAACCGAAGAGCAAGCCGACGGGAATGGCGAGCCAGGGGCTCGTCGCTTCGCGCAACGCTCGGGGAAGGAGGCGCGTTTTTGCGCCGACGAGTCGCGTTCCGCCCCCGCGTAGCTGTTGCAAATTCAGAAACGCGATCGCCACCAACACAGCGATACTGATCCACGTACCGATCTGCTCGATGAGCGCTCCGTGCGCTTGAAAGTGGGAGCCCATCACGCCGACCAGCGCCGCGATGGACAAAACCATGATCGAGTGGCCGCCCGCGAACAGCGTGCCGCAGAAGCGGCTCAGCCAGGGACGGCGATCGAACGAATTGCGCGTGAGATTGTCGATTGCGGCGAGGTGGTCGGGATCCGCGCCATGGCGCAGTCCAAGCGCGAAGACGGCGAAGATTCCGGCCCCGATCATGCTGCCTCCACCCGACGGTGCGCGAACGGGTGCGAGAACGCATATCCGACGATCGAGAGTGCGACGATGGCCGTGATGGCGAGCGGCGAGATTGCAACGCCCTGTTGCGCGAAACCCTGACCGACCATCACGGAGCCGATCGACGAGATGACGATCGCCGATACGAGCGGACCATAGATGACGAATCGCTCGAATTGCGGGCGGCCTTGCAACCAGCTCGCTCCGCGCACGACCGCGATGCCGAGGCCCGTCAACGTCGCCGCGAGACCGAAGCTGAAAGCGACGATGACGCAGATGCCGTACGCGACCTGATTGAGTGCGAGCGCCGCTAGCAGGACGACGAGTGCGGCGGGGCACGGTGCGACACCTCCGCTCATAGCAGCCCGTACGGCACCGCCGAACGTCAACGGCGCCGCGTCCGGAATCGCATGAGAGCGAGCGTGCGCGACGTCGTCGTGATCGTGTGAGTGACTATCGTCCGTGTGCCCGGGGTCGGCCGCAACGTCGCCGCAATGAACGTGCGGGTGCTCGTGCGGATGCGTTTCCGCATGCTCGTGGGCGTGACCGTGCCCGAGCGGCTGACGAGCCTGGATTTGACGCTGAACGACCCTCGCGCCGATGACGGCAATGACGACGCCCGAGAGGAGCGTGATCCACGGGTTAGACCGCTTCGGGAACGAAATATCCTTTGAAGAGGTTGATCGCTACGCCGAGCGCGAGCACGCCGATTGTGTGGCGACCGTAAGCGCTCCGGCGAGGATGGCCGCCTGTTTCACGGTCGCGCGCGCGCCGACGAGCGAAACGGCGAGGAGCGTTTTACCGTGACCCGGTTCGAGCGCGTGCAAGCCGCCGAGAACGATCGCGACCAGGAACGTCAACGCAACGAATCCCCAATCACTCGTGCCGCGAGCGAGCATATCCGAAAGTTGATTGGAGCGAACGGCCGACGGAACGGCAGCGGCGCTAGTACCGCCCTCTACGGCTTCTTCGCCACGAACGCCTACGACGGCGCCGTTCGCAAGAGCGAGAGAGACGGCCGTCGTCGATCGAGGAGAGCCGATGAGAGCGCTCGGATACGCGGAGAGCTCTTGCGTCGGCTCGGTTCGCGGCGCGACCACCACGTCGTGCCAGCCGAGCCGGCCCGCAAACGTTTCATCGCGATAGGCTAACGACGAGACCGGTCGAGCGAGTATCGCGTGCGCGTCGAGCGCGAGATATAGCGTCGGCAGACCGCCCGCTCCCGGACGCGTGCGCGTGGCGACGCGATCGAGGACGAGCGGAATCGGAATCGTTACGCCGCTCGCGAGCCGTAACGCAGGCAGCAAGCTTGCGGCTTCGGAACGACCCCAGGCTGCGAGTTGCGGACCGGAGAGCGAGTCCTTCGGGCTCACCGCGCGAAGCGTCGAAAACGTTGGGATCTCCGCCATATCCAAAACGTACCGGACAGCGATGCGATCGCGAGCGATCGAGATTTTTGTTAGGTGGTTAATAGTAAAATTTCCGAGCGGGTGAGCCGCAACCGGCGCTGCCGTAAGGAGAAACGTCGACGTTCCGATGATCGTCAGAAGACGGAATGCTAGCGACCCCCCAGAAATCGATCTAATGAATGTCATGAAAGGGGCTGCGATACCGAGGCCAATGTTTCGCGATTCATCAACCAAAATGGATACAACCCCCACGCGCCCCAATTCCATTTCGCAACATACTGCGCTCCAGGTAAGAGTTCGCCCGTTGCCGTCGTGTACATTGCCCGCCTCTTTACAGTGATGGCCCACTTGGCGTCACCAGTCGCAGTTCGCCATTAGGACTCAGCGTGTTAGCGTAGCGTTCATCGTCAGGATTCCTGGTCAGCTGCGCGAGCGCTTCTTGAGCGACAATCGCTTGCAACGGATCGAAGTGCGCGTTCATATTCAAGGCGCTTTCCAAATAGTGGCGGGACGCGGCGAACTCTCCGTTTGCTTTGGCGATCATGCCGGCGTGGAAGAGCAAGCGCGGGTCTTGCGTGCCCAACCGTAGCGCGGATTCCATCGCCGCACGAGCGACCGTTGGCTTCCCGGCTTTCAAGGCGGCCCACGCGAGCGCGTCGGCTCCGAGAATGTCGCTCCGATTGCGATACTCTCGCTCTGCGGCTAAGTAAGCTTTTTGAGAATTGCGGTCATGGTCGGCTTCAAACATCACGAGTTGACGATTGTACATGACGCCGTTGATCTTGCTGAGATGTCCGATAAAGTCCACAAGGTCGTATTCACGTCGCGCGGCGCCGCTGTCGCCCGATATGCGATAGACGTCGCCGAGTTCGGCCACGAACGTCGGGTCTGGCAGCTGATCGATGGCCGCGCGGTAGTCCGCAATCGATTGCTGGTAGTTGCCCACCGCCGCATCGAGACGACCACGTGAAGCTAGCGCGCGAAAATACCCGGGGTACGCCATAAGGGCGTCGTCGTAACGGGCCGATGCGGTTCTCAAATCTCCCATGAAAAACACTGTGTCGCCGAGCTGCCACGAATACCACGCGACGCGCTCTCGCGACGGAGCGAGACGCCTTAGCTCGCTCGCGAGCGCCTGCGAGAAAGCATCCAACGCGACTCGGTTTTGTCCGCGCAAGAGCGCCATGCGCGCGCGTCGCGTCGCCACGTTCTCATCGGATTCTCCCACAGCACGGCGTAGATGATCGTAGGCATCGTCGGCCGCGGAGTACTCTCCGAGTTCGGAGTACGCATCTCCGAGTAGCGCGTACGCGGTTCCCGTGCCGTCGAGGCCGAGGAGCCTTCGCGTCGTCTCGCGTCGCGGCGAACTCGTGTGAGGAGAATTCGGCCATGGCCCGCGACAAAAGCCCGGCCTCGTTGCGAACGGCGGAAACGGTATGAAGCGAAGTTGCGGCGGCGTGCGAGGCCAAGGCAAGATCAGCGAAGCTTCCCGTCTCCCGAAGGCGTTGCAAATATAGCACCGACAGTCGATTGAGGATATCGATATCCGTGGGATTGCGAGCCAACCGCTCTTCGAAGAATCGAACGCGTGCGCGCTCCTGTTCGATCGAATCGCCGGCGCTCGGAGCGCCGGCTAGAGAGGCTTGAATAGATAGAGGGTGACTGACGAACGACGAACGCGAGAAACCCGCTCCCAAGACGACTATTGCGAGAGCGGCAAAGACCGCTAAGCGCTTACGGCCGACGCAGCTCGTTACTGTTGGAATCCTGACGACTCGTGGCCGGGCGGAAGCGGCTGATGCGGGTCGGCGACGAACGGAAATTCGTTGCGGAACTCTTCGTCGTTCTTAAGAACGTGATCGGTGAGATACTTTCCGTTATTGAGTAGCGTAAAGGCATCGGTGGCGCTTACGTCCGCCAAGCGCCGCCCGTCGCCTTTGGCAAAGCCCCCGTCTGGGTTCGTGCCGCCCTGCGGGCCTGAATTCGGCATCGATAAATCGAGGTAGAGGTAATCGCCGTGCGTCACGGCTGCCTCGAGAACCATGTTCTGATGCGCGGCGTCCGTTCCGATTGCCGTCATCGTTGCGGCGATCGCCGCTTTGAACGTTCCGCGAGCGTCGGCTTCTGGATCCGATGTGCCGAATTTATCTTTAAGGGGCGGCGGAATCAAAGCGTTGTTTACGAACGGAAAGCCTTCGCGATCGAGCGTCTTCCACTCGCCCGAACCCACGATCGTTCCACCGTCTTGAGCAGTTTGCACGGTTTGCCGTTGCGTCGCCGTCTCGATGCCGATTTTGCTGCCAGATCCCTTAAGCATCGAAACGGGAAGCTCCACTGCTGTGATCAACGTGTTGAAGCCCGCGTACGTATCGCGACCACCGCGTTTGCCGATCAGCGAGGGATCGGTGTGCCCCATCATGACCGATGCACCGAAGAGATTGGCGCCGGTGTCGTCGAGGAAGAACGGATCGTCCATGACTCCGGCAAAAAACTTTACGCCGCTAGCCGGATCAGTAGTGATGGCTGGCGGATTGGCTTGGGCTGTTTGCGTTGCGATAGTCGTGTTCGCGCGAAAATGCTGGCCGTCGGGCAGACTGACCGTAGCTACCTGAGCCGTTCCCCGGCCAACCCCTTGGGCGTAGGCGACATCGACGAACTTGTCCGGTTTAGGGTTTCCGGTGGTGGAGATCATCCAGCGATACCGTAAGTGCGGATCAAAGATCGACATCCCGAAATGTTCGCCTGGAATAACAAACCCCTGAGTGCCCATGATTAGCACGACTTTCGAGTTGTCGTTCGGATCAAGGAACGCCCAATGATCGGTGATGTTCGCGCCGCGTTCCTGAGTGCTGATGGGCGAATCGATGTGGTTTGAAGCGACAAGCTTCGCAGGCGGAGCGAGCCATACTGCTGCAGCGGCCCCGACTGTAACGGCACAGAGTAACGGGTTGACAACAGACATGCGTCTCATAAGAGCTCCGATTAGCGTATGCGCTACAGTGTCTAGAGAACAAAAGGACATTTTCGTTATGCCGCGCGTGCGTTTCAAGCAGCTCGAAAGTCGCTCTTATAACAAGCGTGCCTATCGCGTCATCGGTCATCTGGCGGGTAAATGTTAGCGTCACGCGGCACAGTTAGATTCCGTGTCCGGCGTCAAGAGCTTGGGACGGCATTGAAGGGGCGGCCCGACTTGAGGACTCCGTAGGCGATAACGAGCATGCGTCGCATGACCGCCGCGATGATTTGCTTCGGACGCTTACCTCTCGCGCGCAGCCGGGCGGAAAAGTCCACGAGGATCGGATTACAACGCATGGCCGTGATCGCCGGCATGTAGAGGACGCGGCGAACATGCGGATTGCCAACTTTTGAAAGCCAGGACGTTGAGACCGACGATCCCGACCGAAACTCGCGAGGGCAGAGGCCAACGAACGCGGCGAGGGCCTTGCCGTTGCGAAACTCGGTGATCTGTGGCAACTCGCCAAGCAAAGTCGAAGCGACGCGCTCCCCGATGCCGGGGATCGATTCGAGCAGGTCGCGTTTGTTGCGCAAATCCGGATCATCGTTGATCACGGACGCAATCTCTCGATCGATGTCGGCGATCTGCCGTTCGAGGAACGCAATCGACTTTTCCAGCGAGTCGCGCACTTCGGCAATCCCGGGACCTTCCAGGCGATTGTGCTCCTGTGTTCGCATCTCAACAAGCGCCGTGCGGCGCCGTCCCAATCGCTGCAAACGCCGCTGCGACGGGCTCGGCGGCTCCCATAGCCGCGGCTGCATCGCACTGCAATAGCGGGCGATGAGCGCAGCGTCGGCCTTGTCGGTTTTCGTTCGGGAGAGTTCGCTCTGCCCGAACGATTTGATCGCCATCGGTTTACGAGGCTGACGGCGTAGCCTTGCTCTTGGAGAAAGAGTGCGACCTCTTCGCTCCAACCGCCGGTCGCTTCCAGGCATGCGTGAACGCGCTCGACCCCTCGATTCCGCAGCCACGAACGCAGACGTTCGAAGCCTTTTTGTGAATTCGGAAAACTATTCGGCTTCGATCGACCATCGCTCAAAAGCGCACAATGGAAGTCCGCTTTACCAACGTCGATCCCTAAGTACACCATAGCCCCCACCTCCAAGCTCGTCTCAGCGGTAGCGGCACACCTTTCTGACAACATGCGGGCTCAAGCCTATGGCATCGCCCTCGATTCCGTTCGGTTTGCTACCACTGCCGCGACGGGCACCTATCTAACTGACGAGCTCGAAGCTTAAGAGCTGAACGGTGTCACCGGCGCGGAGACCCAGCTGTCTTCGACCTGGGCCGCCGGGAAAACCCGGCGCTGAAAACATACTAGCCGCGACCGTATGGCATTATGGTGTGTGTCGGAACGACGGCAGATCTAGGCCGGGCCCCACGTATGTATCAACGTGGCGCCTGGCTTCTCTCAATCCCGCGCGGCCATGGATGCGTGCGAGCCTATTCGCCACGACGATACGAAGGGCAGAAAACGCGAAGCTATGAGTCGGTTGTCAGGGCAAACTCGCGTTCTGAACCTTCATCAGCCCGCTTCACAGAGTGCTCGCTGGCGAACGAGGCGCAGCGCGATGGCTGCTGTCGCGGCAATCACGCCGACCGCGATCGACCATGAAAGCGAAACGCGCGTCGGCGTGGCTTTGGCCTCGTCGAACTACGAGCCGGCGCATGGCGTCGATCGAGCTAACGCTCTCGGAATGGTTCTACAACGCAATCGTGGCCACCGAAGTATTGACCCTCTCGCGCGATTACTTCCGCCTTCGCAAAGGCCTCGAACCCCCGGCTTTACGAGCTCGCGCGCAAAGACTGTGGCTTCAAGCGGAGTTCACAAGCGGGGCTACTTAAGAAGTCCGGGGCAATGTGCTCGCTTCGAAAGTTTCGACGGCAAATCCGAGAAGTGGTTGCGGGCGAACGGATTGCCGGACTTTTCCCTCGAGCAGCTCCTGGTCTTAGCCGCCGGCGAGACAACGCTAGGGACGATCGGCGCGCGACTGAACGCCGCGAAAAAATCGCCGGCCCGGGCCGCGGCGTCGCGCACGAACGGTACAAAGGCGGTCGCCCGCGAAAGACCGCCGCCTAACGGCACCTAGCCGTGAACGATTATTTCTAGCCGCGCCCGCCGCTATGCGGCCCTTCGCCGGCGGGGCGACGTCGCGCGCGGAACCGTTACCGGCTCGCCACGGTCGCCGGCACCGTTCGTAAGTGGTGGCGTCAGCGGTTTGGGCGTTGTTTCGCGACGATCGCGGTCGTCGTCTTCGGCGTGGTCGCGATCGCGGCGCCGAGGACGGCCGTGCGATCGCGATCCGGCTGCTTTCCGCTTGCGTGGTGGGCTTGGACGATCGCGACGACCGGCGATCGGATCGCCAACCTCGTCGATCTGTGCCAGCGCCGGCCACACACGGCGCTCGATGGAATGACTCCCGACGAGTTCATGAAAGCACACGACTCGCGAGCCTAAAGGCATCAGGCGCCACGGATGTATCACACGTGGCGCCCTGGCCTCGATGAGTAATTAGTAAGGCGCCCGGGGGCTTAATGCAATCCCGGCCGCGCTGATGCGACCGGATCCGAACTTGTTGACGATATTTCCCGACGGATAAGCGCGAACCACGACACCGTTACTTTCATCTGCGCTATACAGAAGATTTTGTGCGCTATTGAAGGCCACGCCGACCGGCAAGGCGGAGTTGAATTTCGCGAGCATTCTCGCACCCGGAGAGAACACGTCGATAAGACCTTGTTGCTCATCGGCAACGACATAGTCGCCGCGCGCATCGAGCGTGATTCCATACGGAGTGTTAAGCGTCACTCCGAGGTCTCGACCTGACGTCGATCCCGGAGCATATATGTTAATCTGGCCGGCGCCATTAAACGCGCTGATGTACGAGATCAAGAGATTATTGGCTGCGTCGGTTGCTACTCCCAATGCCATGCCATCGAAGTCGTGGATCGTAGTGGATGGAGTAGTGCTTCCATTTCGGTATACGGCGACGGTGCCAAGATGTCCATAGCTTCCCGAATTAGCAACGTAAACCGTTCCGTCGCTACCGACGGCCACGCTAAAAGGATCGTCGATACCGGCCGTATACCTTCTGCTCGGCGTCACCTGACCGTTATGAAACATCAGCACGGTCTGCCCGTTGACAACGTAAAGATTGCCGCCCTTGTCGACGGCTAGTCCGCCAGGTGCATAAGGCGTTCTGATCTGGCCGATGGGCTGCTGATTCTGTCCGGTTTGAGAGTAGATCTTGACGCCTTGAAACAGGCTATCATTTTCTGAGACGTAGATGACCGGCGCGGTCGTGACGGCCGTTGAAAGCCACCCTGGGTGGACACTGACGCTTTGGGCCCGCGGTAGATAGGTAGAAGCGGCAGACGCCGGCCGTGCCCATGGAAGCAGGATTGAACCGCCTGCGACCAATGCTAGCGTTGCGGTTGCGAGTGCCCTGCGACGTGGTTTAGGAATTGTCATACGAGGATCTCCCCTAAGCGAATGATCGTTCTGAGCGCGAGAGCACCTTATACGCGACGTGCCGATCTCGTGCTGGGAACGTACATGCACGATTGGGAGGAGCGACCGATTGCGCTCGAGCGTGCGGGCCGGGCGCCCTACGCCGATACGAGAGTCGTCGCCTACCAAGCTTCACCAGAGGTACGCACAACTCTCGGCCGCGGATGACTCGTTGAGCGAAGACGTCCCGTCGGCGCCGTGCGCCCCTGAGCCGCATAGCAGAGCGTCGCGTGGTGGAGCAGACCCGTACACGGGAATAACGCCTCGCCGAGCCTCCAATGGGCGATCGCTCAGGACTCCTTACTGACGCCTTCCAAGCGGCTCGCAAGTTTACGACGTGTTGATATGTGAAATCTCGCGTTGTTCTCAATTGCTTTCGTTGAGCTGGCCCCGTTTTGGTCTTACGTTTAATAAACGGCGGCGTTCTGGCTCGACGGTTTGATGCCCGCTTTGCTGGCTAATGTCCAACCTGGCGACGCGCGCCGACTAACCGCCAAAGTTGGCTGGTAAGCCGTTCGATTCACCGTAATCGCTTGTTAGGATGTCGTCCATCTCGCGGTACCGTGATTGGAGAAGTCGTTGAAAATCGCCGCGAATCGCTCCCACCTTGGGCGTCGCCTTCGTCAGCGCCGCACGCGCGATCTCGAAAAGCACGAACGGACGTGGTTCAATCACTTTGAAATAGGTCACGTGATATGCGGTGATCTCGATCAAGACGAAATGACCCTTTCAAGAGCCGCAGAATCCCACCATGCGATGCTTTGCTAGCCGTGTTATTCGCCCCTAATCCGCCTTAACGGCAGGCATAGGGAAACCCATTGATCGTCGATGCACTCGAGTTCGAGATCGCCAAATGTCGTTAGAACAGCTGCGCGTAGTTCGGCCGACGCCTCAGAATCTATAGGGCCCGCCTCGAATGCTCGCGCGCGAGCCTCGCGGTTTTGCCACCTTGCAATGCCCACGTACACGCCGTCGTGGGCGCGGAACAATGCGGAGCCGCCGCTCCGCCATTGCTCAACATACATTGACGTAATCCTCGACCACGCGCATTCGAAGCGCTCTTCTAGCTCAGGCACGACCTTCCAACGATAGATGGCAACAAACATTTTGAGTGGCCTCCCCACCTGACAACCGCAACGTCTCAGATTCAACGACCGCTATGTCGCCCTCCGTTGCAGCAAATTCCCGAAAATAAGCCTTTTCGGGACAAACCATGTTTTGGTTAGCGAGCTATCAGCAGGCAAATTCAGGCGTCGCTTGCGACACCGTTTGCAGCCAGGAATAGATTACGGCGGCTACAGCGCGCTTCCGGCGCTCGTGTTGTGAATATCATGATGTAGCGGGTATAAGTGCGAGCCTCGCTGGGCAAAATAATGGCGCGTTCGAGCTTCGTCTTCAACGGTACCACTCGGCGTGGCAATCGTCACGAACCTCGAAGTTGTCCTGCAACCCTAAACCTTTGGGAATGATTAGATCAAGGTCACTCGGTACGCGTTATCACAGCAACGTGTTTGTTGACGCCGCGTCCGGCTATTGCGGCGTCTTCAACGTCGATCGCCTACGCGTCCCGCTAAAGTTTCTCATTGCAAAATTGATCATTGCGTAAAGACCCTGCCGGCTCGCTCCCGATCGAGCTTCAACAGCAATGCCTCCAGCTAAGGTAACGACGAAGCGGGCCATCGTCTTGGGATCGCAATCACTAGGCAGATTGCCAACGGCGACATCTGCGAAAAACCGTTCCTCCAATTTGAGCCGCAGCGCTTCTCGATGCCGCGCGAGCCATTTCCTTAGTGCGCCATCCGCGTGCATTGAAGGCGAGTTGTTGACGACAAGACAGCCGGGCGTGTGCTCAGCATCGGTTACGACATCGGCGTACGCTTCAAGCAGTGCCTTTACGGCGATGCAGGTAGTGGGGGCTTGAAACGCGCGCTCGAAAATTTTATTAAGAAAGCCGATGTATCGCTCTACGACCTGGCGGAAGAGCGCCTCTTTGCTTTCAAAGGCGAAATAGAAGCTAGCCGCGCCTATTCCGAGCGCACCCGTCAAATCGGTGAGCGACGTTCTGTCGTAACCTCGCCAGAACAGCTTAGTCGCGGTCGCAATCGCCTCATCCAGATCGAATTCGCGAGTTCGTCCCATGTACAGATGTCCGTTTCTGGAGTGATCCATTGACCGACGTGGCGAGGTAGTGTAATAATCACTACACTATTACCACATGGCGAGGGTTTCCACTCTCGATGCCCTTTCAGAGAGGTGACAGTGATCGCTGGTTCGTTTCCAGATAAGAAGCTTATTGAGATCAAGGGGCGTAAAATGGCCTATATTGACGAGGGCGAAGGTGCGCCGATCGTCTTCCAGCATGGCAATCCGACAAGCTCTTATCTGTGGCGGAAGGTGATGCCGTCTTGCACCGGGCTTGGCCGGCTGGTCGCCTGCGACCTTATCGGCATGGGCGATTCTGATAAGCTTCCGAACTCAGGGCCTGAACGCTACACCTATGTAGAGCAACGCGAATACCTTTTTGCGCTCTGGGAAGAGCTGAACCTCAAACGCGATGTGGTGCTCGTCATCCACGACTGGGGCTCGACGCTCGGTTTCGATTGGGCGCATCAACATGCTGATCGAGTTCAAGGCATCGCTTACATGGAAGCGGCTCCCCTGCCGCTCAACTGGAGCGATTTCCCTAATGATAGCGCTCGAAACGCCTTTAAGGCGTTCCGATCGGAGGCAGGGGAGGATATGGTTCTGCGTGACAACATTTTCGTAGAATCCTTTCTGATCGAAGCCGAAAAGAACAACCTGTCGGAGGCCGACAAGGCGGAATATCGTCGGCCTTACCTCAACGCTGGCGAAGACCGCCGCCCGACGTTGACGTGGCCTCGCCAGATCTCGGTGGACGGATCGCCGTCAGACGTCGCGAAAATTCAGTCCGAGTTTTCCGAATGGCTCAAGGACTCTCCGGTGCCGAAACTTTGGATCAAAGGCGATCCGGGCTTCATAACCAAGGGGAGACTCGCGACGTTCTGTGAGAGCCTCCCCAATCAAACTGAGATACAAGTGAAGGGCGAGCACTTTCTCCAAGAATCGAGCGGCCCGGAGATCGGGAAAGCTGTAGCTGACTTCGTTCATATGCTTCGGCGCTGAAGTGTAAGCTCCGATTACTGGTTTTCTGCCGCTTTAAGTATCGTCGTGTCCGGGGGATTTTGAACCGCCGACGCTCGCGCAAGCAAACCGGTGTATTTCACATGACGCCGCAGGAACGTTAAGTTCCGCAGGTTGTTAAACGGCGAATCGGCACTGCGAAATCGGTCAACACTTGTTTTCCAACACAAATGGGGCCGTGCTCTTACAACGTCACGCCTACAACGTTTTACACGACACATGAAACGAGCTCGCGAGTCGTCGTCCAAGGAGCGGAATACCATCGAGTGGATATTGGAGAATGGAGACCACGATAGATCGTCTTGAAGGTCGGGTCGCGTTGATCACCGGTGCCAATGTCGGGATTGGCAAGGACGTTGCGCGGCAACTAGCCCTATCCGGCCAGTACCGGACGGTAACCTTAGCTTGCCGCAGCCGGGCAAAGGCGGACGTCGCAAAAAAAGACCTCGAAGCTGCGACTGGTAAAGCCGTCTTCACTGTCCTAATTATGGACGTGTCTGACCCGGCGTCGGTTGGGACGGCCCTGGCGTCGTTGGACGACCCGATTGACGATCTAGTGATGAATGCCGGCGGCTCAGGTGGCAAGACGCCGCTGGCGCTGACCAAGGATGGGATGGCGTGACGGAGATCTTCGCCTCCAACGTCCTAGGACACGTGATTCTGCTCGACGGCTTGATTGAGGCGGGCAAGCTCAAGCGCGCGGGCGTGTTCGCGGGCAGCGAAGCGGCACGCGGTGTACCCAAGCTCGGATTGAAGCGTCCGACCCTAACCACGTCTTCGGTCGACGAATTCGCATCGCTATGCGATGGAAGTTACTTCCGCGGACGAAAGCCGGACGGGACTCTCGCGTACGGCCAAGTCAAGTATATCGCCGCAATGTGGATGGCCGCAACGGCACGTCGGAACCCCGACCTGAAGCTCGTCACAGTCAGTCCGAGCAACACCGGCGGCACACAAGTCACCCGAAGCATGCCGCTGCCACTCAGGCTGCTGCTAAAATACGTGCTCATGCCTCTCATTTTGCCGGCGTTCGGGCTAGTGCAGGGCGTGGACAAGGGCGCGAAACCCCACGTGTCAGGATGATCTGGTACCGGCACCCGATGAACGGTAGACTCACGACGGGGCCGCAAGGAGCATACCATGATCAACGCCACGAGCAACGGGACAGCATCGAAAGCGCCAGCGCAGTCG
>JAABUX010002452.1_pt1 | contig 26285 bp, 20 predicted proteins | sample 5561851 | NCBI WGS metagenome assembly JAABUX01 (sample SAMN10711883, study PRJNA513361) | rock metagenome | isolation source: Antarctica rocks | place: Antarctica: Victoria Land, Richard Nunatak red sandstone | collected 2016-01-03 | reverse complement strand
ATGGCGAGAGCTGACCGCCAACGAGTCGGGGGAGGCACATCATCAATGCCGCGATTCTTGTTCTGGAATTACAAGTACAATAATCCCGACCGCGAGAGTTTACTCGCAACCTTGGTTCGCGAAAACTCGGTCGACGTGGTGATCTTGGCCGAAGCGTCTGTCGCCGACGAAGCGTTGACATCCCTGTTGAGCCGGGGAGGTCGATCTTATCACCCGATGCCCATCCCTCACGACTGGATCAAAATTTTCGCGGGTTATCCCCCGGCATTTTTCCTCGATTGGGAGAGCGACGAAGGCCGACTTTGTCTCAGAAAGATTCAGTTCCCTGGGCAATACGAAATCATCCTGGGCTCCCTTCACCTGCCGAGTGGTCTCCACTCCGAGCGCTCCGAGCGGCTGGATACGGCCCAACCGGTGGCGAGGAAAATTCGAGAAGTCCAGCGTGAATCCGAGCACGCCCGGGTGATCGTCGTCGGCGACTTCAACCTGAACCCGCACGATGACGGGATGGTCTTTCCTAGCTCCTTCGGCGCGATGACTTCAAAAGAATTGGTCAAAAAATACGCGATCCATCAAGGAGATCGATACGCTCGTCTCTACAATCCGATGTGGAATTTGTTGGGCAGGGAGATGGCCGAGGGTCCGCCGGGGACTTTCTATTGGCCTAGCCATCGCCCGTTTAACATATATTGGAATTTGCTCGATCAGGTGTTGGTGGGGTATGATCTGCTCGATCACTTCCCGGATGATCGACTTCAAATCTTGGCCGAACTACCCGAAGCCTTGGGCCACGACTCGCTTTTTCGAGCAACGTCATAACATTGGTTGATCGACAAAATTTCCGACCACCTACCTTTGCTCTTCGACCTCGATCTAGGGGAGGCAATTCAATGAGCAAAGCGACCGAGAATTTTTGGCCGGTCGAGCCTCTGCCTCTGGAAGACCCGGAGCCGGTTCGACTGCTGAAACAGCAGGCCGATCTGCTACGCGGCCTTCACGGCGGCCAGATCGAGGGTTTCGTCAAGATGAGTACCGAAGAGGGTACGGCTTATCATTCGCTTTACCTCAAAGCCGACGCTCTCGGCAACTACCTTTACAAGCTGCTTTACATCGCCTATCCGGCGATTCGGGCGACGGAGTCGGTCTATCCCATCTCGGCCCAGACAAGCGCTGGCGAATCCTCGGTTCGCCTGAAGAACGACGACGAATTCCGGGAATGGCTTCGGCTCCAACTCTCTTCAGATTTTGTCAAGCGGGCCATCAGCAACCTCTTGCGTTATATTCGAGATCGGCGAACCTCCGCCCAATCGCGCTGATCAACAATCTTGATGGTCCACACCTGGCCCTGGATGGTGCAATCCCATGGACGACTACGCGGCCCGGATCTTGGCGATGGTGGAGGAGTCGGAATACCAGCCGATGACCTTGAAGGCGATGGCACGACGGTTCCGGATCGACGATGACGCCTATCCCGGTTTCCGGACCGGTGTCAAGCGGCTGATCAAGGAAGGCAAGCTTGACCTCGGCAAGGACAAGGCGATCCGCAAGGCCGAGGTCGCGTCGGGGGCGATCATCCAGGGGACGTTCCGGCGGAGCACCAAGGGGTTCGGGTTCGTCCGCCCCGACAAGTCGTCCGCCAAGACCGACCAGATTTATATCCCGATCGACGCCGGGCGGGACGCCTCGACCGGTGACGAGGTCTTGGTCAAAGTCGTCAAGCGGGCCAAGGGTCCGGGGTTCAACCCCGAGGGGCGGGTCGTCCAGGTCGTGACGCGGGCGTCGGGCCTGTTCGTCGGCGGCTACTACGAAGAAGGCGGGCAGGGGTACGTCAAGGTCGATGGGACCGCGTTCAAGGAGCCGCTGGCGGTCGGCGACCCGGGGGCCAAGGGGGCTGTGCCGGGGGACAAAGTCGCCGTCGAGATCGCGCGGTATCCGACCCCATTCCGCGCGGGGGAAGGGGTGATCACCGAGGTCTTTGGTGTCCGAGGTGAGCCGAAGGTCGAGACGATCGCGATCATCCGGGCTTTGGGCATCCCCGACGTCTTCGATGATGATACCTTGGACGACGCCCGGCGGCAGGCGAAAGGGTTCGACGAGGACAACGTCGAGGGGCGGACGGACCTCCGGGACCAACTGACGATCACGATCGACCCCGCCACCGCCCGCGATTTCGACGACGCGATCACGTTGACCGTCGACGACAAGGGGTTCTGGACCCTGGGGGTCCACATCGCCGACGTGTCGCACTTCGTCCGCCCCGGCTCGCCGCTCGACCAGACCGCCCGGAAGCGCGGGACCAGCGTCTACCTGCCCGACCGCGTCATCCCGATGCTCCCGGAGATCCTCTCGAACAGCCTGGCCTCGCTCCAGGCGGGGACCAACCGCTACACCGTCAGCGCCATCCTCGAGTTCGATCCCAGCGGCGTCCGGACCGACAAGACGTTCGCCCGCTCGGTGATCCGGGTCGACCATCGGTTCGCCTATGAGGAAGTCTTCGAAGTCCTCGAACACCCCGAGGGGGAGGCTGCCCGCGCTCTGGACCCGGCGATCAAGCGGATGCTCGACCAGATGCTCGAGCTGGCGATGATCCTCCGCCGGCGGCGGTTCGCCCGGGGGGGGCTGGAACTGTCGATGCCCGAGATCGAGATCGACCTCGGCGACCAGGGAGAAGTCGTCGGCGCCCACCTCGCGTCGAACGACGTCAGCCACCAGATCATCGAAGACTTCATGCTCGCGGCCAACGAGGCGGTCGCGTCGCACCTGACCGCGATCCAGGCCGCCTTCCTCCGGCGGATTCACGCCGACCCCGAGCCGAAGAAGCTCAAGGAGTTCGCCGAGTTCGCCCGGAGCCTCGGGTTCGAGATCGAGGACGCGCTGAGCCGGTTTGAGTTGCAAAAGCTCCTGACCGCCGCCGCCGACAAACCCGAAGCGTACGCGGTCCACTTCGGAATGCTCCGGAGCCTCAAGCAGGCGGTCTACTCCCCCGAGGCGGAAGGGCACTTCGCCCTCGCCAGCGAGGACTATTGCCACTTCACGTCGCCGATCCGCCGCTACCCTGACCTGCAAGTCCACCGCCAGCTCACCGCCTGGCTCGCGGGGCGCTCCCCCAAAGGGAACTTCGACGAGCTGACCACCCTGGCCGAACATTGCACCAAGACCGAGCGCCGGGCCGAGCTGGCCGAGCGCGAGCTGATCAAGATCAAGCTGCTCACCTATCTGTCAACCCGGATCGGCGAGCAGTTCCACGCGGTGATTGTCGGCGTGGAAGACTTCGGCTTCTTTTGCCGCCTGGTGGAGATCCCCGCCGAAGGCTTGGTCCATATCACGGCACTTTCAGAGGACTATTACTACCTCGAAAGCGGGACGCACACGCTGATCGGGCGGCGGGGCGGGTCGCGTTATCGGTTGGGCGACCGGGTCGAGGTGGTGGTGGCCCGGGTCGATATCGACCGGCGGGAACTTGACCTGCGGATCGCCGGGGTCGAAGGGGCGACTCCCCTCGAAGCGACGGGTGCAGAGCTGCATTTGCCCCGGTCACGCTCAACTCCTCGGTCCCGACCGACCAAGATCATGAAGCCGAAACCTCAGTCCAAATCCAAGAAACGTCGGCCACGCTGATTGATCGAGTGGTTGCGGCGGGAACCACCATCAACTCCGTCAGTCGGCAACGCCCGCGGCCGAACTTGGCGCGATGGGGCCAGGTCCACTGTTGGTTCAAGCCGTGTGTTTCGGACTGTTCTCCTCATTCGGAAAGAGTCCAGCCACCTCGGGCAAATTGATCATGACCCCTCGGGGATCGCCCGACCGGGTCTCGACGCGATACCAAGTGCCGCAGGTTGGGCATACTGCGAGAAATTGGAAGGGGTTGTTGATGCTTGGTTGGGAGATGTCCAGGGTGGTCCGACAAATCGGACAACCCAGTTTATTGAGTTGGGTCGACCGGACCGTGCAGTAGCTGAGGATGGTGCTGGTCGACCTTGACTTATTGCGCTGCAATTGATCCTCCAGCAACGGAACCGTTATGGTCAGTTGGGGGTCCACGACGTCGTGGAACAATGACCGATGACACGGCACGATCATCGGCACCATCAGTTTAAGTGATTTTTTTCCGTTCGCCACCCACCAAAGTAAAAACCGGTAGCAACTTAACGAATTTGTCAAATTTATGTTGCATTCGCTCAACAGAACGAAGCATTTCCCAGATTGCACTAGGCGAAACCGCCGAGTTTGACGACCATCGCACCTCCACGGGAAGGAATCGCTCGTCGACGCTCAGGTCCCTTCCAAAGGGTCGGGGCGTTTGCTGGAGTGGAGCGTCACAAGGAGTCGGGGCGATGCGAAGCCGGATCGAGGTGGGTTGGGCGTTAGTCTTGCTCGGCACCCTGGTGGGCGCCTCGGGCGCCCGGGGGCAAGTCGGTGAGCGGGACACGAAACTGACCGGCCCGAGGGGACGCACCATTGAGCGGTCGATCCGGACCGAGCGCGGGCCTGGGTTTATCGACCGCCAGGTCGAGATGAAACGGCCGGGGGAAACGTTGATCCGCGACACCCGGATTCAGCAACCGGGGGGTTATGGCCCTCGACCCGGCTTTCGGCCCGGTCCACCCGGTCGGCCGGTCGTCGTCGAACGGGACGTGATTGTCGAGCGTGCCCCGTTGATCGCTCCCTTCGTCGCCCCTTTTTTGAGCTTCTCGTTCGGTTCCCCGCCGCCGCCACCACCCCCTCCCGTGATTTATGTTCCCGAGCCGGTGTACTATCCGGAGCCGATGTTTGTTCCCCAACCGGTTTACGTGAATCCTCCCCCGGTGGTGGTCGCGGCTCCTCCGCTCGTCTCCACCCAACCGCCGGCGCCGGTCGTGCCGGCCGAGCCGCCGCTTTCGCCCCAGGTCGCCGATGCGATGGGCCGCTTGGCGAGCTTCCACCATCAGAGTCGCCGCGATGGCTGCCTGACGCTGGGTCACCTCGGCGACCCTCGGGCCGTGGGTCCGCTGACGGAACGGGTCGAGCATGACCTCGATCGCGAGGTCCGGGTCGCTGCCGCCTGGGCGTTGGGGGAGATCGCCGACCCCCGGGCCGCGGTCGCCCTCGAGCGCGCAGCGCTGTACGACAAGCGCCAGGAAGTCCGCGACGCCGCCAACACCGCCTACCGTCGCCTGCCCAGACCGGTCGCGCAACCCACGGGGAACGTGGCCACCGCTCGGCCGACGATCGCCAGTCAAGCGGCGTCGAGGGCTCATGCTCGGCCCGCCCAGGTCCAGCCCCAATCGACTCCGGCCGAACTCGACCTTGGTCCCAATCCCTCGGCGTCGACCGACAACCCACCACCTTTTCCCACTCCCGAACCGTCGGTCGACCTCCCACGCTGAGACACCCATGCCGACCGTTTCTCCCAGAGATCATAATCTTATCCGCGAGACGGGTCTTGGGCCAAGTGCCTGAGCCTCGTCTTGTTTCGTATTCTGGACCAATTCGCCAACTCGACAAAAACTTGAGCCAAATTTGCCATTTCCGGCGGTCAAAAAGTCGTATCTCCTTCGATCCGTCCGCGCGATCCAGCGTCGGTCGCTTGTCCTGGCAGCCATCGGGGGCAGGAATCCATATTGAGTCGGCACGCTGAGGCCAATCGAGTCGGATAATCGGCATAACACTTGCCTTGGCTACCCTGCGTGGCGAGCGGGATGACAGCCTATCCCCGACCGATAGAGTCGCGATCTTTGAGAAAATTTCGCCGCCCAATGATTTCCTAGATTACCTATGTTATGTTTGAGGGACGCGACGATGGGAGCAGATTTCCCAGCCGCGTGATCCCTGCGGATTGGCCGGAATACTCCACGCGAGCGGAGCGGCACCCGGGTTGACGGCCTTTTGAATCGGGCTGACCGGACGATCGTGGCAAACGCACCGAGGTGGTCTGTGTGGCTCTCGAAGGAGAATCGGATGGCAGAGTTCCGGATCGGGGCGAGGCTGGCTTCGGGTGTCTTGCTGGCCTCGTTGGGTTATGCGGCTCCGAGCTACGCGACTTATGGCGGCGGGGCCTGCAACCGCTGCGCTCCGGTGACCGTGGTGCAAACCAGCACCGTGGCGCTCGCTCCGCAGTGCCAGACCGTCAATCAGACCGTCTATGAGACGGTTTACCAGAATAGCCCCTACACGGTTATGGAAACTCGGTATCGGACCGAAATGAAGGCCGAACAGTTCACCGTGATGCGTCCAGTGACCGAAACCTCGTCGGTCCAGCGAAAATACACGACGATGCGGCCGGTCTACCAGACCAGCAACGTCGAACGCAAGTACATCGTCTCCAAGCCGGTCTACCAGACCCAACGCCTCGAACGCAAGTACACCGTCATGCGGCCGGTCTACACGACCAGCAACGTCGAACGGAAGTACACCGTGGCCAAACCGGTCTACCAGACTCAGAGGCTCGAACGCAAGTACACCGTCATGCGGCCGGTCTACCAGACCAGCAACGTCGAACGGAAATATATCGTCTCCAAGCCGGTCTACCAGACCCAACGCCTCGAACGCAAGTACACCGTCATGCGGCCGGTCTACACGACCAGCAACACCCAGCGCAAGTACACGACGATGCGTCCGGTCTACGAGACCCAGATGATCACCCAGCCCTACACCGTCTCCAAGCCGGTCACCACCGTCAGCGAGGTCGTCCGCGAGTGCGGGGCGTTCGAGACCCAGTACACCACGACCCCCGGCCCGGTCGTCGAGCGGCGGGTCAAGGTCAAGGTCGACGAGTGCGGCTGTGCCCCGAAGCGTTGCGGGCACAAGAAGAAGGTTGTCACGACCGTCGCCGTCCAGTGCCCCCCGCGGACCGTCAGCGAGCGGGTCTTCGTGTCCCGTCCCGTGGTCCAGCAGGTGACCCAGACCCGCTACGTCGCCGAAACCCAGTATCGCCAGATCCCCGTCCAAACCTGCCGGATGGTGGCCGAGGAGCGGGTTGAAAACGTCCCGGTGACGACCTGCTCGATGGTCGCCGAGGAGCGGGTCCAACCCTATGAAGTGCAGACCTGCACCATGGTCAACGAGGAGCGGGTCGAAAACGTCCCCGTCACCACCTGCCAGATGGTCGCCGAGGAACACGTGGAGAACGTCCCGGTGCAGACCACCCGGATGGTGGCCGAGACGGCGACCCGGCAAGTCCCCGTCACCGTGGCCGAACAGGTTCCCGTCACCTTGAACCGAACCGTGGCCCAGGTGGTCCCGCGGACGATCGCGGTCCAGCAGTGCACGATGGTCCCGGTCGTCGTACCGACCTGCATGACGTGCCAGTGATCGTTGGCAACTCTTGATCGACAGATCCGATCCCCGCCCCAGGCTGACCTCGATAGGTCGCCCGGGGCTTTTGCTTTCATGGGCTGAACCAGACCCAAAGCCCGTAAGCCACCGGCGCCGCGAACAGGAGCGAGTCGAGGACGTCGAGCAGGCCGCCGAACCCCGGGACGGCGGACGAAGCGTCTTTCCGCTCGGAATCGCGCTTGATCATCGACTCCATCAGGTCGCCGAGTTGGGCCATCAGGGCCACCACCAGGCCGAAGATGACCGTCTCGCCCCAGCCGAGGCTCGGGGCATGCAAGGCGTACTTCGCGAGGATCGAGACCGCCAGCGCGGCCAGGACGCCGAAGGCAAGGCCCCCGGTCGCCCCTTCGATGGTCTTGTTCGGGCTGAGGTTCGGCCAGAGTTTGGTCCGACCCGCGATCCGGCCGACCGTGTACGCCCCGATGTCCGACCCCTTGGCCGTGGCGAACAGCATGGTCAGCGGGACCAGACCGTGATACGGCCCCTCCAGCCAGCGGAACTGGACGATGAACCCGCCCAGGAGGCCGACATAAGCCAGCGCTAGGGTCGTCGCCGCGATGGTCGTCATCGTCGCGCCGGGCTGGCGGAAGGTCAGCGACTGCGACAAGAATGTGGCCATCAGGATCGCGACGAACGTCCAGAGTGGCCAGGCCATCACGTTGATGGCCGCCGATGGGTTGTACGGTGGGATCGGGATGAGTTCCCCGTCCCTCAGGACTGGGGCGACCAGGTGGGGAACCCAATTCGCCACGACCAGCGCCAGGATTCCCCCAATCACGGTGCTCGTCGCCGGCCGGTTCCCCGACGCCGCCAGCAAGCCGACCACTTCCAGGGCGCACAACGTCAGCACCACCAATGACGCCACGAACCAGAGCGGAAACCACGGGGCGAGCCACTCGTCGATTACCAGGATCGCGATCAACACCGCGACCAGCGTCAGGCCGGTCGCCAACCGAGTGGCGAGCATGAATCAAAGGCCTCGGCGCTTCGGACAGGGAAAGATCAAAGAGCGTGAGTTTCAGGACCGGTGTGACGGGTCGGGCAGACCGCCGAACTTCCGCTTCCGGCCCGAATAGGCGACGCAAGCAGCGAGCAGGTGGTCCCCCCGGAAGTCGGGCCAGAGGACGTCGGTGACCCAGAGTTCGGCGTACGAGACTTGCCAGAGCAGGTAGTTGCTCAGCCGCATCTCGCCGGCCGTCCGGATCATGAGGTCGGGATCGGGCATCCCGGCGGTGGACAGATAGCGGGCGAAGAGCGCCTCGTTGACCGCCTCGGGGGTGATCCGCCCGGCTCGGGTATCCTCGGCGATCCGACGGGCGGCGTCGGCGATCTCGGTCCGGCCGCCGTAGTTAATTGCCAGGCAGAGGGTCATCCCGGTGTTCTCGGCGGTGACGGCCGTGGCCCGGTCGATCTCGCGGAGGACGCGGGGGGGCAAACCGTCGCGCCGGCCGATGGTCGTCAGGCGGACCTTTTGATCCATCAGTTCCTCGGTCTCGACCACGAGGAAGTGGCGGAGGAGCCGGAGCAAGAACGTCAGCTCGCGCGGGGGCCGCTTCCAGTTCTCGACCGACAGGCAGTAGAGGGTCAATTGCTCCAGGCCGAGCCGGCAACCTTCCTCGACGACGGACCGGACGCTCCGGATTCCCTGGCGGTGGCCGAAGATCCGGGGCTGACCGCGTTCGACGGCCCATCGGCCGTTACCGTCCATGATGATGGCGACGTGGCGGGGCAACTGGTCGGGTCCCAGCCCGAGCGGGGCCAACCGCGCCAGCCCTTCGGGGCCGATCGACGGCGGATCGCCCGGGGCGGCAGGTAGACTCTCCACCGCGCTCGAGCCGGTGGGGCTGGACGGCAGGGTGGTCATCGCGGCGCTCCGGTCGGTCGAGGGGTGGTCGGGGAGGAGAGTCAACGCGGGTCAGCCCCAGGGAGTCGTGAGGGTTTGCGACCGTTCCGGCCCGACCGAGACGATCGACACCGGGACGCCCACCTGCTCGGCCAGGAACTCGACGTACCGCCGCGCGGCCCGCGGGAGGTCGTCCCAGGACCGGACGGCGGTGATGTCTTCGGTCCAGCCGGGCAAGGATTCATAAACCGGGCGGCATTGTTCGAGGTCGGCTAGGTGAGCGGGGAAGTCCCGGACGCGCTGGCCCTTAGAGTCTTCATACGCCACGGCGACCTGAAGTGTGTCGATCCCGCTCAAGACGTCGAGGAGCATGACCGCGACGTCGGTCGTCCCGCTGACCCGGGCCGAGTGGCGGACAGCCACGGCGTCGAACCAGCCACAACGGCGGGGGCGGCCGGTCACGGTCCCGTACTCGCGGCCGACCCGGCGGATGCGCTCGCCGACGTCATTGTCTTGCTCGGTGGGGAAGGGGCCGCCACCGACCCGGGTCGTGTACGCCTTGATGATCCCGAGCCAGCGGTCGATGTACCGGGTCGGGACACCCGAACCCGCCGCGATCCCCGCGGCGCTGCTGTTTGAGCTGGTGACATAAGGATACGTCCCATGATCGACGTCGAGCAAGCTCCCCTGCGCTCCTTCGAACAGGAGCCGTCGGCCATCGCCGATCGCCCGATGGAGCCAGGCCGTGGTGTCGGTGACGTGGGGCCGGAGTCGATCGGCGTACCCGAGGTAGTCGCGGGTCACGGCGTCGGCATCGAGCGGGGTGAAGTCGGGCAACATCGCCGCCAGAAGCCGGTTCTTGTAGGCGATGATCCGCCCGACGTGCTCGGCGAACCGCTCGGGGTGGTACAGGTCGCCGACCCGGACGCCGTGGACCCGGCCGACCTTGTCGCGGTAGCACGGGCCAATCCCGCGCCGGGTTGTCCCGAGGTGATCGGCGGCGGACGACGACTCCTCGGTCAGCCGCTCCTCGACCAAATGGTACGGCATGATCAGGTGCGCCCGGTCGCTGACTAGGAGCCGCCCCTCCGCCTCGATTCCCTGACCGATCAGGGTTTCCACCTCACTGAGCAGGGCGGGGGGATGAACGACCAAGCCGTTGCCGATCACGCAGTCGATCCCGGGACGGAGCAACCCAGTCGGGATCAACGATAGCTTATAAGTCACCCCATCGACGACGACCGTGTGGCCGGCATTGGCCCCACCTTGATACCGGACGACGACGTCGTGCCGGTCGCAGAGCCAGTCCACAATCTTCCCTTTGGCTTCATCGCCCCACTGAAGCCCGACGACGCAGGTCGATGACACGCGATTGATCTCCCGCCCAGCGAACAACCCGTCGCGTGGCAAAGTCCCAAAGATACCGACCTTACCCAGATCCGTCAAATCGCGGCGACCTTGACGTCAGGTTCCCGCCTTCTCGCCTTTCGACGATCCTAAACGAACCCAATCACACTTTGGCCGGGAGGTTGGCGTCGATCCGGGCGCGGAACTCGGCGAAGAGGTAGCCGCTATCATGCGGCCCGGCGGCGGCCTCGGGGTGGTACTGGACGCTCGAAACCGGCAGGTGGCGGTGGCGGATACCTTCGAGGGTGTCGTCGTTGAGGTTGACGTGGGTGGCTTCGACGTGTGACGGGAGCGAGCTCCGGTCGACGGCGAAACCGTGGTTCTGGGTGGTGATCTCGACCTTGCCCGTCCGCTCGTCGCGGACCGGGTGGTTGGCCCCGCGGTGGCCGAACTTGAGTTTGAACGTCTGGCCGCCGACCGCTTGACCGAGGAGTTGGTGCCCCAGACAGATCCCGAAAATGGGGATTCCTCGGGATTCGCTCGCGTCGGTGATCAAGGTCCGCAAGGTGCTGACCGCTTGCCCCAGGGCCGACGGGTCGCCCGGCCCGTTCGACAGGAAGATCCCGTCGGGGTTGTGCTCGAGGATCGCCTCGGCCCCCATCGACCCGGGGGCGATGGTGACTCGACATCCCAGCTCGACCAGGTGGCGGGGGATGTTCCACTTCATCCCGAAGTCGAGCGCAACCACATGCGGCCGACGGTCGTGGACCGCGTACGGTTCCGGCCCCAACCCGCCGACAAATCCAGACTCCCACGCTCGGGCCGAGCCTGGCATTACCTCCCGGGTCAGGTCGCGCCCGACTAAACCCGGACTGGCGACGGCCTTGGCGACCAGGCTCGCGTCGTCGAGGTCGGATGAGGAGACGACCCCCTTCATCGCCCCCCGCGAGCGGGTCAACCGGACCAAGGCCCGGGTATCGACCCCTTCGATCCCGACGACCCCATGCTCGGCGAGGTAGGCGTCCAGCGTCCCCCCCGACCGGTGGTTGCTCGCCACCCGGCTCAACTCGCGGACGACAAAGGCCCGGACCCAAGGGCGGGCGCTCTCGGCGTCCTCGGCGTTGACGCCGTAGTTGCCGATCATCGGGTACGTCATCGCGACGATCTGGCCGTGGTAAGATGGGTCCGTCAGGATCTCCTGATAGCCGGTCATGCTCGTGTTGAAGACGACCTCGCCGTCGACCTCGCCCCGGGCACCAAATGCCCGACCCGTGAACACCGTGCCATCTTCGAGCGCGAGCTTGGCGATATCCATGAGGCCCATCATCTGAAGAAGCGGAGCGATTGCCAACCCCCAACGAACCCAGGTGCGAGACCGACCAGTTTATCCCCTCGACCGCCGCCGCGACCAGTCGAATCGTCCGAGGGGTGTGACTTTTGATTTTGGCATGGTCTGGACAGCGGCGGGGTCGGAAGACCTTTGTCACCCGGAAAACCTCTGACCCCTCGCGGCTTTGGGTCACGTTTCAGACATTGACGCTCCCGGGATTTGCGAACAACTTCGCCCCGGTCAGACCGCCAAGCTCCAACCGCTCCGTCGCCCGCGACCCACGAGCAAGATCAACCCCATCAGCCGAAGGGTCGTCATGGCCACGAACAGCCCGAGCAGGCGGGGGTCGAGGGTCCCGGCTCCGCTCCCGATGAGGTCGAGGGCGGCCGGGGCGAAGGTCCGCCGCTCGTCGAGCGTGGTGAGGACCCAGGCGGCGGCGAGGTCGGTGCTCGCCCAGGTCCAAGCAATCAGCGTGGGCCGGAGGGTCGGGAGGCCGTGCCCCCCCCGAGCCAGTTGACTCGCTCGCCGGGTGGACGCCCCGGCCAGGAGGGCGGCGTCGGCTTGTTCGCGCTGGGTCGGATGGTCGGTTGCCGCCCAGGTCTGGACCAGCCCAGGGAGGCGGGTCGCCGCCAGGACGAGGACGAGCAGGAGGCCGGGGGAGCGCCCGGGGGAAAGTTCGGTCCGCAGGACCCGCAGGATGGCCGCTAGGTCAGGCCGAGCGGTCGCGTCGGCCCAGGTGGCCAGCAGCGCGGGGATCGCCAAAGCTCCCACCGCCATCGCCAGCGGCGGGACCGCCGCGAGGCACCGGCTCACGCCCCGCGTCCCGCTCATCAGGAGGGCCAGGAGCGCGAGATCCAGCCCGATCGCCAGACTCGCCGACAACCCGGAATTGATCGCCCAGCCCTGGACCTCGGACGTGGTCGCTTGATCGAGGATCAACCGGACCATCCCCCAACCGGGAGGATGCCCCCCCATCGCCGCCGCCCCGAGCCGTCGCCCCAGGCTGATGACCGGCCCGAGGGCGAAGAAACCCCAGCCCGCCAGGACGGCGACCGCGAATCCGCCGAGCCGAAACCCGGCCCGAGGCGCGACCGAGGAGTCGAACCGGGTGCTCAACACTCCAGAGGACGCCCCGCCCCAGCGCGCGAACAGGCTCCGGGTGGCGACGGCAATGACCACCGCGATGGCCGCCAGCGTCGCGGCGCGGTTCGCCTCATCGCTCCGAAACGCCGCGTCGGTCAGCTCGACCACCAGGGTCCGCCTCAGCCCGAGGATCGTCGGCCCGGCGGGTTCGATCAGAATCCAAGCAAAGATCGCCCCGCCGACCCGCCCCAGTCCAGGGCGAAGCGTCGGCCAGGTCACGTCGAGCCAGACCCGCCTCCGGCCCGCCCCGACCACCCGCGCCGCGTCCGCCCAGGCGGGGTTGACTCGTCGGAGGCCCTCCAGGGTTGCCAGGATCACCAGCGGCGTGGTTCCGGCCAGGCCCACCCAGACCAGGGCGACCCACCGCGCCCAATCATCCCCCGGCTGACCGAGGAACGACCGCGCCGCGAGCCAGGTCCACCCCGACTCGCCGCCGATCCAGGCCACCACCCCAGGCGCGACCCAAATCGGACTCACCGCGACCGGCACCACGGCCAGCAACCCGAGGCTCCCCCGCCCCCAGAACCGCCGCCGCCCCAGGATCATCCCCAGCCCCGTCCCCACGACTAGCGACCCGACCGTCACGACCAAAGCGACCGCCGCGCTGTTGCGGACGCACCGCCAGACCAAGGGGTCGAGGATCACCAGCGCCGCCGGGAACGCCGATACCCGCGCCGTCCCGTCCCACCCACGATCGACCACCATCGCCGGGACCAGAGCCAGGACCGGCGCCATCAGCAGAACCAATCCCAAGATCCCCGCCATCCCCCCGGACCTTCGCCCCATGCCGCGTCCATCCCACTCTCGAATAATCGTCCGTCCGACCGAAATCGGTCCGATCCTACCAGACGGCCGCAATTCCCGCTCGCGCACAATCCCAGCAACACGGCAGACAGGCAAACTTCACTCGGATCGAGCGATCAGCGAGCCCCTTGGGCGACGGTTTCGCGGTGCGGGGCGGCGACATGGTTGGCTCGGTCGGACTCGGACCGGCGGTTGAGCAACCACTGACCGCACGGCACGAGCAACGGGCGGACCAGGACGGCGTCAACGGTAATCCCGACCACCAGAGCAAACCCGAGTTGCCGGAGCGACGAGAGCGGGCTGAACAGGAGCGAGGCGAACGAGATCGCCGTGATCGCCGCCGCCGACGAGATCAGGCCCCCGGTCTGCGCCACGGCCCGACCAATCCCGGCCCGGAGGCCGAGGGTGCCGGTCTCCTCGTGGAGCCGGGCCATCAGGAAGATGTTGTAGTCGACCCCGATGGCGACCAGGAGAACGAAGAGGAAGTAGGGGACCTTCCAGTCCAGCCCTTCCGAGCCGAGGCAGGTGATGAACAGGAAGTGCGTCGCGCCGAGGGCGAAGAGGTACGTCAAGAGCATCGTCGCGACGAGGTTGACGCAGGCGAGCGGGTCGCGGAGCGCGATGATCAGGACGATGAAGACACCGAGCGGGACGACGAACCAGCTCTTGACCTGGTCGGCGCGGGTCATGGTCCGGATGTCGGACGATTCGGCGTTCGAACCGGTGACATAAGTCTTGACCCCGGCGGGGCGGTCTTGCTCGTCGATCCGGTCGAGTAGCTTCCGGCGGAGGGTGATCACGTCGTCCATCGACTGCGCGGAGAACATCTGGGCGCGCTGGATCAGGTCGAGGCGCGCCGCCTTGCCGTCGGCGGTGATGTAAGTATCGAAGCTCCGCTTCAAGTCGGGGTTGTCCTGAACCGTCTGGGGGGTGATCAGGAGGTGATCCAACGAGTGCCGCCCGACGGGGTCGTTGAGGATCGTCGTGAGCTCGTTGGAGGCTCGCTTCACCCCGTCGGCGATCTGCCCGGCCCCCGCGACCGCCTGGCCGAGTTGCTCGACCATCGGGTCGGGCTGAGGTTTTGGTGGGTTCGACGGCGCGGCTGGGTGGGCTTGACCGGGTCCGGCGACTCGACCCGCGAGGAAGCCGAGCGGGTTGGTCACCAGCGACCCCGCCTGGACCAGGTCGCCCGTGAGGACTTCACCGTTGGTCTTCGACGCGGGCGCTGGTCCACCGCCGGGAACGCCGCCGAACTTGAACCCGGTATTCTCTTGCAGCCAGCGGGCGGCTTTGAGCTTGTCCAGCCCTTGGGCCAGGCCGCGTTTAAGCTGGTCGGCCCCGGCCTCGATCTTGGTGAAGCCGTCGTTGACCGCCGCGAGCCGGTTCGAGAGCCGGGCGGGGTCGAGCGGGGCGGTGGTGCCGAGGGGTTGCGTGGCCGACCGGACCTCGGAGAGGTAAGTTTGCCGGGCGAGCATCCGGCTCACCTGGTCGAGCCAGGCCAGGCCGGAGGACTGCCGGAGGTCGTCGGTCGACTCCACCACCACCGTCAACGGCGCGACCGCCCCCTGGCCGAACTTGGCGGCGACCAGGCGGAGGTTGTTGGCCGACGACGTGTCGCGCGGCATTTCCAGGAGGGTGTCGTTGGTGAACGTCGTTCGGGTCCCGAGCACCGCGAACGGGATCATCAGGAGTAAACCGATGCCCCAACTGACCGTGGGGCGACGCAAAATCCGGTGCGCGAACCGATCCCAGAACCCCGACGACGGCCGGGTGATCCCCTTGAAGGAATTCGGCGTCCACCGGGCAAGCAAGACCAGGAGCGACGGCGTCAAGGTGAGCGACGCGGCCAGGGTGACGACCAGGCCCAGGGCGACGCTCGGGCCGGTGCTCGAAAACAGCTTGAACCGGGTCGTCCCCATGAGCATCAGGCCGACCCAGACCGTTCCGGCGCTGGTCAGCAAGGCTCGGGCGGCCCGTCGGAGCGTGACCCGCATGGCCCCCGACGTGTTCGACGGGTCCCAGTGCTCGGCATACCGCCACGAGATGAACAGGCAGAAGTCGGTCCCGCTCCCGAACAGGAGGACCACCAGGAACAACTCGACCAGCGGCGAGATTTCCCAGCGGATCATGGGGGCCACGGTTAGCCAGGCGAGCAGCCCCCGCGAGATCACCAGGCTGGCGCCGATCGTGACCAGCGGCACCAGGGCGAGCCGGAGCGACCGGTAGACCGCGAGCAAGACCCCCAGGAGCAAGACCACCGTCGCCAGCGCGGCACGGTTGAGCGAGGTCTGGACGTTCCGCATGTAGTCCCGCCCGATCACCGCGTCGCCGGTCCAGCGCAGGGTCAAGCCGGTGGGAACCTTCAGCGCGGGGTCCTCGGCGAGCTTTTGCAACCAACCGACCGCGACCTCGGCCCCGGGGGCAACGAACGAGGTCGTGAGCGGGACCAGGATCAACTCCAGCGTCTTGTCGGGGCTGATCAGGCGGTCGGCGATGAACGGATCGGCGGCAGGGCCAACCACCCGGAGCATGTTCGCGGGGCGGCCCGGCGCGGTGGCGAACCGGTCGGCGAGGCGTCGGGCGTAGTCGTGGTCCGCCGGGGTCAGACCCGCTTCGCGCTCCAGGGCGACGACCGCGCGCGACTCGTAGGTCTGGTCGGGCCAGGCGTCGTGGACGACCTTCGCCCCAAGGGCGCTCTCGGACTGGTCGTCGATCAGGTGCGCTTGCCCCTCGGCCGCGAGCCGGGTCAGGTCGGGGGCGAGCAACCCCACGCCCGCCGTCACGACGATCCAAGCCGCCACCACCCAGATTGGCTGCTGGGTCACGAATTTCCGGACCGAGTCATACCACATCGTCAGATCCGCTCCCTCGCCCCGATCTCAACCCGTCGCCGGGCGCGCGGGCTGACTCCCTTGCTGGTGCTCGCCGACTCAAGGCAAACCGGGTGCCAGTCCGCCACCAGGCCTCGGACACTCCACCGCTCACGGGTCTTGGAACCAATTAGCATACCGGACCGAGCCGCCGGTCGCCCAGGGGCGGTAGGTGTTGCAGAAGGTGATCCGCTCGCCGATGGATGGGTGCGACGACCGCCAAACCTTGGTGAAGGGGTCGGGGAAGGGGATCGCCAGGTTGTCGCGCTGGAGCTTGGCGAACCCGGTCGCCGCGGCGTGGTTGTCGTGGGTCAGTTCGAGCGCGAATCGGTCGGCCTCATGCTCCATCCATCGCGACGTCGCGTTGCTGATTGGTCCCGTGATCAGGACCAATCCCTGGATCAAGATCATCAGGAGCGGGATCGAAGCGACCTGATCAATCCGGTCAAACCCGAACCGAGCCGAGTACCGCGTGATGATCCGTCGCGCGACCCGGTCGACCACGAACAACCCGAGCAGCGTCCCGACCGACGCGAGGCTGATCCCGAGGGCGACGTGGTTGAGGACGTAATGCCCCATCTCGTGCCCCATGACGACGAGCAACTCGTCCTCGTCGAGCTTGGCGATGATCGTGTCCCAGAGCACGATCCGCTTGGTGCCGAAGAGGCCGGTGACGTAGGCGTTGACAGTGGTGGTATCGCGTGACTTGTCCACCGCGTAGATGTGGCTCCCCCGGATGCCCGCCCGCTCGGCCAGGGCGAGGATCTTGCCTTCGACCGCCGGGTCCTTCATCGGGCCGAACTGGTTGAACAGCGGGTCGACCAGCACCGGCGCGACCGTCGCCGACAGCGCCGAGAACGGCAAGATCAAGAGACCCGTAGACAACCACCACCACCGGGGGCTGCGTGCCATCAGGGCGAACGGGACCCAGGCGAAGAGCGCCGCGCCGACCAGGTCAAGCCCCAGCGTTTTGCAGGCGTCCGCCAGCCATCGGCCGAAGGGTTGCGTCGACAGGCCATAGTCGTGGAGCCGGACGAACCCGAGGTAGTAACGGAGCGGGAACTTGAGGGCGAACTCGAACCCGAGGAAGATCGCGGCGTAGATCGCCACGGCGACGATCCGGGGGCGGTTCCGGCCCGCCGCGAACCGCCCGATCCGGCCCGACCAGCCGGTCACGAGCAGGAGGGCGGGGACAGCGAACGACCAGACTCGCGCCACGAACCAGAAGATCAAGCCGGTCTGATGATAGCGCACGGCCTCGGGGGTCGGCTCGGGGATCGCGACCGGACCCGGCGGGGGAATCGCGGCGCCGAGGGCGGACATTCCCCCCAGGCCAAGAACCAGAGCCAGCAACCCCACACTCAGAGCGATCCGGCCGAGGGGTCGAGTCATGTCAGGTCTCTTCGGGGGCGGTCGGTCTGGGGGGGACCATCGAAGTTGGCGGTGGCGAACCAGCGCGCCAGGCCCCAGCCGGTGGCGACCAGGCCGGCCAACGCCCAACCGGCGATGGCCGCGTACCAGGCAATCGTGTACCGGCGGCTCACCAGGCCCAAGTCGGTGGCGAGGAGCCGGTCGCGGTCGGCGGTCACGTCTTGCACCGAGTCGCGCTGCTTTTGAATCTCGTCCTTGAGTTCGCGGGCCAGGGCGGTCGCTTCGCGCTCGGCCCCGAGGCTCTTTTCGAGCTGGCCTGCGACCCGGCGGTACTCGGTGGCGGCGGTCGCGGCGAGGGTTTCCTGATTCTTCGCCAGGTCGCGCGACTCGCCCAGCGCGGCGCGGGTCTTGGTCAACTCCTCGACAAATTCCTTGGGGTTGGCCGCGGAACCGCTCCGGGCGAGCAAGCTGGCGACGGCGGCCTGGCCCACCTGCTCGTTGCGGTCGAGCTTGGTCTGCATCGCTTCGAGGGTCGCGGTCTGCGCCCGGACCTGGCCGACCACCGTGACCATCCACCCCCCGGCGGCGACGACCAAGCCCCCCGCGACCAGGCCCAGGGTGGCGTACACGGTGGCCAGCAGCGCCCGGTCGGTGGCGTTGGCGGACGACCCGGCGGCGGTATGGGGGCGGGATAACATGGCGATCAGCTCGGCCTCCAGGCGGGGGGAGAACCCTGAGGGATTCAGTTCGGTGTTCGTGATCGATTCGAGGTCATTCACCTGCCGGGCCAGCGCGAGCCGGTCGGCTCGGTCCGCCGCCAGGTAAAAGCCCCCCACCTGTTCCAGCCCCTCCCCCCGCCACCGGAAGAAGCCTCGGTGCTGGCGGATCGGGTCAATCACGTAGGCGACCTGGAGCGGCTGGGCGAAGAAGTTTTTGTGCAGGAACAGGTCGTGGCTCGACAGGAAGATCCCGAAGTCCGGATGCGTATGGTACCACCCAACGATGTCGAGCTGGGGATGGAGCCGGTCGCGCTCGCGGGTCAGCTCTTCCCAGGCGTCGTGGGTGTAGGTAAAGCTCGCCTGCGTGTTCTCGTAGTGCTTGGCTTCGAGGCTCTCAGTGATCCAGACGAACGGCTCGCCGGTCTGGTCATCGAGGCACTCGCGCCCGAGCAGGACGCCGCCGAGTTCGACCGACGTATCGCGGAGGGCGTGCCGCTCGATCGCGTCGGCGGGGCGGCGGTCGAGAAAGATCGGCAGGTCATTCGGCCGCGGGACCTGATACGCGAGGCACGCCCGGGCCGGGTCGCGGTCGGGCCGGCGCGCCCGGACCGGCTCGCGGTACTTGACCTCATCAAAGATGATCTCATCCGCGCTCACAAAGGACGACCCTGAGTCCCAACCGCCCCGACCGGCGACCGATCCCCCGCCAGGAGGAAAAAGCCCGACCCGGTCCCCCCCTCAACCCGGACAATATCGTAAGCGGGGATGCCCAGCCTCGCCAGCGGCAACCCCGCCTCGCGCGCCCCTTCCTCGACCGCCGCGATCAGCACCGGCCGCCCCGGAGTCTGGCACCGGGGACACTCAGCCTCCGCCTGGGCGACCGTCGACCGCGGGCGGAAGATGTCCCGCGAGGTTTCGCACTGAGGACATTCAATGGTCGTGATCAGGTCTCGTTCCAGAACCAGGGTGAGAGGCCCTGCGAGATTCGGGCGGGCGAGGTCGAAGAGTTGCGCCGCCGTCGCCTCATGCCCGATCGCCAGCGGCTCGGCGGCCGGGTAGGTCTCATGGCTCAGACAATCTGACTTATGCGGGAGCAGGGTCGAATAGAACTGGTTCGTGACCCCGTTGAACACAAGCGCCGACCCCGCCGCGACGGGCAGGCCGTGGATCAACTTCAAGGCTTCCTGGACCTCCAACGCCCCCATCATCGACGCGATCGTCGGCGCCGTCGGGACCTTCCCCTCCATGATCTGGTCGCGCCGGAGCATCGGGCACGAATACCGGACGTTGAGCAGTTGATAGTCCCGCGCCGTCATCGCGCACTCATAGCACGCCGAGTCGGGTGGGACGAACACCTTGACGACCCCCTGGATCTCCTGAATCCCCGAGTCGACCCAGGGAGTGTTCACCTTCCAGCACTGCCGGTTGACCCAGAGCCGCGCTTCGCGGTTATCGAGGCAACCGATCACCACATCCACCTCGGCGAAGATTCCCAGACCGAGGTCATAGATCACATCACCGACGATCGGGACGACGGCCATCTCCGGGTTGATCTCGCGAGTCCGCCTCGCCGCCACTTCCGCCTTCGGCTTGCCGCCATCCTCCAGCCGGAACAAGACCGACCGCGACAAATTCGCCGGCTCGATGGTGTCCATGTCGATGACGACCACCGTGCCGACCCCGACCAGCGCCAGGTTTTTGAGGACTTCGTTCCCTAGCGCCCCCGCGCCGACGACCAGCACCTTCGCCGCCGCCAGCCGGTCTTGCCGCCACCACGGGATGAGCCGAAGGCTGGCGTAGCGGTCATCGTCGTCGATCGTATGGACCTCGTCGTCGCCGGAGTCGGGCACGAATCGGTGCGGATCGTCCATCGCTACGTGAAACCTCGTTCGTCGGCACGACCACTCGGGACGCCGCTCGATTCTGGCAGGTGCGAAACCGGTTCGGCAAGAGTGTGGTCGCCCCCTGGTGGGACAAATCAGTTGTTGATCTTCGAGGCACGTAAACTTGATTCTGAATCTGGGTGGCAGGGGTAAACTTGTCGTCGAGTGGGCAATTCCCACCAACCGCAATCGGAGCGGATCGGGATCGCCAAACCGGGAACTCTGTCCAGCGAAAGAGATCCCCTCGGGCTGTCCCCCGTTGCCTGTTGGTTTCTGATCGTTGATACTTTCGGCGGATTTATGCCTTTCATCGGTGAGGACTCGCCGACGATCGGGCTACTCCGTTCGAGCGTGCGGGCCTCCCCGACGGTGTTCGAGGAGGACGCCGGCGCCTCCCCCTGAGGACCGGGACGATGCCGCCAGCCGACTTGAACATTCCGCCGGACCTCGCCGCCCTGACTGGTGACTTCCCCGCGATCCACCCGCCGGCCGAACGCCTGACCTGCGCGGGGATCAGCCACCCGGGGAAGGTCCGCCAGAACAATGAGGACCATTTCCTCATCGCGAAACTGGCCAAGTCGATGAAGATCCTCCAGACCAACCTCCCGCAAACCGGCACGACGCGGTTCTCCGAGGAGGATGGCTATCTCCTGGTCGTGGCCGACGGGATGGGTGGCGCCGCCGCCGGGGAACGCGCCAGCGCCCTGGCCATCTTGAGCATCGAGCAGTTCGCGCTCAACACCCTCAAATGGTTCTTCCACCTCGGCGGGAGAGGAGAGAGCGTCCTGCTCGACGAACTCCGCCAGTCGGTCGAAGCGGCCGACCGCTCGGTCATGGACGCGGCCACGGATGACCGCCACCTGTCGGGGATGGGGACCACGCTAACGGTGGGCTACTGCGTGGGGGCGGACCTGTACATCGTCCACGCGGGCGACTCGCGCGCATACCTGTGCCGCGAGGGCCACCTCGAACAGGTCACCACCGACCACACCTTGGTCCAGCTTCTCGTCGAGAACGGCCTGATCACCCCCGAGGCCGCCAAGACCCACGCCCGGCGGAACGTCGTCACCAACGTGGTGGGCGGTCCTCAAGCCGGGGTCCAGGCGGAGATCCACAAGGTTCAGCTCCGCGAAGGGGACATCATCCTCCTCTGCTCCGACGGGCTGACCGAGGCCGTCGCCGACGACCGGATCGCCGCGATCTTGACCCGCGACGAAGCTCCCAAAGCCCTGGCCAACCGGCTGGTCGAAGCCGCCCTCGACAGCGGAGCACCCGACAATGTTTCGGTGATCGTCGCCCGCTACCATCAACCCGACGTTAACCCCGCCGCCTGACCCCTCGCGCGAGATCCAGCCATGTCGATCCGCTTGAGCAACCTCAACCTGTTCGTCGCCGACGTTGCCGCCACTGCCCGGTTTTATGCCTCGGTCTTCGAACTTGAGTGGGACCAGGAGCGCTCGCAACCCCCAGGGTTCGCGATCTTGAAGGCGGGAGACCTGACCCTGACGTTGCAATCGGCCGAGACACCCGGAGCCGTCGTGGGTCAATCGAACAGCGTCGAGATCGGTTTTGAGACCGACGACCTCGACGACCTCCGAGCCCGACTCGCGATCGAAGGGGTTCCCGTCAGCCCGACCCAATCCATGGGCTGGGGTTCCGGCTTCGACGCCCGCGACCCAAATGGCATCCGGTTGACGGTGTTCCAAAAGCGCGACGGGGGCTGAGTCTTCGAGTCGGTCAGACCACGAAGCAACGACCAACGACCGAGCATGGAGTCCATGCCTGGCCGTCGGTCGATCGGATCGGTCCTGGCTTCGTCCGAAGCGTTCAGCGCTTCCGGGCTGTGTCCGGGGTGGGCTTCGAGGCGACGCGCTTGCTGGCGATCGGATATGCCTTGGAGCTGATGTCGCGTTGGCTCAGGGAGCACTCCAAGACTTGCGGCTTGCCGGGCGTCGCTTCGGGGGACGGCACGATCCGGAGGCTCCGCCGGAACACCTTGTCGGGTTGGCCCGGTTCCTTCAGGACGATCGCGAACGAGCAGTCGCGGTCCGCGCTGAAGGTTTCCACGTCGATCGGGAGGGTATCTGGGATAACGCCGTCTCGCCGGACCGGGTAGGTGATCGGCTTGAATCGGCTGGCTGGGTGACCGGGCTGGATGACGACTTCCGCCCCGCCGTCGCTCTTAACCCCGTCGATCCGGATCTTGAGCGTGACCTTTTGCTTGACGGAGGTCGGACCGGCGGCGATCGTGGGGGAGGCGAGTCCCACCACTCCGGTCGCGGTCGCCACGAGCATCCAAGCGGCCATCCTTGACCGACCTTGCATGAGATCCCATTCCTTCCGGGTCGGAAACCGATGGTGTCCCATTCCTTTGGGGTCACCGCGTCGCCTGGCTGCGATCCTGCTCGGAGCGAGACGACGGTCCCTGCGTCGGGCGGCGGCACAGTAACCGCGACCCGCCCACGCGGCAAGCCCAATCGAAACGGAACCCGATCCCACGTCAACCCCCGGGTCGGGCCGATCTCGGGTCATCACGGACCAAGGCGGGGGGAGCCGGCCGGTTCCCCTCCGCCTGGACGACTCCCGCCGCGACGGTGGCGACCGAGGGGCTGACCCAGTCGAGGACGATCCGAGGGTAGATTCCCAGCGCGATCGTCAATGCCACCAGCGGAGCCGAGATCAGCCACTCGCGGGGCGAAAGGTCAATCAAGGCCCCCCCCAGACCGTCGCTCGGCGGGCCTTGAAAGACCCGCCGAAACGCCCAGAGCATGTAACCCGCGGTCAGCACGACGGCAAACGCGGTCAAGCCCCCCAGGACCGGACTGAAGTGGAACGCCGCCAAGGTGACGAACACCTCGGCCACGAACCCGCACAGCCCCGGCAGGCCCATCGACCCGAAGAACAAGACCAGCGCCACGCCGAACAGCCCCGGCAGCGCCGCCCCCAGGCCGCCTAATGCTCGGAGGTCGCGGGTCCGGGTCCGCTCGTAGACCATCCCGACCACGAAGAACAGGCCGGTCGCGGTGATCCCGTGCGCGACCATCATGAACATGGCACCGTTGAGGCCGAAGGCATAATAGCTCGGGTCGCGCGTCAAGGTCAGGGCCGCCATCCCCAGGGTGACGTAACCCATGTGGCTGACCGAACTGTAAGCGACCAGCTTTTTGAAGTCGGTCTGCGCCATCGCCGCCAGGGCACCGTACAAGATCCCGAAGACCCCCAACGCCGCGACCGGATAAGCCCAGGCGGCGGCCCCCACCGGCGCCAGCGGCCAGGCCAGGCGGATCAAGCCGTAAGCACCAACTTTGAGCAAGACCCCCGCCAGGATCATGCTGATCGGCGTCGGCGCCTCGACATGGGCGTCGGGCAGCCAGGTGTGGAACGGAAACGACGGCAGTTTGACCGCGAACCCAACGAAGAAAAGGCCGAAGATCCACCCTTGAATGCCGGGACCATAGTAGCGGGTCGCCGAAGCCCCGGTCGCCAGCGCCATCATGTCGAACGTGTGGCCGCGAAACCCCGCGCCCACCACCGGCGCGTCCCCCGGCCAGAAATAGAGCGCTAGGATCGCCACCAGGATGAAGACCGAGCCGAACAAGGTGTAAAGCAAGAACTTGAGCGCCGCGTACTCCCGCCGTTCGCCCCCCCAGAGGGCGATCAGGAAGTACATCGGCAGGAGCATCACCTCGAAGAAGACGTAGAACAAGACCAGGTCGAGCGCCAGGAACACCCCGATCATGCTCGCCACGAGGATCAGGTAGAGGCTGAAGTAGCCCTTGATCTTGGTCTCGATCGACCACGAGGCCACGCAAGCCAGCACGCCGATCAGCGCGGTCAAGAGGACCAGGGCCAGGTTGATCCCATCAAGCCCGAGGTAATACTCCATCCCGAACTCGGGAATCCAGGCGTGGCGGACGACCAGGTCGCGTGGGGGCTGACGGTCGGCCCCGAGCACGTTCGCCGCCGCCCGCGCGGCCAGCGTCGCGCCGGTCCCCGTCCCGGAGCGGAACGAAGCCAACGCCGCCACGGCCAAGACCAACGTCACCACCGTCGTCCCGAGCGCGAACGGCTTGACGGCTGAGGTCGCCCGCGCTGGGATCAACAAGACGCCGGCCGCTCCGCCGAGCGGGACCACCCAGAGCAGGCTCAAGAGCAAGTTGTCACTCACCGGGTCGATCCCTTCGCGCGGTCCAGGCCGCTCCAAGAACGCATCACGCCCCCCTTAGCACCCAGGCGAACAGCAGCGCGCCGAGGCCAACGACCGCCGTCGCCAGGACCATGAGATAGCTCCGCAACTGGCCGGTTTGCAGCTTCCGCCCCCACCGGCCCGCTTCCCCGACCCCGGCCGCCACCAGGGTTACGAGCCGGTCGACGGCGACCCGGTCGAACACCCCCTCGAACCGGCTGATCCGCTCGACCGCGCGGGCCGAGCCGTTGACGATCGCGTCGAGCACCCGGCGGTCCAGCGTGGCGACCCCCTCGGCCAGGCGGATCGTCGGGCGGACCACCGTGGCCCGGTACAAGGCGTCGAAGTGCCAGCCCGCGGCCAGGAACCGGTGGACCGGGCCCAATCGCTCGATGGTCCGCCGGGGGTCGAGCCGTTTCCAGGCGTCCCACGGCCCATAATACAGAACCCCGAGGCCAAAACCGACCGAACCGACGAGGATCGACGCCCCCATCGCCCACCAGTGGGCATCTCCCGGGTCGACCGACTCGATCGGCTCGGCGTACCTCAGCCACCGTTCGATCACCGGCTCAAACCCGAGCGGCAAGATCACCGCCGTCCAGCCCGCGACCACCGACGGAATCGCCAGCGCGATCATCGGCCACCGGAGCAGTCGGCCCGGCTCGACCGCCGTTTCGGCCGCCTCGGTCCGAGGGGAGCCGGCAAAGATCAGGAACCAGAGCCGGAACATATAGAACGCCGTGAGCGCCGAGCCGACGGCCGGGACCAGGAACAAGAGCAGGTGGGCGGGCTGAGCGCGGACGAAATGGAGCGTCGAGGCCAGGATCGCGTCCTTCGAGGCGAACCCGCTGAAGAGCGGCACGCCCGAGATCGCCAGGGTCGCCACCAGCATCACGAGCGCGGTCGTCTTCATCCTCGGATACAACCCGCCGAGTTCGGCCATCTTGTAAGTATGCGTCGCCCCGTACAAGCTCCCGGCCCCGAGAAAGAGCGTCGCCTTGAACCAGGCGTGCGTCACCAGGTGAAACAAACCCGCCGACCGCCCGCCGACCCCCAGACCCACCATCATGAAGCCAAGCTGACTGATGGTCGAATAAGCCAGCACCTTCTTGTAGTCGTCCTGGACCAGCGCGACCGAAGCGGCCAGGAGGAGCGTGATCGCCCCGGTGTAGGCGATCGCGAGCAGGACCTCGGGCACGAAGAGCGGGAACGCTCGGGCGACCAGGTACACCCCCGCCGCGACCATCGTCGCCGCGTGGATCAAGGCCGAGGCCGGCGTTGGACCCGCCATCGCGTCGGGAAGCCAGACCTGGAGCGGGAACTGGGCGCTCTTGGCCACGCACCCAGCAAACAACCCCAGACCCGCCACCACCAGCATTGTATAGGAGATCGAGCCGGGGTCGGTGTCCGTCGCGATCGGCCCGAGCCGGCAAATCGTTCGCCCCGCAACCTGCTGGATCATGAGGTGGCCGTCC
>JAABUX010002451.1_pt1 | contig 26295 bp, 30 predicted proteins | sample 5561851 | NCBI WGS metagenome assembly JAABUX01 (sample SAMN10711883, study PRJNA513361) | rock metagenome | isolation source: Antarctica rocks | place: Antarctica: Victoria Land, Richard Nunatak red sandstone | collected 2016-01-03 | reverse complement strand
CCCCCTCGGCGCGCAGGACGGCGGGGATGGTCAGCAGCAGGATGCGCAAATACAGCCCCAGAGACTGACGCTCGATGTAATACAGGTCCAACTCGATGCTGCGCTCGAAGCTCAACGACGCGCGCCCCGACACCTGCCACAAACCCGTCACCCCCGGCAGACCGATCAGACGCTGGCGCTGGCGGGGCGTGTACAGCGCCGTCTCCCGGGGCAGCGCCGGGCGCGGCCCGACCAGGCTCATCTCGCCCTTGAGGACGTTGAGGAGCTGGGGCAGTTCATCCAGGGAGAACTTGCGCAGCACCCGCCCGACACGGGTGATGCGGGGGTCGTTGCGCATCTTGAAGACCGGGCCGGAGCGCTCGTTGTGGATTTCCAGCAGGTGGCGTTTGTCTTCGGCGTCGGTGATCATGGAGCGGAACTTATAGAACCAGAACTCTTGGGCGTCCTTGCCGACGCGCTTTTGCTTGAAGAGGACGGGTCCGGGGCTGTCGAGCTTGATGCACAGGGCGATGATGGCGAAGAGGGGCCAAAGGAGCATCAGGCAGAGGGTGGTCAAGAGGAGATCAAGCGCCCGCTGGGCGTTCTTTGTGCCGGCGCGGCGCGAGGAGACGCCGCGTAGCAGCAGTGTATCGCCGCCCATGCGCGCTGCCGGGAGGGCGCGCGGATCGGCATGATGGTCTTTGTACCCGGGGGGAACGGCTTCCAAGCCGGGTTCGGAATAACGGGGCGTTTTCATAGGCTCTGTTCTCGGCTCTGTTCTCGGCTCTGTTCTCGAATGAGCGCTTCCATCCTCCGTGAACATGTCCAAACGCTGAGGGCGTTCCGTACTGCGGCTCAGGCCGCCCAAACATCTAACGATCAATCTTGCAAGATTCATGCCAATCGTGCCAAACAGCGACCCTCTCGTCGTAATGAACGCGCGCCCGGTTTTTTCGGGAACAACTACCGGACGGGAACCGAACGCGCACCTGGCTCGTCTCACATACCAACCTCAAGCGCAAATAGAGACCGGAACGGCTCGTCGTCAGAGAAGGAAGCGTCGTCATGGACAATCTTCGGGATTTTTCGCCGCAAACTGGAACGGATGTCGGAACAAGGACAAGAACAGATACGGGAATAGACTTGGAACATCCTCTCCTGAGCCATTACCGGCTGGAGCGAGAACTGGGTCGCGGCTTCTCGTCCATCGTTTATGAGGCCACAGACGAGCGGCGGCAGCGCGCGGTCGCGCTGAAGGTGCTGATGTTTTTGCAGACGCTCAGTGAGGAGCGGCGCGCGGATCTGGCCGAGCGGTTCCGGCGCGAAGCGCAGGCCGTCTCCGCCCTTTCCCACCCGAACATCGTCGCCATCTATGAGGTGGGCCAGGCGGACGACGGGCGGCAGTACATCGCGATGGAGTGTCTGCCGGGCCAGACCCTGCGCCAACGCCTGCACCGCGTTTCGCCGCTTTCCATCCCGGAAGCCGTCGCCATCGCGGTCCGGGTCGCCGACGCCCTGCATTACGCGCATGGCCGGGGAGTCATCCACCGGGATGTAAAGCCCGACAACATCTTTCTCGCCCAGAGCGCCGGTTCGGAGGCCACGCCGAAGCTGATGGACTTCGGCATCGCGCACCTCCTGTCTGATCAGGGGCTGACGCAGGACGGCACCATCGTCGGTTCGCCCGCCTATATGTCTCCCGAACAGATCAACGGCCTGCCGCTGGACGCGCGCACGGACGTCTTCTCGCTGGCCGTCACCCTGACGGAGATGGTGACCGGCGCGAAGCCGTTCGAGGGCGAGACGATCCCCGCCGTGATGCAGCAAATCCTCCGCCACGCGCCGGACCTGCGCGCCGTGGCGGACCGCCGTTTGGCGCGCGTCCTGGCAAAAGCCTTGTCGAAGAACCCCGGCGCGCGCTACCCGGATGCCGCCGCCTTCGCCGAAGCCTTGCGCGAGGCGACCCCGATGGCTTCCGCCGCGCCCTCGGTCGCGACACAGATCATCGCGGACGTGCCGCGCCCCTTGTCCGGCGGGGCGCGTCGTTACGCCCGCTGGGGCGCGGTCGGCCTGGGGGGGCTGGCCCTGGCCGCCCTGGCGGCTCTGCCCCTCACGAACAAGCGCCCGCCGCAGCCGGCTTACGCCGCCCCATCTGCTTCCCCGTCTCCCGACCGGCTGCCGTCCCCGGCGCCCGTCCGGCCGGCTCTCAGCGCGGGCGGGCGGCGGCATGAGATATCCACCGTCTGGCACCCGGCTGCGCGGCGCCTCCGTCACCGGGCGCGCGACATCGGCTCGGTACGGATCGCCGAGGTGACGCCCACCCGCCGCGCCTTTTCTTATTATGCACATCCCACACTGTATTCGTCTGTAACCCAGCCGCCCAAATCGCCGTCCGCGCCCCGCCCGCCCGCTGCCCCGGCCCAACCCGCCCGGCCCAACCCGCCGGTTCCGGCTGCCCCTCAGCCCTCACGGGTTCAGGCGGCCTCCGCGAGCCTCGCGCAGCCGGTCGTCCGCGTCGCCGGGGTGCGCCAGGAACTGACGCCGGCCAACAAAGCCACGCCGAATGCGATCCCGGAGACGCAGCCTGTGGCGGAGCGCGAGACGCTGGCCTTCCGCGCGCCCCGTCTGGCCGACGCGCCGCCGCGCGCCGTCCACTGCCCGATGCCCCAGGCGTTCGCCGACATTGACAGCCCAAGCGCCGCCGTCCGCCTGCGCCTTTCCGTGGATGAGAACGGCGACGTCACGGAAGCCACGATTCTGACCTCTTCCGGCAGCCGCACCCTGGACGACGCCGCGCTGGACGCCGTCGGCCACTGGGAGTACGACCCCGCCATCAAGAACGACCGGCACGTCCCTGCCGTCGTGATCGAGACCGTCAAGTTCACCCGGCGGTAGACGGGCGATAGACGCGGACGTTCCGCGTCTGGTAGAATGGGGGCTGGAAAAACCCCTCAAGGAGAACACAACCACATCATGGGAGCGATCCTCGTCACCGGCGGCGCCGGCTACATCGGCAGCCACACGACCAAGCTGCTGCTCAAAAAAGGCTATGACGTCGTCATCTTAGACACGCTGGAGCTGGGCCACCGCCAGGTCATGCCCTATCTGCCCGGCGTGAAATTTGTCCAGGGCGACATCGGCGACGGCAACTTGGTGGCGAACATGATTAAAGACCACGCCATTGACTCGGTCATCCATTTCGCCGCCTATGCCTCCGTCCCCGACAGCGTCGCCGACCCGATCAAGTATTACCAGAACAACATCGTCAAGACGCTCACTCTGCTCGATGCCCTGAACGCCCAGGGCGTCAAACATATTTTGTTTTCCTCCTCGGCGGCGACCTTCGGCGAGACCAAATACGTTCCTATTGACGAAAACCACCCGCAGTTCCCGACCAACCCCTACGGCCAGACCAAGCTGGACGCCGAGCACATCCTGCACTGGTACGACGTCGCCTTCGGCATCAAGAGCATCTCGCTCCGCTACTTCTGCGCCGCCGGCGCGGACCCCGAAGGCGAGCTGGGCGAGGACCATACGCCCGAAACGCACATGATCCCCCTGACCCTCTTCGCCGCCCTGGGCCGCCGCCCGGACATCAAGATGTTCGGCACGGACTACCCCACGCCCGACGGGACGGGCGTCCGCGACTACATCCACGTCACCGATCTCGGCCAGGCGCACATCCTGGGCCTGGAAGCTTTAAAGAACGGCGCTCCCACCACTGCCTACAACCTGGGCAACGGCAAGGGCTACTCCGTGCGCGAGGTCATCGAGACGGGCCGCCAGGTCACGGGCAAGCCCATCGTCGCCGTCGAAGCCCCCCGCCGCCCCGGCGACCCCGCCGAACTGGTCGCGACCAGCGCCAAGATCGAAAAGGAACTCGGCTGGAAGCCCCAATTCGGCGACCTGCCGACCATGATGCGGACGGCCTACGAGTGGTTCGAGAAGCACCCCAATGGCTACGAGGGATAGCCCGCGACCGAAGCCCCAGCCCAAGAAGTCGAGGCTTTTCTGGTACAATCACGGCAAACCGATTTTAACACGAGGGGCAAGCATGACCATCACACTAGACCTTGCGCCGACATCCGAGGCGCTGCTTTCCGATCTTGCCGAACAGGACGGGCAGGACAAAACAGAGATCGCTTCCTCCCTTTTGGCCGCCGCGCTGGAACAGGCCGCCCATGAGCGAGAGGTGGAAGCCGTTTTGGGCGGCCTGGATGACAGCTTTGCGGGCCGAGTGACACCGCTTGCCGAGTGGGACGCCAAGTTCCGGGCCAAATACAACATCCAGGCCGATGTCGAGCCGATGACCCATGAGGAGGCGCAAACCCTCCCGTGAAGACATATTCTGTCGAGTTGACGGAGAGGGCAGAAATAGATGTTGACGGCATCTACCTCAGCTACAACTGGATTACGCCGAATCAAGCAGAACGCTGGCGTGTAGGATTCGCCAAGTCCCTCGCTTCTTTGTCATCGCTGCCTAACCGCCGTCCGATCGCGCGGGATGACGCCCGTTATCAAGGCATTACTGTCAGGCAGCTCCTTTTCGGTAAGTACCGAATACTCTTCCACATTATTGAACCGGCTGAGGACGAAACGGAAGGCAGTGTGCGCGTGATCCGTGTCATTCATGGCGCACGGGCAACGGAACCGGAGGAAGAAGATGCGTAAAACACCTCAGCCCCAATTCGGCGACCTGCCGACCATGATGCGGACGGCCTACGAGTGGTTCGAGAAGCACCCCAACGGCTACGAAGGGTAAGCGGCGAATTAAGCCCCGGCTCAAAAGGCTGGGGCTTTTCTGGTACAATCAGGGCAAGACGATTCTGCCATAAGCTGTTCTTGAGAGGGAAGCAGTTGTGGGACTACTGGAAGACGCGGAACAATACAGGGAAGCTCGGCGGAAGCGGCAACAACGAAGCATCATAGTTGCGGCAAAAGGTCTGCTTATACTCTTCGGCGCCTTGGTTTTGCTCGTCGCACTTGCTGGCGGCCTAGTGCTGGGTCTGCTGGAGTCTTGGCACTTCTTAGCCCTAATACTAGGAGTCACGCGCCCTGCGGCTTTACTCCGGCATCCGGCCCGCCATTGGTTCACCATCGTGTTTACGGTGAGCGCCGTTTGTACTTACGGCCGGCTTCTCTGGCGCAGGATGCCGGCACTGCTGGGATGGCGTGATTTGCCCTTCTTTCTGCCCCGGAAGCGCCAGCCGGGCTTGGAGCAGACGGGGGCAAAACCGCCCGAGGCCAAACAATGCGACCCCTCAACGTTTTTTAGGAGGCGTCAAAATGACTGAGAAGAAGCAGGGCCGTCCCAAGTTGGCGGTTGTGGTACGAAAATGAGCGGGCGCGGGACGGGCGGCGTGAGCCGGGTGCGGTTCATCGAGATTCGCACGACGACGGCCTGGATGGTGGATGGGGAACTGTGGCGCTTCCGGGACGGCACGGAGATCGCGGTCGGGGACGCCAACGACCTGGAGGCGAGTGAGCCGATGGTCACGGCGGCGGTCGCGCTGGGCTTGATCAACGCGGGCAAAGCGGAGGCGATGGCTGTCTCCGAACTGGACACGGTTGATCTAGATGGTGTTGATGACGCCTTCTGAGAGTGAGAAACGTCCGATTGGAACTCAACGAACAGGAAGCGGCCTTTGTCAAGGCATTCATCGTCAAGGACAGGCAGGAAAGATACTTGCAGTTCCTCGCCAGCCCCAAGCGCCGCCGCGAGATACTTGACCGCTTCAACCACGTCCTCGACTTTGACCCGAAGTTTGCCGCTCTCGTCCCGAAAGAGTTTCGGGCAGCAGATAAACTAACCCAGCTACTCAGAAAGCGCGGAGCAACAGAGCATTGTCACGTGATGGCCGACTCGCTTGCCATTGACGGTCGGGATTTGCCTCTCCAGGAGGCACTATCCGAAGTCATCGCCCATGACTTCGGCTCAGTGTTGTGCTGTTTGCCGGGCCGCCTTGCATTTCACAAAGCTGAAGCAATCGAACAAGCTTGGTACATTTTTGAGCGCAAGGATGAGTCCGTGGCGAGACCATGATGCCCCATGCTTAAATCCCATACTTCAGCGGCGACGGGCGGGCGGCGCAGGACATTCCGGCGGAGCAGATTGATTCGCGCCTCTAAGGACAAAGGCGACGGCGGGGTTCTGTGGCTGGACATTGACGAGCCGGGACATGCAGCGGCAGGGGCCATATTTCCTGCTGTAGCTCGTCTTGGACTCGAGAAGGGCTCTACTTCCGCCGTCGCAAGTGGCTGTAGGGAAGCCCCCACCCCCGGCCCCTCCCCCTTCGGAAAGGGAGAGGGGGGCAAGAATCCTACTTCCGACTCCCCTCTCCCGCTTGCGGGGGAGGGGCCGGGGGTGGGGGCTGTCCTGCCGGGGTGGGCCTGTCTGACCATTTTCCGGGTACAATGCGCCCATGAGGTCCCTGCTTCGCTTTTTTCGCGGCCTGAACACGCTCCTGCTCTTCATCCCGGTCAGCATCGCCCTCCATTACACCCCGCACATGAACCCGCTCTGGGTTTTTCTGGCCGCCGCGCTGGCGATCGTGCCGCTGGCGGGGCTGATGGGGAACGCGACGGAGGAGCTGGCGGGGCATTTGGGGGCGTCCTGGGGCGGGCTGCTCAATGCGACGTTCGGGAACGCGACCGAGCTGATCATCGGGCTGTTCGCGCTGCACGAGGGGCTGATCAGTCTGGTCCGGGCCTCCATCGTCGGCTCGATCATCGGCAACCTGCTGCTGGTGCTGGGGGCCAGCATCCTGGCGGGCGGGATCAAGCACAAGATCCAGACGTTTAACCAGGACCAGGCCGAGTCGCACGCCATCAACCTGCTGCTGGCAACGCTGTCGCTGGCCGTGCCGGCGATCTTCGCGATCCATTACAACCAGCCGAACAGCCCGGAAAACCCAGGCGTGGAGAACCTCTCGCTCTGGGTTTCGGGCATCCTGCTGGTGACCTACCTGGCTTCGCTCTGGTTCTCCCTGCGGACGCACGAGAGCCTGTTCCGCGACTGCGAGGCGGAAGCCGAAGCGGAGCCGCCGGCGTGGAGCAAACGGACGGCGTTCGCGGTGCTGGCGGCGGCGACGCTGCTGGTAGCGGTCGAGAGCGAGTTCCTGGTCGGCAGCGTGCAGGGCGCGGCGGGGCGGCTCGGCGTCAACCCGATCTTCATCGGCATCATCGTGGTCGCCATCATCGGCAACGCGGCGGAGCACTCCACGGCGGTCTGGATGGCGATGAAAAACAAGATGGACATCACGATGAACATCGCCATCGGCTCGTCCACCCAGATCGCCATGTTTGTCGCCCCCGCCCTGGTCTTCGCCAGCCTGCTGCTGGGCCACCCGCTGACCTACATCTTCACCGTCCCCGAAATGACGGCCATCGCCTTCAGCGTCATCATCACGACGTTCATCGCCGGGGACGGCAAGTGCCACTGGCTGGAAGGGGCGCAGCTTCTGGCGGCCTATGCCATCATCGCGCTGGCCTTCTTTTTCCTGCCGCCGGGCTAGGTTTTTCCTGCCGCCGGGCTAGGTATGGTGGGTTCCTTTTCGCCGAATGGGGGTACGATACGGCAGGAGGCCCGCCATGAAACGTCTACTTGTTTCAACCATCGCCCTTTCGACGCTGCTCGTCCTTCCCGCCGCGTTCGGCCAAGACCCGATGGCCGCCAAGATGCGCCCCGCCAAGGCCGCCGAGCGGCAGGCGGCGATCAACTCGATCCAGTCTCAGCTCAAGGCGTTTGGGCGGGGCGATTACAAGACGGCCGTGACATATCAAAGCGTCGGGCTGAAAAAGAGCTTCCCCTCAACAGACGCTTTCCGGGCGATGATGGTGCGGACCTACCCCGAATTCGCCCATTACAAGACCGTCACCTTCGGCCCCGCTCAGGCCGATCCGGCGGGGGCGCATCTCGTCATGCTGGCATCCGTTACCGGGCAGGACGGCGTCACCGTCAAGGCCGTCTACCTGATGGTGCGTGAGGGCAAAGCGTACCGCGTGGAAGGCGTCGCCGGCGGCGCGCAGTTGCCCCTGGAAGACAGTGGGCCGTCAAGGGATGTCTGACACCGGCCCCCATTCCCGAAGCGGGGAGGATGCGAAAGCACCCTCCCCGTTGCTGCGTGTCACCCGATGCCCTTAATCTTTTCTTAATCTTTTCTTAACCTGCGCCCTGTATAATCACTCCCGCTGACACTTATTTTGCAAAGGAGCGATCCATGAAGCCAATCGGCAAGACGACCGCGCGCGGACAGGTTCCGTTTCTGGCCGCCGCACTGCTGGCGTTGCTGGGCGCGGGCTGCGGCAAGCAGAGTTCGGACCAGACGACACCCGGAGGGACGGCGACGCCGAACGCAACGGCCAGTTCCGGCGCCGGGCTGAACGGCGCGGGGGCGACGTTCCCCGCCCCGCTGTACCAGCAGTGGTTCCAGGAGTACAAGACAAAGACCGGCGTTGCGATCAACTACCAGCCTGTCGGGTCGGGCGGCGGCATCAAGAACATCACCGCCAAATCCGTGGACTTTGGGGCCTCCGACGCACCCATGAACGACGCCGAGATGAAGGCTGCGCCGGGCATCCAGCACATCCCTACCGTCGCCGGGGCGGTCTGCATCGCCTATAACACGCCGGGCGTGCCGCCGCACCTCCACCTTTCGGGGGATGTGATCGCAAAGATGTTTCTGGGCCAGATCAAGGCCTGGAACGATCCCGCCCTCCTCGCGCTTAATCCCGGCCAGAACCTGCCGAACACCCCTATCATCGCCTGCCACCGCTCGGACGGGTCGGGCACGACCAACATCTTCACGACCTATCTGAGCCAAATCAGCCCCGCTTGGAAGCAGTCTGTTGGCGCGGGCAAGTCCGTCAAGTGGCCGAACGGACTGGGCGGCAAGGGCAACGCCGGCGTCGCGCAGCTCCTCAAGCAGAACGCCGGCGGCGTCGGCTACATCGAGCAGGGCTATGCGGTCACGAACAAGATCCCCTACGCCGATGTCCAGAACGCCAAGGGCAATTTCATCGCCCCCTCGGTCGAATCCGCGACCGCCGCTGCGCAGGGCGTGACGCTGCCGCCGGACTTCCGCGAGGTCATCACCAACACGGCGGACCCGCAAGGCTATCCCATCACTGGGTTCACTTTTCTGCTGGTCTACCCGAACGCCGGCAAGCCGGAGCTGAAAAAGTTCCTGCAATGGGCCATGACCGACGGCCAGAAGGATGCCGCCGCGCTTTACTACGCCCCGCTGCCATCCAGTGTGCAGAAACGGGCGCTCGATGTCGTCAATTCCATGAAGTAGCCGGCCTTCAAGAGACGCGGGGGCGGGCCGACGGCCCGCCCCCGTTTTGGATGGCATCCCGCCAGTAGGGCCGCAGGGCAGCGCCCAGAATCGCCAGCGCCAGCCCGCACCAGAAAACCGCCCAGACGGCAGGCGGCAGCGGAATGATCCGGGACATCAGCACGGCGTCCGACTCAGGCCCGCCATACACCGACAGCCCCACCAACGTCTTCAGGTCGTACAGCGCGTTGACGACGCATTGCACGCCCAGAAACATGGCGATCAGTTCCGCCGCCCGCGCCGGCAGCCGCCGCGCCGCCAGGAGCAGGCCCCCTGCGATGGCGATCCCCCACCCCAGCCCGAACCCCCGCACCAGCAGCAGGTCCAGCAGCGCGACGAGGACGCCCGAAATGCCCAAGATCATCCGGGCCGCGCCGGGACGCCGCGCCAGAGTCAGCATGAGGGCGCCGTAAGCCGTCGCGCCGAGGTAGCCGGCCATCACAATCGGGATTTGCCAGCCCCCTTGCGTCAGCGTGTAGCCCGAAGCGTCCGGCTGCACCATGATTTGGGTCGCCACGCCGCCGGTGAGCACAGCCGCCAAGGCGTGACTGCCCTCGTGGATAAACGTCACGAACAGCCGCAGCGGGTACAGCGCAAACGAGGCGACGGGGACGAACCAGAGGGCGACCGTCAGCGCGCACGCCAGGAGCAGGCTACCCAGCGCCGAGCGGGAGGGAACAGGGGTCGAGGCGGGTATCATCATACCTGTAGGATACCCCGCCCATGCCCTATTTTGTCCCGCCCCGCCTTGCCGGAGACGCCGAAGTCGTCGGTGTCGGCGACGACCTCACCACCGAGTCTTTGCTTGACGCTTACTCCCAGGGCATCTTCCCCTGGCCGATTCCCGGCTATCCCCTGCTCTGGTTCTGCCCGCCGCAGCGCGCCGTGCTGGACTTCGACCGCCTGCACGTCCCCGCACGGCTGGCCCGCCTGCGCCGCAACACCGCCCTGACGTTCACGATTGACCGCGCCTTCGACGCCGTGATCGCCGCTTGCCGGCGGACGCCGCGCCCGAATCAAGGTAGTGACGTGAACGCTGCCAGCCTATTTCTATGGCTCCACGCGCCATTCCTCCCTCATAGAACGCTTTATAGAACGCTTTTGTGCATTTTTCCTGTTATGAGCGCTACGAAAAAGCGTGAGCCGTCCTAGCGCCCCAGGCGAGGGGAGCGTGGTCTGCCTCTGGCCGAAGATGCACTATACTAGGGGCGGGAGGTACACACTCATGCTGACGACGATTGGGGGCGTCTTCAAAGACGGCAAGAGCGAGCTGTCCGAAACGCTGAAACGGCGAACGGCTCCGGCAAAGCCGTTCAGGGCCAGATGATCACGCTTGGAATGTTCCCGGAACTCAATGCGTTAACGGACAATGTTTGACAGCCCTCCGCTTTGCGGTAGGTTTTCCTCAAGTCGTCCCCCACAGGCTGGGACAGGAGCAGGAGTAAAACACATGGCACAGACAGCAGTTGGGACGCATTCACAGGGAGACGAGGGGCAGTTGACGGGTCAAGAGGTGACGGAAAGCATCAGCAGGGAGGCACGCGAGCGCGCCCAAGAGGAGTTCTCCCACCTGACGCCGGGCCCGTCCGACCCGCTGCACTTCGGCAATGGAGGCGTGAAGACGCAGCTCGACGAAGATCCTATTTCGGAAGTCAATCCGTTCCAAGAGAGCCGCCCCTAGCGACAAAACTAGCGAGAGAAAAGGGCGCGGCGAATGCCGCGCCCTTTGTTGTTCATCGCTAGTTGCGAGGTATCTGAAGGACTAGTAGTATGCGTCAAAGAGTTCGCTGACGCTGTCGTCGTGGTGGATGCGCGAAATGGCGCTCGCCAGCAGCGGGGCGACCGAGATCACCGTCGTCTTGGTGCTGCGGATCCGCTTGCCGTCGTCGAAGGGGATGGTGTCGGTGATGACCATCTCCTCAATGGGCGACCCCTCGATCCGGTCTACGGCGGCGGCGGAAAGGACGGGGTGGGTACAACAGGCGAAGACGCACCGCGCCCCGCGCGCCATCAGCGCACAGGCGCCCGAGACGGTGCTGCCGCCCGTGTCAATCATGTCGTCCACCATGACGCACGTTTTGCCCCGCACGTCGCCGATGATTTCCATGATCTCGACCTTGTTCGGCTCCGGGCGGCGTTTCGCGATGATGGCGATGGGGGCGTGCAGCATTTCGGCCATGCCGCGCGCACGCCCCACCCCGCCGACATCGGGCGAGACGACGACGGTGTCGCCGTCCGTCAGCCCCTTCTCGGCGAAGTAGGCGGCCAGCAGGGGGCCGGCATAGAGGTGATCCAGGGGAAGCTGGAAGAAGCCCTGAATCTGCCCGGCGTGCAGGTCCACGGCGAGGACGCGGTGCGCGCCTGCCGTCGTGATAAGGTCGGCGACCAGGCGGGCCGTGACAGGCTCGCGCGGCTTGATCTTTTTGTCCTGGCGCGAGTAGCCGTAATACGGCATGACCAGAGTGATGCGCTTGGCGGAGGCCCGCCGGAAGGCATCCACCATGATCAGCAGCTCCATCAGGCTGTCGTTGGCCGGGGCGCAGGTCGGCTGAACGATGAAGACGTCCATGCCGCGCACGCTTTCCTCGATCTTGATGCGAATCTCGCCGTCGGCAAAGCGCGTGGAATGCAGCCTGCCCACGGATCGGCCCAGGTGGTGGGCGATCTTGTCGGCCAGTGCGGGATTGGCGTTCCCGCTAAAGATGCGTAAGGTGTCTTCGTCCGCTCCCATTGGTGTATGATCTCCCCATGTGGCGTTCTCGGATGGCGTCCTCCGCGCACGACTGCCGCTCTGCCGGCGGCTCAGTTACTGGTTTCTACTGTTTGCGAAAGACAAAGGCATCTACCGGCTCATAAACCGGCTGATCGCGCGGCTGGTGGTCAACCCACTCCCGAAACCTCTCCATTCCCAGACCGAAAGCCGTGTCGCTGATGGCGATCAACGAAGACAGGCCGCGCTGACCGACCTTCCGGTAATACTCCTGATATGAGGGCGCGAATAACTGGCGGAAGGTCTGGTGCGTGAGCAGGTCAAACGGCTGGCGGCACACGGTTTCCTCCAGGGCACGGCGGGTCAACATCCGCTGGCTGTCAAGCGCGAGCGCTTCCGGGAAGCAGCGCAGCCATTCCGTCTCCTCGTTGTTCTCCTCCGTCCCATTTCGGATAATCAAAAAGCCTTCGGGCGTCAAGACGCGGTGAACTTCCGAGAGCGCCTGCTGCGGCTGCCGGAGGTGATGGAACACCTGAGACATGAAGACTAGTCCCACCGACTGGTCCTCCAATGGGATTTCTTCGGCGCTTCCCTGCTTCCACTCCACGCCCGGCACCGCTTCCGACCGGGCGACCGTCAGCATGGCTTCCGAAGGCTCCACGCCGACGACCGGACAGCCGAATGCCGCCGCCAGTGTCGCCGTGAAGCGGCCCGTCCCGCAGCCCAAATCCAGGCACTTCCCAACGTGCGCCTGCGGCAGAACGGCCTTGAGGCTGTTCATCCAGAACGCCTTCGTTTCTTCGGGCAGATGCCGGGCGGCATTGTAACGATTGGCGGCTTCCGCGTCGGCGTACACGTTGGTCATGTTTTGTGCTGCTTCTTGGCTCTGGCGTGTGCTTTGGTGAGGCGCATCAGGTGTTCCATCCGCATGTAGTCATCCAGTTCCGTTGCCTCTTCCACGCTCAGGCCGCCTCCTTTTTCGCGCGCGACAAGATCATACGCACGCGCCCGCGCTTCCTTTGGAGGGGCGGAACTCGATGATCTCGCGGGGGCTTCGGCCCGCCGCGAGGAAATCAATCACTTCCTCATAGGCTTTCGTGGTTGTCATGCCCTTCCCTTTCGGCCTTGTGCTGCTTCTTGGCCCGCGCCCAGCCTTGTTCAAGTATCAGTTCTTCTGTGGCTATGCTAGGGTGAAGCAAGCCGCAATGAACTTCAGCAGTTTAGCCATCTTTGCTGACTGTTGACGCAGGTCAAGGTCTGAGAATGGATATGTCAGCGGCACTAAGATTTGGTCTCTCTGCTGCCAGGGATATTCCGGGTTTGGATGGTCGCCACCATCAGGAGACAAATCTTCGATCCTCTGAGCGAGGTCACGCAACCCTTCTAAATACATCAAGTATTGAGAGGTGTTCGTGATGCCACAGGCAAGGCGAAGTTCAGGGTTCAGTTTTGCGTATCTTGTGACGAAAAGTGCGAAAACGTCATGTGTCCTCGCATAAGGGCCGCCGCCAGGCTCGGTGCGGAAACCCTTTGCTAACTTCTCCGTTGTCATTTGCAAATAGTGCAGACAGTGACAGAGAGGAATATCTTCTTCTTCAAGAAGCCTTAGCAGCATTCCGTAGTCCGATTTGGCCTGCTGAAAGTAGGCGGTCCGCCAATCCAGAGCCATCTACGGCTTCTCCCAGATGACTTCGGCATCACCCCACCCGCCCCAGTTGTCAGGCAGTTGTGCTTTCTCTGCCTCTTCCGGCAAGATCAGTGCGACCGCGATAGTATAGGCCGCGTAGGAGGATGGATCAGAACGGTTAGCCCCGAAATAGAACGGCGCGATCCGCTCTCCCGAATGGAGCGGGCTGGTGGTCGGATCAACATAGACCAGCCGTATCTCCTGGTCGGACGGGAACAGATATGCCTTAACAATGGCCGGCTCGGCCTCGATGTTGGCACGCACTAAATTCGATGCAGCGTCCCGGATGCTTGCGTTCAGCGTTACGGACATGATGCTACCCTTTCTTGCGCTTCTTGGCGCGCGCCCAGCCGTCTTTGTTGACCTGCCGCGCCCGCCCGATGCCCAGCGCGCCGGCGGGGACATCTTCGGTGATGGCGGAGCCGGCGGCGGTCCAGGCGCCCTCGCCCAGTGTGACCGGGGCGACGAGGGTGGAGTGGGTGCCGACGAAGGCGTCCGCGCCGATGACGGTGCGGTGCTTGTGTTCGCCGTCGTAGTTGCAGGTGATCGTCCCCGCGCCGATGTTCGTGCGCGGGCCGACTTCGGCGTCACCCAGATAAGCGAGATGTCCCGCCGAAACGCCGTCGCCCAGGGTGGCGTTCTTGGTCTCCACGAAGTCGCCGATTTTGACCTTGCTGCCGAGGACGCTGCCGGGGCGGAGGTTGGCGAAGGGGCCGATCTTGCACTCGTCGCCGACTTCGCTGGCGGTGATATGCGAGTCGCGGACGGAGACGCCGCGGCCGATTCGGGAGTCGCTGATGCGCGCGCCCGGCCCGATCTCGCAGTCTTCGCCGATGTCCGTGACGCCGGAAAGTATGGTGTAGGGGTGAATTGTGGTGTCCGGCCCGATCTTGACGGTCGCGTCAATGTGGGTCGTTTGCGGGTCCAGGATAGTGACACCCGCCAGGCCGTGCGCCTGGTGGATGCGGGCCTGCATCAAGGCGCGCAGTTCGACCAGTTCGGGGCGGGTGTTGACGCCGCGCACGACGTCGGCATCGGGGGAAATCAGGGCCTCGACGATGCGGCCTTGCCCGGCGAGGAGCGTGATGGCGTCGGTCAGATAGTATTCGCCCTGCGCGTTCTGCGGCGTGATCTGGCGGAGCGCGTCGAAGAGGGCGGCAGGGTGGAAGGCGTAGACGGAGGTGCCGATCTCGCGGATTTGAAGCTGATCGGGGGTGGCGTCGCGGGCCTCGACGATGGCCTGAACGCGGCCCGTTTCCGAGTCGCGGATGATGCGGCCATAGGCGCCCGCGTCGTCCAGGATCGCCGTCAGCAGCGTCGCCGCCGCGCCGGAATGGGTGTGGTGGGCCAGGAGCGCTTCCAGCAGCGAGTCGGATACCAGGGGCGCATCGCCGGGCAGGACGAGGACGGGGCCGTCCCAGTCGCGCAGCAGGGCTTCGGCCATCTGCACGGCATGGCCGGTCCCCTTCTGCTCGGCCTGCAAGACGTATTCCAAGTCAGGCCCCATTGCCTCCCGGACCAGCGCGGCCTGGTGGCCGACCACGAGGACGGTCCGGCTCGCGCCCGCGCCCTGCGCCGCGTCCACCGCCCAGCGCAGGAGGGGCTGGCCCAGGAGCGCGTGCAGCGCCTTGGGCCGCTTGGACTTCATGCGCGTGCTTTTGCCGGCGGCCAGGATCAGCGCGGCGACCCGGCCACTTTGGAGCATGGGCGACGAGGAATCGGTCATAGCGAAACACTCCCTACAGAGACGCGGGACAGGACGCCCGTGACGCCCTATTATAGCCCCTTGCTTCCTCGGAGTCAAGCCGAATGGCGGGAGTAATGGGAACTCTCGGCCCACGCCGTGCGTCCCACTCCCAGGGGATTGGATTCGTGACGTCCGAGATGCGCCGCATCGGTTTTTGCTTTCTGCTTTCGCTCCTGGTCAACACCGCCGCGCTTGTCCTGGCTGGCTGGGTGTGGCGGCCTTTGCCCGTGCCGGCGGCGGCAATCTCGCCCCGGCTGACGCTGGTGCGGCTGGCCTGGCGGCCCGCGCCGCCCCCGCCCGTGGTCACGCCCGTCCTTCCGCCCCCGCCGCAGCCTGTCAAGCCCCAGGTCCTCAAGCCGCGTCCGGTCAAGCCGCCGCGCCCCAAGAAGCTGCGCCGCCCCGGCGCGCGCGTCCATTCCCGCCAGCCCGCGCCACCTGCCGCGCCTTCCGGCGGAAGGGAGGCGGGCGCGCCGGCCGCCGCGCCCCCGCCGCCCGTGATTACGACCGAACGGCCTGCGCCGCGCGTCGTCCACACCGTCGTCTCGCCGCCGCTGCCGGCTCCCGCGCCGGTCGCGGCCAGCGCGCCTGCTCCCAGGCCCCCCATCGCGTCCACGGCGCCGCCCGCCGCCATGACGGGCAGAGGCGCGGGCGGCAGCGCATCGGGCAAAGGCGCGGGAGCGGGCGAAGGGACCGGCAGGGGCAGCGGGGCGGGTTCCGGCGCGGGCCGGGATGCTGGGGAGCCGTTCGGCATCGGCAAAGGCATGGCCGGGGACGGCGCCCCGCGCCATGTCGTCTACGTCCTGGACATTTCGGGCAGCATGACCAGCCGCATTGACCGCGCCGAGGCCGAATTAAGGCGCGCGCTGAACGGCCTGCGGCCTGAGGAGACGTTCAACATCATTGCTTTTAGCGATGAGGTCCGCGCATTCGATACAGGCATGGCCCCGGCGACCCCGGAGATGGTGCGGCGGGCGTCCGCCTACCTGGATACGCTTCAGGTGGACGGCGGGACCAACCTGGAGGGGGCCATGATCCGGGCGCTGACCCGGCCCGGCGTCAACGAGGTCGTCCTGCTCACCGACGGCGTCCCGACTGAGGGCGAAACGGACTTCAAGGCGCTGGCCCGCGAGATTCGCCAGCTCAACTCCAGCCACGCCCGCATTTCCGCCGTCGGCATGGTCGGCCGGAACCCGGACGGCACGGATGACAGTTTCGAGGCCGCGCACCTCTTGCAGCAGATCGCCCGCGACAGCGGCGGGACGTCTAAACTGGTCACGGTCGGCGTCGCCGGCGGCTGACAGCCGCTTGGCCCAGGGCAATCGCTTATGGCGTCTCCGGCACTAGAAGCGTCTCCGGCACTAGAAGCGTCTCCGGCACTAGAAGTGCCGGTCTACCCTGCGTGAAAGTCGCTCCGCGACTGAGAACAAACAGGGACTGAGAACAAACATGAGGGAACGCTCCTGAGTGCTGTTCCTGAGCGCTGTTCCTGAGCGCTGTTCCTGAGTGCCGGAGGCACTTTCATTCCCGAATAGACCGGCACTTTCAGTGCCGGAGACGCTTCTAGTGCCGGAGACGCTTCTAGTGCCGGAGACGCCATAAGCGATTGCCCTGCTGCTTGGCCTTTTTGGGTATGTACCGTCAGGCCGTTGTGCTATACTACAGCCAATGACATCGCTTGGGAGGCCGCTTTGGAAGCGCTGATTTTAGAAGAAACAAAGAAGCTGACGCTGGGGGACATCACACTGGACGAACCACTGGGGCCGCGCGATGTCCGCATCGCGATCAAGACGGTCGGCATCTGCGGGTCGGACATCCACTACTACCAGCACGGGCGCATCGGGCCGTTCATCGTCAACGCGCCGATGGTGCTGGGGCATGAGGCGTCCGGCGTCGTCGTCGAGGCGGGCGAAGACGTCACGACTTTGAAGGCGGGCGACCGGGTGTGCATGGAGCCGGGCATTCCCGACCCCAATAGCCAGGCATCCCGGCTGGGCATGTATAACCTGGACCCCGCCGTCCGGTTCTGGGCGACGCCGCCCATCCACGGCGTCCTGCGGCCTACGGTGGTTCACCCCGCCGACTACACGTTTAAAATCCCCGACAACGTCTCGTTTGCCGAGGCCGCCATGGTCGAGCCGCTGGCGGTCGGGATGCAGGCGGCTAAAAAGGCGCGGATCGAGGCGGGCGACCTGGCCGTCGTCCTGGGCGCGGGGCCGATCGGCATGGTGACCGCCCTGGCCGCGCTGGCGGGCGGGTGCAGCCGCGTGGTCCTAGCCGACACGCAGCAGCCGAAGCTGGACCTGGGCGCGAGCTTGGGGCCGATCACGCCGGTCAATGTCGCGTCCGAGAGCGTGGCCGCAGTTGTCAACGCGATGACCGACGGTTGGGGCGCGGACATCGTCCTCGAGTGCAGCGGCAATGAGCGCGCCCTGGCAGGCATCTTCGAGCCGCTGCGGCCCGGCGGCTGCGCGGTTCTGGTGGGGATGCCCGGCGGGCCGGTCGCCTACGACGTCGTCGGCGCGCAGATCAAAGAAGCCCGCGTCGAGCATGTCTTCCGCTACGCGCACGTCTTCCCGCGCGCGCTGTCTCTGATGGGCAGCGGCAAGATTGATGTCAAGCCGCTCATCACCGACACCTTCGCCTTCGCCGACAGCGTGGCCGCCTTTGACTTCGCCTCCCACCTGCCGCCGACCTCGGTGAAGGCGCAGATTGACATGCCGTAAATGAGGAGAGGATGACCCGATGACTGTGACTTTAGACATCCCGCCTTTGTTGGAGGCGACAGTACAGGCGAACGCGCAGGCCAAAGGCGTCTCCGTCGAGAGATACCTGCTGGCTCTGGTTGAGCGTGAGGTCATCGTCCCGGCTCCGCCTCCGGGATCAGAGAACTGGACCTTGCAAGACGCGCTGGACTACGCGGGGCCGCTGCCGGAAAATCTAGGCCGTGCGACGGCACTCGCCAGCGAGGCAACGTTGGCGCGATGCTGGAACAGCCCAGAGGATGAAGCGGCATGGCGCGATCTGTCAAGGTGCTGACCCAATAAGTCATGGATAAGTCATGGACATTCCGACCAAGCTGATCGTGGGTCTGGGCAACCCCGGCAAGGAGTACGAGCGGACGCGGCACAATATCGGGTTCGCCGTGGTGGACGCCTTCGCGCGGCAGCACGGCATCGTGGTCACGAAGCGCGACGGTCAGGCGCTGGTCGGGGACGGGCGCGTGGGCGAGGCGCGCGTCTTCCTGATGAAGCCGCAGACGTTTATGAACCTGTCCGGCCAGCCCGTCGCCGCCTTCCTGCGGCAGAAGCCGCTCGCCCTGGCGGACATCCTGGTCGTGACGGACGACATCGCGCTGCCCGTCGGCAAGCTGCGGCTGCGGGCGGAAGGCTCCGCCGGGGGGCATAACGGGCTAAAGTCCCTCATCGCGCACCTGCACGGGCAGGCATTCCCGCGCCTGCGCTTCGGCGTCGGCGCCCCCCGTGACCCGTCCGTGCAGATTGACTTCGTGCTGGGCCAGTTCAGCCGGGCCGAGCAGCGGGAGGTGGACGAGACCACCGAGCGGGCGGTGGAGGCGCTGGAAGTCTGGCTGGCCGAGGGCATCGAGCGGGCGATGAACCAGTTCAATGGGTGAAGTTTGGTGTATGAAATCACCGCTTAACGAAAATTTAACGCCGCCTTAACCTGGCCTTAATGTTCTCCGGGTTTAATCCCTTAGTCACCCGAAAACGAAGCGCGGGTGACTGTGACTAGGAGATCAAGACAATGCGATCATTCACCACTCTCAGCATCGCCGCAATGCTTGCCGCAGGCAGCATGGCTGGCGCGATGGCCCAGACCTACACGGCGACCGGAAGCATTAAGGCGACTGCCAATGGACAAGGCAGCTATGCCGACAGTAACCCGACTGCAGAATCAAATTCCAATCCGACTGATGCAGGGTTTGGGTCGTTCGGCATCGTTGACTTCAGCGGAACAACCGCTCTCACCAGCAGCGCCAACGTCACCAGCCTGACGCTGACGTTGAACAACTATCCAGGCAAATATGCTCAGTCAGGGCCCGTGGATGTCTTCCTGACCAGCAACACAGCCCCAGTCAGCACGGCCACCAACTTCACCTACCTGGGCGACTCCGCAACCGACGGAATCGGGACTCAGCTCGGCACCCTTGTCAGCTTGGGCCAGATTCAGTATAACGCCTCAGAAGCCAAGAACACGCTGGATACTTACACCCTCCGCCTCAATTCAGCGGCAGAGTCTCTTTTGGCCAGTGACCTCAAGGCAGGCGACGTGCAGTTCGCGTTCGGCGCTCCGACAGGCAGCACCACATCAACCGGCTATGACGGGACTCGATATGCAGCCCCAACCATGACCCTCAATACGGCCCCCCCAGCCGTCCCTGAAGCCTCCACGACGGCCAGCTTCGGCCTGCTGCTCGTCCTGGGTCTGGGCGGCGTCGCCGTCGCCCGCCGCCGCAAGCAGGCTTAGGCGCTCACCGCCCGCGGCCACTGAGATCAAGAAAAGAGGGGGCACACGTTTCGTGTGTCCCCTTTTCTGCTTTCAAAATGAGCCTTACCAGAGCTTATGTCCTCTTCTGGCGTGAAATTTCTCTGTGGGTATGATTCAGTTCAGTCAGAGTGGTCTATTTAGACAGAACGCGGGCAGTGCTTCTCATTGTTTCTCGCTTCAGCACAAATTACACATAAGCCTCGTGTCAAAAAGAAATGGCGGCCCTTCACTCAAAAAGAGGGCCGCCGCATTAGTCTGTTCAGCCGATATTCATGGCTAATGAGGAACAGCCGTTGTCAATCCCTCGACTGTGCCATTCACTGCGAGCTGACGTGTGATCTGTAGAGTGATCGGGTCGATTTCCAGGAGGAGGCCGTTCACCGCCGTGTAGAGGTGTTGCCCATCCACGGAGTAGGCGATTGAGTCACCGCCGTAACCAGTTGTGCCGCTGTTAGTGACGGTGAGGGTTGCCGTGTCGATAACAGAGAGGAAACTGTTGTTATCGTTGACCACGAACACTTTGCCGCCGTCCGTGGAGATAGCAATGTCTTCAGGGCCAACTCCGACTGGGAGAACCTTTGTGACCGCTCCCGTGCCTGTTGAGATTACAGCCACTTTGCTGTAGCTGTACTCAGTAACGAAAAGGCTATGGCTGTCTTTAGAAAAAACACACCCAAGAGCGCTTGGCACAGGGACGTTCGCCACCAGGGTGTAGTCATTGGTTCGATAAATAGACACACCGCTACCGTAGAAGTTGCATACTGCGAACAGCGTATTGTCTGGTGAGACGGCGATGAGGGTTTGGCCGATGTCGATGTCGCCGTAGGTACTTACTTGACTATGTAAGACGCTCAAACTGCTCGCATCATAGACAGCGTAGCCGCCGTATCCATTTGCGCCGTAGACACGCTTCCCATCTGGGGAAACAGCCAAAGAAAGGCCATAAACGGGAGCGGAGACGCTCGCCAGCACGTTTCCGGAGAGGCTGTCCAGGGCATAGAGAGTTCCTCGGCCCGTATAGACCTTTGTGCCGTCAACAGACTCGGCGATCCCGTAGGTGCCGTTGCCCGCGTTGATGCCGGAGATCGTTTTCACAATCTTAAACGTAACGGGATCAACCACGTCAACGGTTGAGCCTCCTAAGTAGGAGACATACAAGTAAGAAGAGGCAGGCGCAGTTACCGCGAAGTCAGCGGCAGCAGTGGAGGTATGTGCCGCAAGAGTCGGCGCGTAAACTTCAACATAATAGCCATTTCCAACCTGAGCATTGGAGGGAGCACTGACAGTTATCGTCGCGCCATTATCAGGTGCGGTAACGCTCCAGCCGTTGGGCGCGTAGTCCGCAGCCACATAGGCACCTGTGCTTGATTGGATGTCCCAGCCTGAGCGAATATCTCGACCCTCAATGTTGAGATTTCTCGGGAAGGTAGCAGTGCCTCCCTGAGGAAGTAAATTGCTGGGAGCAGTGACAGCGAAGTAGGCAGCGATTGTGTCCCTATTGGAGCCAGGGCTAACCTGGACATAGTAACCCGTGTCTATCGGTGCGTTGGGTGGAGCACTGACAACAATGTTCACGCCATCATAGCTAGCAACGTACCAGCCGTTCCTACCAACGGGATAGTAATTACCGTCGGAGGCGACGTACTGGCCGTTCTTTGATAGGATGTACCAGCCTGGATCGCTCGCCTGACAGTTTGAATCAGACGGGAATGCCGCCGTATCACCTTGAGCAACCAAATAACTAGGATTGGCACAGGCAAAACCGGGCAGAGCCACCAAGAGTAGTACTGCCATGATGATGGCTAGCATTGTCGGCGAAGTGGAAGAGACTAATCTCATCGTTTTTTACTTCCTATGTCCTGCATTCTGGTTACACACTAAAGTGTGTAACCAGTTGTTGTGTTCACACTAGCAGGATTACTAGGCAGTATACAGAACAGTTATTAAGAAAGTATTAATATATGATTAAGGTTACGTTAAATTTATAAAAAGACTGACACAACAAAATGGAGATAGTTATTGCTACGGCCCCGGCGGCAGGGGCGGCACGGGCTGGGGCGGCGCAGACGGCGGGCGGCGGTTGACCAGGCCGACGGCGAGGAGGACGAGGGCGGCGCCACCGAGGGTGAAAGCCGTGACCTTGTCGCCGGCAAAATACGCGCCGAGAAAGGCACCGGCGACGGGCTGGATGAACAAGAAGACGGACATTTCGCTGGCTTCGTGCTTGTCCAGAACCGTAAACCAGACCATGTAGCCGAACACGGTGCAGGGCAAGATGAGGTAGACCAGGCTCCACAACGCGGGCGCGGACGGAAGCGTCAGCCCGTGGCCGTGAGCCGTCCGTTGGGTCAACTCGTAGGCCGAGAACGGGGCCAGGGAGATCGCGCCGCTCAACATCTGGTAGGTGACGACGGAGAGGATGGGGTAGCGGGCGACCAGCCCCTTGCCCACGATGCTGGACCCCGCCTCGAAGGCCAGGGCGAGGACGATCAGGAGGTTCCCCAGCGTCAGGCCGGAAAAGGCAGGCAGCTTCCAGCCGCCAGCGATGATGAGGTAGACGCCGGCCAGGCCGACAAAGATGCCGAGGATCTTCGTCCTCGGCATGGCTTCCCGAAGAAAAACGAAGGCCAGGATGGACAGGAACACCGTTTCGGTGGCATGGAGCAGGGCGGCGTTGGAAACGGTCGTCAGCGCCAGCCCTTGATATTGCAGCAGGTAGGTCAAGGCCAGCCCCAGAATGCCCATCCCCCAGAACGCGCCCCAGTCGCGCCGGGCGACCCGCAGGTCCACCTTGCGCGCCACGGCGACGCCGTACATCAGCAGGGCGGCCAGCGCAAACCGGGCGAAGGCCAGGGTCATGGGGGGAATGCCGTGCAGGGCGATCTTGGCCGCGAGTGACGAGCCGGCCCACAGGAGGTTGATGCCGACCAGCAGAAGGAAGATCGGCAGGGGCATCCGGCCCAAGCGAGAAGCCGCGCCGCTTGCGGCTTGTGGGGGCGCGGGTCGTTCCATGACTTTATTTTACCCAGGAGTTTTTGCAAGTCAGTGGCCGGACGCTTAACGCAAGGTTACAAAGCGGCGGGGAGGAACGGGAGGGGTCTGGAGTCGCGTGCTTACGCGGGAAAGATGCCGGTCTCCCAAAGAAGGAAACGCCATTGCGCGGGCGCAGGAACTTTTCGGGACGACGCTGCGTAAGTTAAACTGCGCATGTCCTCCTTTTCATGATCCGCCTTTCTGGCGGAGCCTGTGGCTGAAACGCTTTCCGCGAATCGGCCACAGGCAATTTTTTTGCCCCGCCCCGACATGTCAATCCTGCGGCGGCCATTCCTCGCCGGGGAAGCGTGACTTCACCAAGTCTCCCACTTGCGGTTCGACGAGCGGGTAGGCTTCAGGAAGTTGCCACCACTGGCCGTTGTGGCAAGCCCACTGTTCTACACGGTCGGCCTGTATCTGGCTCGTGGAGCCATCCTCACGGACAACAATCAAGGGACCAATCTCATGCCCTTGTGCATCTAACTCCCACCCGTCTGGCCCTGAACGTCTCGTGTGCTCGTCGCAAAATGCCACGACGGTTCCCGATCCAGGCCGAGGCGCTTTCCGGGTAATTTCTTTGATGATTTCTTTGCTGTAGGCATAAGGAAGTGAGCCGTAGACGTAGAAATAGCCCCGGCTTTTCGAGATAGGGCCTAGCGCGTCAGGGCAGTGAAAGACGTCAAGGGTGTGAGTGTAAGGCGTGAGCAGGGTCCAGACAAGGTGCGGGTTGTGCGCTAAAAGAGGATCGTCCGGCGGGTAGTTGCCGTCATTGTCCGCCGCGTACTGATGCAATGCCAGTGAGATTTGGTGCAGGTTGGAGGCGCAGGCGGTCATGCGCGCCCGGTGGCGGGCGGAGGCGAAGACGGGCAGCAGGATCGCCGTCAGTATGGCGAGGACCGCGAGGACAACCAGCAGTTCAATGAGCGTGAAACCCGGACGGCGCTTGGTGAACATGAGTTTACTCCCTTGGTTCGACAGCGTCAAGGCTTTGTACGGGCGTTACGCCCGCAGCAGCTTACGGCTGCGCAGCAGGAAGCGCTGCTGCTCGAAGATGTAGGCGACGATCTCCTCGCGCTCTTCTTCCGTCAGCAGCGGCGGGCCGAGGAAGCGCAGGCGGACCAGGTAGATCCGCGCCAGGCCCTGCATCGTCACGCGACAGTCGAGCGCGTCCGCCTCCACTTCCAGCAGATCGCCTTCTTTGCCCGTTGGGACGCGAACACTGACCCGCAGGCCGCCGAGGACGGGCTTGGGCGAGGCGAGCAGCGCGCCGCCGCCGGACAGGTTGACCAGACGCGCGGGGATCGGGGCGGTGCTGCCGGCCTCGCCGCGCACGCGGAAGGTGGTCGGCGATTGCAGCGGCAGGCGGTAGAAATGGCGGCGCTGGACGCGCGTGACGACGCGCGGACGGGCAACGGTGAGAGTCCCGGCTTTGGCCGGCCCCACGACGCGCGTTTCGCATTGGTACAGTTCGTCCGCGCGGATAAAGGAAAGCGTCAGCGGCGTGCGCGTCGGCAGCGAGAAGAGGGATTCTTCCGGGTCATCTTCCGGCGCGGCTGATTCGGGGCTGTCCAGGAGGATCCGGCGCACGCCGAGGGCGCGGACGCGGGCATGGTAGACACCGAGATGAGCGTCACTTGCCACATGAAGGCGGACCGTCTCGCCGACACGCGGCAGGGGCGCGCGCTCCACGCCATCCTCCGCCGAGGGCGGCAGCCACTGGTTCCAGAGAGACATTCAGCCTGCTTCTTTTCCTGCCATTATTTTTTGTCCCAAAGTCCCAGCTTTTCTTCCGTCGCCTGCGCGGTCAACATCTCGGTCTGGGCGGCCTTTTCCAGATGCGAAACGCTGTCGCTCTGCTTGGCGTCGCCCGTCTCGATGAAGAGCCGCAGCGTCGCCGCTTCCTGCGCGAGCAGGTTCGTGGACAGCATCCGGTGCAGGTGGGACAGCTTGTACTCGGCGGGCGGCGTGACGCGGGCGACGAAGCCGGCCAGGGCCTGCGCCTGCGCGTCCGTGGTTTTGGCGCCGTCGTAGAACTGTTCCCGCGTGCTTTTACCGCCGGCGAAGGCTTCACGAGACGCCTCGATGGTGCTGCTGAGGGTGTCCGCGCGATTCTTGACGATCTTGATGGCGAGCGCGTAGCCATCCTTGCCCGCGTCCTGAAGCGCGGCCAGGCAGTCGTCATAGCGGGCCTGGGTGGCGTAAAGCTGGGCGAGGTGCGAGTCGGCGGAATGGTCGCCGGCGGGCGCCAGCCGTTTCGCCGCCTTGTACTCGGCTTCCGCCCCGCTCAGGTCGCCATTGTTCCATAGGGCTTCGGCCAGCCCGGCATGGGCGGCGGGATCGTCCGCATTGCGCTCGATCAGGGCGTGGTAGCGGGCCAGCGTGCCGTCCGATGTGCCGTTCTCCTGGTCCAGCGCGGTCAGGAACTGCTGCACGGGCTGGCTGTCCGGCGCGATCTCGAGCGCGCGCTTGGCCTCATCGAGCGCCTTCTCGCTTAACCCGCCCTTCTGATACGCCTGCGCCAGCTTGAGGCGCGGGACGACGCTCAGGGGGACGCCGTTGACGGCCTGCCGGTAAAGAGCGATGGCGCCGACGACATCGCCCCCGTCCAGGGCGGCGTCGCCCTTCGTCATCAGGGGCGTAATGGCGGCGAGGTCTTCCACTTTGGGGGCCGGCTTGATGACGGGGATGGTATCGCGCGCGGGCTTGGCGGGCGTCGTCGTCATTTCCTGCGGAGCCGGTGTGTAGGCATGGTCGCGCGGCGGCAGCGCCGCGACCAGCGGCACAGAGTCCTGCGGGGTCTTCGCAGGCAAGGACGACGCTTTAAGCGGCGTAACTTCCGGCTTCGGCACGGGAGGCGTCGGCAGGGTAACGACCGGCGCGGGAGCCAGAGGGATTACGGGAGCAGGCGCGACAACGGGAACCGGCTTAACCACTGGCGCAAACTCGGGCGTGGGAAGCGGTGTCGTTTTGGTGATGGGCGCAGGCTGGGCAATGGGCGCAGGCTTGACCACAGGGGATGCTTCAGGTACGGGCGCGATCTTGATGATGGGCGCCGCTTCAGGGATGGGAGTCGGTTTGACGACAGGAGCCACGATGACCGGAGCCGATTTAGGCGGTAGCGGCTTCGTCACGAATGGTTGTGAGGCGATGGGCGCGGGAGCGACCACCGCAGGCGCGGGAGCGACCACCGCAGGCGCGGGAGCGACCACCGCAGGCGCGGGAGCGACCACCGCAGGCGCGGGAGCGACCACCGCAGGCGCGGGAGCGACCACCGCAGGCGCGGGAGCGACCACCGCAG
>JAABUX010002450.1_pt1 | contig 26298 bp, 26 predicted proteins | sample 5561851 | NCBI WGS metagenome assembly JAABUX01 (sample SAMN10711883, study PRJNA513361) | rock metagenome | isolation source: Antarctica rocks | place: Antarctica: Victoria Land, Richard Nunatak red sandstone | collected 2016-01-03 | reverse complement strand
TCTTCGATTGTTTGGGAATACTTCCTTTCGCAGTTCCCTGACACAGCGGGCTAATGGTTTGTAGTGAGCAGTAAAATGCTGCTCTATAATGTCATCAAAATCGCTTTCATCATCGATTACGCCCTTTTTCCATTCTGCAAGTTGTCCGACATCAGCGTAATTCCACTTCTCATATTTGGGAACGATCCGACGTCTCACCTTGCCCTTCTCATCCAAACCATCATAGTGTATACAGATCCAAAAGAGCACCCAGAAGAATGACTCCAGATCGTGCATGAAGCTATGAGGATCGCCAAGAAGCGCCCCGATGGCCATGAAAATCTTGGTGCCAGTCTTACTAGGTGCGCCGGAAGCTTGGTCATCACTTATCCTGTTGGCAAGATCGAGATCGATCAGGAAGCCGTCGTCTTCTTTCTCAGCGAGCATGATGTTTCCAATCGATACGTCACGGTGGAGAATTCCGGCGTTCAACAAAGACTCATGCCCTGAACAAGTTAATCAGATGTTTTAAATGCTTATGCCGATACACTTACCATGGATGGCTCCGATGAATCCGTGAATGAGAGCTACCGGAGACGATGCCTTGTAAATAGGCTTGCCAGGATCACGAGTAATGACACGGCGATGGACGCGATTGTGGAAAGACTTCTTTGGGTTTATTAACCGGAGGCTTGAGCAGGATCTCTTCGCTGATGGAAGCGCCACCCGAGTTGAGCTTAATGATCGCTTTCGTGAGCCACTTCGGCTTTGAGTTCGGCGTGCCAAAGCTCGCCCCGAAGATTCTGAGGCTGGTGCTTCAGAGTCGATGAAGGATTTCTCTCTGAATGTCGTCCGACCGCACTTTTTCATCAAACCCTTTCGCATATTCTCGGAGGTATCGTCATTCTTCCCATCAACCTGCACCGTCTCGTGATGATAGTACCGTGCGATGTTTTGCACGCCTTTGTTCGTTGCTTCCTTGATAAGCTCCCCCTCTTCAGGCCTTTCCTCATATTGCCACGAATCTTTCACGACCAGGCGCTCCTTTGAATCGACTCCATTACAGTATGCTCTCCAACAGGTCGTAGCCCGGCCAGCAACCGCCGCTTGCTTCCTGATTTCCTCAATAAGAAACAGCCGCTCAATCTGATCGTCTCGGGTAATCTCTATGAAGCGCTTCCCGTCTAACTGCTGAATCGTAGGGTCACGGCCAAGCTGTTTGTCGTTCATCAGGCAGTAGCCGAGCATGACATAAACGAACCTGAATCCGTCCTCATTAATATCGAACGAGGATGATCCTGAGCTGCCCGATCGATCGAACTGTCACAAGCGCATCATAGATCCACAGAGAGTGAACCCAAGGACGAACCTCCGATCTTGTGCGGGGAAAACTTCCCGAGCGTACGTGGCCAGGTCCAGCCACGCTGGCGTCTGCCCATCTTGGACGGCGTTGCTCTTTAATTCTCCAGTCACGAGGATCCTGTAGTGTTCTAACTGTAATACAGGTTAGTAGATTCTCCTTGCGTAAGTGGGCATATGACATTTTTTGGGCGATAGAAGATCCACAGAGCAAAAGGAGCCCTAGGCCAAGCCCGGGGAATCATCTCCCCGTCACCAGTAACAAACCCATCGACTAATATTGACTATTGTCGCCCGTGGCGCAGATCCTTCTTGAGCGCTTGCTTCACACGCTCGTAACCCTGCGGGGTCCGATTCGCGTAGATATGTACAGGATGTTCCTTGTGTGCCTTATTGCTGTTGCTTTCTCCACTTTGACGTGTCTGCTTATGGATCCTTTACTTAGCCTGAGCTTCGGCAAAGAAGCTGGTGTACCCGTCCAGGTTTCGCATCTCCGCGATCGATCGCCGCCACTGGTAAAGGTCGTCTTCCACATCCAAGTGGCGGAGGATGAGATGATGATGCAGTCGACGGACTTGTTCCGAGTTACCTTCCAGAGTCCATGTGAATACTTGGCGTGATGGCATCGCAAATATCCCCTCCACCTTTAACGTGTCCCAGTAAGTTTTGAGGCAATCGAGGAGATTGCTGCGTGGCCAGCCCTGCACGACTGTGTCTAGCGTATTATATTCCGACGTCCCTCTCTTGCGATGTTTCTTTGATCCCCGACACGACTCGCAAAGCGCCACGGCTGTGCCTTTTCCTGGAGATACAGGGTTGGCGACTTGAGGCGACGATACTGGGCACCATGGGTCAGCTTCTGTCTGTGAGTCCGTCATCTGTAAGGAGTGTTACGCAATGATTGATGCTGCAGTATCTGCTTGCAATGATGTTCGGGATGATTTGCGAGATCTTGTGAGAGATTATTTGGACGAAAGCGTTAGCCATCCAAGGGATGTAGAGCTCATTTATTATTATAAGCTGCTATTCATTAATGCAATCATCGTTTACTTGCAAGTCATATGAAACTTTTGAATCGAACTTTAACGTAGATAGATCCAATGAGCCTTGTAGAATAGAAACGGGACTGGGGATGGACCTAGGAAGCGAGGGATGGGCCTCAAGAAAGGGGACAGACCATGGCTGAGGGGCAGGCCTCCCTAGCGCCCTCAACTTTTGGACGTGGGGAGTATTCCCCCGACGAGTGCTCCCTCGACGAGTGCTCCCCCTGCGAGTACTCCCCCCAGCGACCCTCACTTTTTGGAGATGGGGAGTACTCCCCTAACGAGTGCTCCCCCTGCGAGTACTCCTCCCAGCGAACCCTCACTTTTTGGAGGTGGGGAGTACTCCCCCAACGAGTGCTCCCTCGACGAGTGCTCCCCCTGCGAGTACTCCCCCCAGCGAACCCTCACTTTTTGGAGGTGGGGAGTACTCCCCCGACGAGTGCTCCCTCGACGAGTACTCCCCAGCGAACCTCCAGCTTTTGTAACGAATTGTGATTATCTAACCCTGGCCTGCGTTGGTCGAAGAGGCTTGGCGACGGCCAGTGGAGTGAGTCGGGCTGAGGTAGAAAGGACAGAGGGCGGAGCAGACGATGGGAGTCTGGGTGGTGATGCGTGGAAGAGCAAGCATTTAGGGTCAGGCAGCTGGCGCCTGGAGTATGAAAGCTGGTGCCGATGATATTGTAACTGTAGTAAGCCATAGAGAGGCTGGGGGTGGGCAGTGGAGTGGTATAGTATATCTGGCGCTGAGGGCATAAAACTTCTAGCGCAGAAATGATTGGTTACCCTTGACAGCGTATTAGTCATCCGAAATGTCGCCGGGCACTTCCCCTCTTCCTCTCGACTCTTCGCCATCGACTTCAAATTCATCAAGTCTGCTCATGAGCTAGCCGCGGGGTCAGGGTCGGCGCCGATCTAGCACCGTGCATCTTGCCAAGACTTAACCACACCATCTTCTGTTAATCTTCCCTACATCCATCTTGTCTGGTTTCAAGCCAGCGCCTATATAAAGACATCTCCTGCCCCTTCATTCCATCCGACATGGCCCGCGGTCAAGCAAAGTCAAACATCAAGAAGAATGGGCGGCAACCTCCAGTACTAAAGGATCAAGGTGGAGTGCTCAGAGTCCACACTGCATGTTTGAGCTAACCGTCTGTAGGGAAGCAGCCTCGAGGCATCAAAAAACAAGCCATTCGCAAAAGCGCACGCCTACAAGAAATACGATCTCGCAAGCAATCCATATCCAAGAGCAATCTCGTTCGAGAAATCCAAATACTGCCCTCCTCACCACCCACAAGCAACAACCCCGCAAACAGAAAAGTATGTTCCTCCATCCCTTCTTATGCCATGTCGCACCGCTGACCTAATCGAGGCCTCACAACGTCCACATGTTCTCCACAAACCCTCAAAGCCCCATCAGAAACGGAAACGAGAGCACGAAGCTGGACGTTCCTCTCCTCAAGACCGAGACCGGCCTCCTTCGAAGCGACCGCGAACCTCGCCTTCAAGCTGCACTGCTGAGGAAAGTGCGGCCAGCGACACCTGTGAGAAGAACGTTGATCCGCTCGAGTATTGGACTCGGACCAGAAGGTGGCCTAAGGAATACTTCGAACAAGACAGCCAGATTAGGGAAGACCTCGAACAGGACAGCTGGCTAGAGGAACAAATGGAATACTCGACCCAGGTTGTCGAGTACGTGGAGATTAATGGATTCAGATACCCGCGTCCTATCAGGAAAGCCCCGACCTCGCTCCGTCGGAAACAGTCGGACTCAAGCTTGACTGGCTCTAGCGACCAAAACAAAAGGGAGAGTAAAAGTGTTGCATACCGTGACACACGTTACACCACATTACTTGCGGCCAAAGGAAGCTTTATGGACAAATCAGACCTGGATATTACAGATGCGAGTAAGAGTCTTTGCCGGCGCCTTTTGGACTCGGAACAGGACGTCCCCAAGGATTCATTGTTTCGAGACGACCTGTTTGAAAGAACTTGCCGAAAGATCCAAGACAGGAACGAAGCGAGGGTTATCCAAGATATCTCTCGATTGATTGTCCCTTCTGCAGAAACCCTCGCCACCTACGGGGCCACACACCTCGATCATCTGATTGAAGGTGTCAACGAAGCCTGGATGGGCAGCATACCAGTGGAGGGTCCTAAGCCGCAACCGGACTACTCTGTTGGATTTAGGCGGTCTGCCTTTACCGACGAGCAGCTCAAGAAGCTCGATCCGCTTATTGGCAGCGTCTTCGATACCTCCTTTTTCGTCGCAACCTACCGGATGTACTTTCCCTTTCTCACCTGCGAGGTCAAGTGCGGTGCCGCGGCACTTGATGTCGCCGACCGACAGAACGCTCACAGTATGACTGTTGCCGTGAGAGGTGTCGTCGAACTCTACAGAGCTGTGAAACGCGAGAAGGAGCTTCACCGGGAGATCCTCGCCTTTTCAATCTCGCACGATCATAGCACGGTGAGAATCTACGGCCACTACACTATAATCGTGGAGGATAAGACCACCTTCTATCGTCACCCCATCCACAAATTCGACTTCACCGCCCTAGATGGGAGGGACAAATGGACGGCATACAAGTTCACGAAGAATGTCTACAATATATGGATGCCGCTCCATATCAAGAGAATCTGCTCGGCCATCGATGATTTACCGCCTGATATCGATTTCGACCTCTCACAGTCAGCTTCTTTTTCACAATCAGAACCTCAGAGTTCGCAGCAATCAAATGCCGAGTCTATATTCATGCTGGATAAAGACGACAGCCAATCGAGCCTTGTGGGCTCGCAAGAAGTTACACCGACCACCTCCTTCACTCAAACGACCGAGCGAGCGTCCAAGAAGCCAAGGAATCAGCGTGCTGCGGGTCAGCAGCGCTAAAATGTCAAGGCAGGAGGCCGTACGATTTGAAGCAGTCTCAGGAAGCGTTTTATAAGTAACACATATGTTTTGGTTGATTGCCATCTGATGACTAAATTCATGTATGTGATGATCGGACCTAGCAAAGTTTTGGGATCTGTAAGGGTATGTATTGTCCTCAGGCGGCAACTACATTCTTTAACGACCACTTCGGAAGATTATAGAGCTTAGGACCTGTCTGCACAGTAAAACAAATAGCTCTAAAGTAATTAGTATACGAAAAGAATGGCGGTTGTGAGGGCGATTGCTCTCGGTAACAGCGGAGCATGAGATGAGTGAATTATGAGTCCGTCCTCATTGATGTCGAACAAGGAATATCTAGAGCTGCCAGACCCGTCAAGTTGCCACAAGCGCATCGTGTGGGTGAGCCCGAAGATGAGCCTCTGATCTTGCGTGCGGAAGACGTCTCGAGCGTTCGCGGCCAGGTCCAGCCATGCTGGCGTCCGCCCGTCTTCGATGGGGTTGCTCATCAACTCTCCAGTCACGAGGCTCTCAGCCCAGTTGGAGATCGGTGTATCAGACTTCTCGCCAACTCCGTCTTCGTCACCCTTGCTCTGTCCGTGGCCTGCTGTAATACCAGCGGGAGACGGTATGGACGAAGTCAGAGATGTTGAGTCGGAGGCCGGGAAGGAGTTCGTCTTCCAGCGTATCATCCACCTGCTTCCTATGCTCAGATGCTTCTGCGAAGCTGCCCGTGTTGAAGTACTGAGGCGTCTACTGGAACGTCGATGTCAATGATGGGCAAGATGTAGGAGGGGTTGTTGGTTGCGTTATTGGTCTTGTTCGCGTAACGAGGTCCAAATCAGCTGCCCATATGTCTATATCGCTGGTCTGAGTGATACCGCTCCTCTGAGTGACCACAAGCTGTAGAAGCGGAACGACGTGTTCGTTGGTTTGAGGAAAGGCGAGCGTAAGAAGTAGTAATGTCACCGCTGAGAGATCAATCCCCAGTCCTTGAGCAGATGTTTCGAGCCGCTGGCTGACCCTGGAGAGCCAGAATAAGATCAAGTACAGCATCCTTCTCTTCTGTCTCGTCTTAGCAACAGAGAAACTCCTGAATTACCCCCCTCACCTCTCAGACGCTTCAGAGGTGAGCTGATCGACTACCTCCGTCACACCCGCATTTTGCCATTGACATACGTCCGATGTGAATGACAGACAAACTTTTTCGAGTCTTTCTCGAGAGTGATGGATTTCAATTCAACAGGTGAAAGCTCCCCACGTTCGAGTGTTCTTGGAGAGCTGATTAGCCATCAGAAACAAAGTTGCAAAGGAAGTTCGAAGCTAGTGCGTCAGGAGCCATGCCCCACCATAAGCCCAAGGCGCAGCTGACCTTGGGCATCAACGCTCACTGCTCGCAATACAGTTTATCAATCTTTTTGCACCTCTAACGCGTCCTGGGCGCATTTTACTTTCACAGCTACGCACCTTGTACGCAGGCGCTAAGACTCAGCGCAATCGTTCGGAGGCTAATCCGAATTTTCAGGTCATATGGTGATCAGTTATAAACTTTACCTGGCCCTCGTCATCATACAATTCATTATTTGCCCACCGTCAACGCATGCGCCTCACAACATTCCAACTCGAATCGGTATTTAATATACTTTCCTTACTTCGATGATCATTGGCGATGATAATGACTCAAAAGCTAACAGCCTCTGTGCGCGAATTAGAGCCTTCCGCACGCGTGCTTTTCTTAGACCTTCATTCTCGCCATCGCTTACATCTACATCATATCCGTACTCCTCTCATTCTACGTGTTCTCTCTGCCGGTCCCAGGTAGACCTGGCGCCTCTCTCTCAGTGCTGCTCTTCCCGAGACGTGGCAGAAAACATTGTACACAAACTGTCTGCTGGCTTTCATCGCCTCTTGACTATGGCTACAGCGAGTGTGGTAGAGATACAAATCGACCACGTTTGCCTGATCGCCTGGGCGAAGACGGAGGAGGAAGGAATCCAGGATAGGAGCCCGTCGCGTTCGTAGAATTGAGCCAGGGTCGCTTCGACTTCCATAAGTCCGAAATCGACAGACAGGTGAATAGCATAAAGGTCGGTGCCTCGAAGGATGTCTTCTGCTCCAGCCGGTCGGATGCGAGTTTGTGCCGGCTAGAGCCCGGCGAATGTCAGGAAGTACGCTCCTCTTACTCCTTCTCCTGGGGCAGCTTTCAATCTTGATCTCTGTTTAAGAAGTCCAATAATGTACAATATTACGCCAATAAGAGAGGTTGTAGATGATCTTGGGTATTGAAGAAGAGAGGATAGGACTTCGTGCACAGCTATAGTGAATGTCAGCTATAGATTCTCAATGTAAGAGTCAAAGGCCATGGCAGAGGAAAGGGATTACTTGCTTAAGAACACTGCGGGGGTTGGAGGCAGAAGGTATAGAGGGCAAAGGATGGTGCTGGGGATCATGGTGGCGGGAGAGCGAGCATTTGGAGTCGGACAGCTGGCGATTTGGAGTATAAGAGATGCTCGATGACGGCGCAGCTGTAGTGTGCTGCGAGGTTGAGCATTTGGAGTGGTGTTGCTGGCACTGGTACTAGAACTTCTAGCGCAGGAGCGATTGGTTGCCCTTGACATCCTATTAGTCATCCATTTCGCGCTCGTTTCGCCTCCCTCCTTCCACCCTTTCCAACTCTTCGCTATCGACTCACATCCACTAACACCCTGTCTTCTTGTTTATCAACTGAAAATGAGACATAAGCACCTCCCAGCTTGAGATGGCCAACCTTTCGCAGAACGATCACAGCATCATCGCAGAGCATCCTTTGGACACCTCTCTCGATCATTTACGGGAGCCACTTCGAAAGATAGAGCAGGGTTACAAGCCGGGTTCTCTATCTTATGATGGCGCTGTCGATAACTCTGACCAAGGAACTCAAAAGGCAATGTCGCGACTTCTGCTTGCTTTGATGGGCCACGAGGTGGCACTTGATCTTCGCTCAAAGATCGGAAACAGCAACATAGCCACTGAGCTATCAAAGCTTTTCGGACTCGTTCAAGGCGGCCGTTACAACTACGAACACTACCGTGCGCTATCACGACTTGTCATCAAACAAGCCCCCGATGTAGACATTTGGAACGCCGTCCTCAACCTCATCATCACAATCTCCCGAACCACCCCTCCTACAAGCATTCCTGCCTCGTTCGATGGCACTCCTATCACGCATTCCTCCTCCTCGCAGCAAGGTGGTGAACAAACCCAGAAATTGGTGGAAGGAAGGATCTTCGAAGAGATACGGGGTTGCACATATCAGAACGTCGAGGGCTTCTTCTCAAAATATTTTGAGGGAAAGTCTTGGACCGAGCGTACGAAGGAAATCTATCAAGCCGTGCAAAATAGACATGTGGATGGACGGTGGACCGATTTCCCTCAGACACCTGTACAGAATGATGTCTGTAAATGGTGGTTTGATTTTCAAGATGAATTCCTATCGAGCGAGCGGGGCGTTTACTACACGAGCACCACCAAAGACCTTACGGGCTGCGAAGCCAAACGTCAAATCGATCTGTTCGTCAAGCCCAACAACGAAAAACTGTCGAAGGTGGTACATGATTGGAAGGATGTGGAAGTGATTGGTGAACTCACGGTGTCTGACAATAACAAGAAAGCCAAGCTGCTTCAAATCAGTAGATACGTCCGCGATGTGTTCTCCTGTCAGCCGACCCGCCGATACGTGCACGCTTTTACTCTCTGTGGGAATGAAATGCGGTCGTGGGTGTTTGATCGCTCGGGTCCTTACAGCTCAACTGCTTTCGATGTCCATGAGGAGCCAGAGCGTTTCATCCGTACGATTGCAGCATATGTGATGATGAGCGACGAAGAGTTGGGTCTTGATACTTTCATTGAGCGAGATAATGGCGATCGGTTCATAACCGTTGTGGAAGATGCGACAGGCAAGGAGAGAAGATTGCAGTTGGAGCCGGTCCCCATCGCCCATCAACGGGCGATTGTGTGTCGCGGCACATCTTGCTTTCGTGCCAAAACTCCTAGCTCTGAGGATTTGCGGTATGTCGCCAAATTTTCCTGGGTCTCTGACAACCGACGACCGGAAGTCGATCTCCTCAGGTTAGCGCGCGAAAGAGGAGTGGAGGGAGTCGCCAGGCTATTCGGTCACCATCGCATCACCAGTATCGCGGATATGCGCGAAGGGTTGAAGTTTGGGAAGCCTTACGCTTTTCGGAATACCGCGTTGAGTCCTTTCTCCTCCTTTTCGCAGTCTCAGTCTCTCCTCTCTCAACCACTTGGCCAGCTTTACAGCCTCGGCACCGCTGAAGAGCTACCGAAGAAACGAAAGTCTGTCGACGCTGGAGGGAGCCCATCCAAGAGATCAAGGTCCAACAGCCAGAACCCTGATAAAGCCAGGCGGAAGAATGAGGTAAATAGCCAAACGACGAGTCTCTATACCCATGATGACAGCTCGTTTGACAACCGCATTTTCCGTTGCTTGGTGATCTCTCCAGCCGGTCGCGCGATCCGTGATTTTCGGTCAATCCCAGAGCTGCTGGAGGCCCTCCGCGACGCAATCAAGGCGCACAGGTCTCTGTACACAAATGGCAAGATATTGCACAGGGATATCTCGGAGAACAACATTATTATCACAGATCCAAAGGAAGCTGATGGCTTTACGGGCATGTTGATCGATGAGGACCTTGCCAAGGAGATTGGTAGCGGACGAAGCGGCGCACGGCATCAGACAGGCACAATGGAGTTTATGGCGATTGACGTGTTACGCCGTGTTTCTCACACCTATCGGCATGACCTCGAATCATTCTTCTACGTACTTCTGTGGATCTGTGCTCACCGGGCATGGGAAAGGGAATATCGGTGCAAGGTAACAGACCGGCCCAAAGAAAGCATCTTGACGAAGTGGTACTCCGGCAGTTTCAAGGACATCGCTCGAAGCAAGCAAGGTGACATGCATATTGATGGATTTAAGGATATCTTGGATGAGTTTCCACTGGCCTTCGACTGTGTCAAGCCTTTGTGTAAAAAGATACGGGGTATTCTTTTCCCTCTTCTCAAGGACGGAGCGCTGTTCACCGGAACCCCATCGGATCCACCTGAAAAGCTGTATCACCCTATCATTGAAGCATTTGAAAAAGCTGTAGCCGACATTGCCGCTGGGCAGGACTGAGGATAGGCAGCGTTTATACACAAGATGCTGAGAATAAGCGAGGTTTAAGCTCAAATATGTATATACAAAATCCTTCTATGGGTTCCACATACGTCCAAAAGGATTCTTCCTTTCCATTTTCCTGATAATGTGATCGTTCCCCCCTGTGACTAGGCATCTCACTGCGACAGGGAATAATATAAAGGCCAGGTGCTCTCTTATGACCGGATACTTTGCAATGACTAGTCCTGGAACAGTAAAGCCGAGGTAATTTTTCAAAAGGCCACGTGATGTAAGTCCCACCAAAGGTTTGCCTAGATGCAACCCAGTTTCTACTGGAGCTTCCGGCCTCGTCAATCCGCTATCTGGCACATGTCACCGCAGTATCGACTCGCTTGTCTGGCTTAACAGGCCCCGCCATTACACTCATCCAACCCTGCGTTGAAGGACAGCCGTTGGGCATCAACGTTCAGGCTATCGGTACTCTACATTTAATCATATTTATTTCTACCTCGACGTGCGCTGTGCGCTTTTACCCTGCTCTTATCCTCTCTTCTACGCAGAATAGTCTCTCAATGGTGCAGACTGCCCTGCCTCTCACGTTTGCAAAGTCAACCTTACTCTTCCCGTCGGTGCAGCCTAATACCTTACAAGCGAGGTCAGTACTACGTGAGCTATTTTGATCCACCCCACAATCCATATAGCTAACTAATATTGTGCAGGCGAAGGTCATACCCCTCGTATGAGCAAAATCCCTCACCCTTCGTATTGCATTCTCTCCTATAGGCCGCGCATACTCTGTTGACCTCACGACTTTGCATCCGTCTGGTTGGGAGCCGAACGGGATACCTGGCTACTTCATCGACATCTCGCAGACCCCAGCTGCCAGGATCATTCACAGGACATACTGGGCGGTTAAGGCAATCCGGCGCAGAGCTTACGCTACTGTCCACCCCCATTCGCAAACGCCTAGTAAGAATCCCCTTTTCAACATGGAAGAGTTATGTTGACATGAGGTAGATCTCGGCACCCAGCCTTTCGCAACAACTCACCAATCGTTCATACCAGGCAGAAATCCATTAAGTAAGACCACCACCACATCTTTCGGGATACTCCTCCGTGCTAGACCGAAAGCCTATATCAATCGATCATACCTTGGCCCAGTGACTCAAGGGAGAGCATTAGCAAAAGGTCCTGGGTTTTTCAACCATGACTACACAAACAAGGATAAAGAGCGCTACAGACGACGAGCTGGTGGAGAGGTGCAAGAACGAGGTATGATGATTTCGCCATACCTAGCATACGGCGGATACTAACTACATTTCAGACCGGATCTGGCGACTGCAACCCTCTACATTGGACAACTCCATCAGTCGACGTTCGAGTGGATCCTCCAAAGGACACTGTGGCGGTGGTCGTCGACGTCCGGGGTGGCCAGGGTGCAATCCGCATCAATAATACGCAAGATAACAAACATGTCGACAAGGTGGGCCCGATGAAAGGAGCCGGAAATCTGGTGATAGTTCCGTGGAAAAGTGACTGGTGGTACTACGCTATTGGATCTGTCCGCGTAGCACATATTGGCAAGAAGTCTTGAGTAGATCGTGGTTTCATAGCCTTTCACATGATCCGTACGCGTTGTGTAGCAAATTGATTCCTCAGGTCCTCCAAGATTGGAACCGTGATGAATGGTGAATAATTCTGCTCGTACGGATCTGTCAACAGGATTCGTCCGTGGATTTGATTTGAATTAGCAAGAATTTGAAGGTCTCCGTATGTCAATTCGTAAACACGTCCAGTGAGAGAGCCTAGCAATCATCCCATATCAGTTACGTACACGTCAAAGTCCATAATTAAGGGATGATTCGTAATACACACCTTCGCGGTTGATTTGACTGTCGCCTTCTGCACCATTTTGATTGTCTGATAACGGCGTCTGATCGGGTGATTTTTTTGCGCGTTTTGAGGGTCGGAGCTCGATGTGCTCTAATTTCATGAGTACTCGATTTTTCAGATTGATAGACGGGAGCGAACTCTTCAAAAATTCCTTGAATGCCACCTCATCCTCAGGATCAAAAAACTTAGCCTGGATCCCTCTGTCGATGTCGTCACGATACAAATATTCCGAGAGCCGTTGCCGTCGTACGAAGTCTGTTATGTTGGCAACCAGAAATTCAAACTGCGCCAGAGCCAGTTCGTGGATTTCTTTGATCGTGTAAGATAATCCGCAGAGTTTCAGAGCATCGCACTCCAGCCTCCGCAATTGTGTCTGTCTTTCTTTCCATCGGTCTGTCCTTTCAAAGATGAATTTAATAAAATGCTTCACCCGGGTAGCTTGTTGATTTGGGAGCGCTTTGTCAGAGGGTGCTTGTAAGAGCAATTCCTCTGTTTTCTGGAGCACTTTCTGAACTTCAAGCTGCGCTTGCAGTTGCGACACCCGCTGCAGCAGGCCGTCGATGTCGAGGCCGGAATCACCATTATGCCAGCAGTCACTCTTGACTTCATCCAGCTTTCGCTCACTCTCCGACGCCGAGGTTAGTGACATCAGAAAATCAACTTCGACCAGAACAGTGCAAGACAATGAGCTCTGAAATGCTGGTGCGACACAACGAACTCTCAAACGCGGGTGCGAGACAAAGAGCTCTCCAAATAGTAGGGCGAGGCAACGAGTTTGCAAGGGCGGTGCGGAGATCCCGGTCTCGCAAATGGTGGTGCGGAATTGAGCTCACCAAGGGCAGGTCAGGGTCGCTTAAACGCCCGCTACCGAGGCTAAGATCCAGTCAGCCAATCGCGTTCTGCCTCGAAAACGTCGATACTCTCTCCCGCCATCAACTTTCGTAACTCTTCCTCATATCAATGTGGGTTTTCACACCTGTCTCGGCACTTATGCAGAGAACTCCTTCTAATCTGACAACCTATCGCGTTAGGAAGAGTAACGGACCGTCGGAACTCTAGACGATCAATCTAGTTCATTGGCATCGTGCATGAAATGGTGTCCTCGACCAGCTCAACCTCTATCAAAAAGGGAAGAGATCATGCAGGGAATATGTCTGAGGCGCGTAGAAGGAGATGGAGTCCATCGAGCTCTTGGAAGAGATATATATATATTGGTTCTCCAGCTCAGTTCGAACCTCATTCTTCACCTGCTGATCAGCGTTACAGTCCAGATCAAAGGCCTGCACCCAGATTTTCTCACAGAGAGACATCCCATCTTTTTCAAACAGCCTTCCGACTCGCTTGAAAGATCCTTGTCCTTCGGTATTGCTCCATCACGAAGACAATGGCACCAACTGAGAACGCTCGGAAGCCATCTGTCTCTCCGAAGCCACCAGCTACACCTCCCGGCAGCCCTACATCCCCGTCTTTCCCGCAGTCCATTAGGTTCGACGATCTCAAGAGATTGGTGGTAGGGCTAATCAAGGAAGCCCAAAAGACGGAGTCCACAGATAAAGTCCAAGCCACAGCCTCCGTAGCTGAGAAAGATGTTGCGCCTGCGGGATCGGGAGCTCGCGCTTCGAGGCTGGAGTATAAAACTGTTGACGAGCGGTATTTCCCCCCATTTCAGGCCTGTGTGGTCAAGCTAATTATAATGCAGCTGGAACGATAAGACAAGTCAGTACGAGACTGTGGAGTCCGCACCTGCAGGAGAAGTGGACGGGCTGGACGAGTATGTCTTTGTTGCTCGCGCACGGATCGGTAAGTACATCAATGTGGTTAAGAAGCTTGATCGCTGAGAGACATTAGACAAGAAGACTTCGGATCCGGTGTTCTATGTTGACATCAAATCGGAAAAGTTGCGAGACATTTTGAGAACAGTCCTGCAAGACATTCATGGCGTCTCCCTTAGGGAGGACAAACCCCAGGTATGGTTTTCTATCTCGTTGCATAAATTTCTGACTTAGACTCTTCGCCTAGATCGAACGAAATCTCCTCTACCATTACCTTCCAGAATTGGAAGCGTACCGGACCAAACCGAGCGACGACGTTGGTCAAGACGCTGCGGGGCTGAAGCATCTCAGCCTACTGGCAGACTTCATCAAGAGCAAATACGCCTCGACGACGGATCGTCTAATTCCGCTTCTCGAGACTGGCGAAACCTCATACGAACTGCTCTGGGCTCTCTTTAAACCGAACACGATCGTATACACTACATGTCTTGACACGGAGAAATCCTTATGCTTTCGGTTTGACATGGGCGAAGAGCGGACGACGGCGGCTGGCATCACATATTTCCACATGGAGTGCCGATATCTCGATTCTGACGGAGCTGTCTTTGGCGAAGTCTCAGCGGCACTAGGTATTGCGAAATTTGCCGGTATCAAGCGGATCGCCAACCTCGCCGCATTCCCCATTGCGTACCATCCGCGCAGAAGCGAGATGAGGACCAGTCTCGTAAATCGGGGCCGGCGGTTCGTTTCCTTGTTGGGCGTGCACCACCTCCAGTACTACGGAAACGGCTTCTTTATGGAAAAAGGGGAGGTGGTTGAGGTTCCTGTTAAGAGTCGGATTATGGTTGATGCTGCCTTCTTCCGTGAGAACAACCCGAACTATGTCAGACCACGTATCAGCGGTTTGACTGAGAAAAAATCCCTGGATGACGGATGGTTCACTCTTGTGCCTGAAAATGAGGTCAAGAGCAACGGCAAGGAGCCAAGTGAGATGAAGGAGGATGATTTGCTCCTTTGTAGCCCAACCGTGCGCGGGTGGAGTTTTGGCAACAAACTATGGCGTGAGATTTTCCTCTCTCGCTGGACGATGACAGGATGAGATGACGAGCTGACGGTCTCCGAAGTTGAGTTTGCTGTGGATGATATCTCCAGTATCATTTGGAACCCTTCGTCTTTTGCCAATCTCGCGATCCCCTCCCAGAAAAAGCAACTCGTCCTGGCCCTCGCTAAGGCTCATCTCGGCGAAACATCCGACCATACGTTTGACGACTTCGTGGTGGGAAAGGGAAGGGGCCTGATTATGCTCTTACAGTAATGTGTACAACGTTTGATGGAAAATTCTTGCGCTGACATCTGGTTCAGTGGCCCTCCTGGGGTCGGTAAGACTTTGACCGCCGAGGGACTGTCGGAGCATCTGAGACGGCCGCTTTACGCGGTATGTGCTCTTTCCGTTCCATGCTGTTGGGCATTCTGACCATCCAGGTTTCTGCCGGAGAGCTGGGTCATGAACCGAAGAAGCTGGAGGATCAGCTGTCCCATATCTCTCAACTGGCGTATCACTGGAGAGCCCTGGTCCTTCTGGATGAAGCGGATGTATTCGTGCAGGCGCGCTCAATCGACAGTCATCAAAACGCTCGCGTCTCGGTCTTCCTCCGTAAGCTCGAGTACAGTCAAGGGATCATGTTTCTCACAACCAACCGAGTCAGGGACTTCGATGACGCAATCCAGAGCAGGATCACTCTGGCTGTGAGGTACGAACCGCTGAGTCTCGCCACAAGAAAGCAGGTCTGGGCAAGCTTTTTGAAAAAGGCCGCAACAGCCAACGGAGCGGCAAAATATAATGCCGAAGACCTCGACGGGTTGGCGAGGAAGAATCTCAACGGTCGGCAGGTTAGAGCTCCATTGTCGAATCCAGTCGGATATGTTAATACTGACCGAGTCGTTCGTCGTAGATCAAAAACATGGTTGCCGCGGCTCATGCGTTGGCCGTATATCACAACACCAAGGTGTCTATGTCTCATTTGGAATTGGTCACCGGTTTGAGCGAGGAATTTGAATCTGATTTCGGTGGTGCTGCCCAAGCTTCCAACAAGCACTCTTACCTTTAGCTTCTCCTGTTGCAAACACCATCATCAATAGTTTGTTGAAGATTTCGAGGAGACGTTTGGGTGAGTATTCTCCTGCAGCACTAGGCCATCTGGTAATGTATGAGGCTGGGGGAGTTTTTATTCTCAGGGAGGCTGTGGTGAGATCCTTCAATGTTAGTGGGGTTGTGGAGAGATGCGAGTCCACGGCTGGGCAATCTTATAATATGGTGCGACGAGTCCAATGCGTGTAGATAGATAGATTGACCTCCTAAGAAGCAGAAGGTAAGAGCTTCACACAACTTTTGAAGGATCTGCTCCCTCTTCAAAAGTTCTAGCTTAATATCCATCATTTGAGAAGTACACAATAAAGTTGCTCAGCGGCGAAAAATGCCGAATTTCGAGAGAATAAAGCATTGCACAGTGGATTTATCTTGACCTATTTTGAGAAATGATTCTGCAATGATATCAGTACCTAGGTTGAATTTTGGCCAAAGTTTGAACTCGCAAAGGAAATCCTCTCTCCGTGGCAAGCGATTTTGATAGGATCGTACATGGACAAGTGGTTTAGACTTGCGAGGGCCTGCAGAAGCCACCCTGTAGAACAACCATCGTACATGATCCACGAGGCTGAGGTTGAGCAGACGCATGATGATGCATGAGTCAAGCCATACCAGGCAACAGTGATAACTTAGCACCGATAGCTGTCTCGAGTGTAATTGGTCATCTTGCACTGGGCGACATTTATAAAGAATGGGATTGCCTTCTACAACGAGAATCAATCATATATTTCAGCACACAGGTGAGTCAAACATATCGTTTGACACTTTTTTCTCTGACTAATAAAAGACTGAAGTGCTTGTCTCGATATCATTCGACCGCTTACAAATCACTACTCTCGTCTAGATATTACTCTGCTACAATGACGACTGGTTCGGGGGATTCTGGCTTCTGCACAAATACTCATTGTCAACATGCAAACCACGAACATAAACGCCGACAGTGTAAATCGCCAGGATGCAAAAAGATGTGGAAACGCTGTCAAGTTGCAGGGAAATGTAATGGTGTACATTACAGGATTTGCGCGAAATGCAGAGACCACCCAGGTGCAGAGCCAGATTGGTAGTCCCATGTCGTACGGATTTCATAGATTGGCAAAGAACTCTAAGGTGGAGATTGAGACGTCCTCTATATAACTTTAGGTTACCGCTTCAACAGCGCAAGTCTTTGCAAAGTCTCTAGGCATCCATCGTTGAAAAATCAAACTCTGTGACAGCGTAGTGGAGAATACCGCGAACACTCTGACTTGTAATATGATCAATGATGCCCTTTCGAGAGACCAAGGAACCTAGGCTGTCGCTAGAACTCGGGAGCTTGGAAATTCCGAAAGCCGATAGGGCTGGGCCTTCGTAGGAAGGTTTAAGTGATGATTTCTTGGCAGATTTGGGCCTCTCGCTATAACTGCGTCTCTTGATCTTAACTCCCTTGTTCTTCTAGCGATTGTCATGGCTACGCAAGAGGGTTTCATTTCCAGGCGGACGAGAACCCTCTCTCCACAACCTGGAGATGGAATATGCCCAACAGTCACTCAACACCACGATACGGTAACAGCCAGCTATGAAAGATGGGCAAAATTAATATCAGAAGCGAAGGAAAGCACGGGCGATCTTCACATTGCTGATGACCTTTTGGAACTTCTCCAGCAGATTCCGGGACTTTACGCACACCACTCGAAAGGATTCTCAATCCTTGATCAACCCTATCCTCAGCTTAAATACGCTCTCGAATGGGTGACAGCAACAGACCCGGCCTGCGAACGGCCTATTAAGCGCACATACCATTATCAGACCTTAGGACTTCTTCGACCACTGGCATGGGAATACTCGGACGCTTCCGAGAATACTGTTCCGTGGCCGGGACGTCAAGCGGACCAAATGAAACATCTTTCCCGTCTGATTTTGGCTTGGGCATATATACTCTCTTCTCGATGGGTAGAAATCCTTAATACGGCAGGTGAAAAGGCGCTCATGAACCAGAGTGAAGATATCAACGGGCAAAACTTTTGGGAGGTGGTGATCGAACGGCAGTGGCACGCCACCATGACTCGTGGCAACAAGACCTTCTACGCGCCATGGTGTATGGAGCGACATACTCTATCTTCCGAGTACGTTCTCCATTATTCAATCACCATTTTCACAAGCTTACGCCTGCGCCTAGGGTGAACAAAAGAGAAGCGCTACCAGATTCGCTGTATGCCTTTCGATTCCTGGAGAATTTTTGTCTGTCAGAAGGTGTTACAAAAGAATGTGCTGCCATGGCGCTTGCTGTGGTCTTGATGTTCCCGGAGCATAGAGCTGGCCCGATAAAACTTGCACCTTTGGCCCCACCAGAGGATATGCGTTGTTCTCCAGGCGTCGAAGAGCAGTACTACAAAAGGTTGTCCGAATGCCTCAGTCAGTGCATAACGCTGAGCTGTTGTGACGAAGGCATCGCTTCCCTATTATGCAGTGGATTTTTCGAGCCTAAAGTGTCCTGTAACTTGATTGGGGCTCACTTGTTCGGCGTCAGAAAAGCTGTCGAGCCCGTGAAAAGCGACCCAAAAGCCTTCGCTCGCTTGATGGTTGGGCAAAATCCAAAAGTCTCTTCTTTGTGGCTTGCAGCAATCTGGACGGGTCAGGCAAGCAAATTTTTGGACTCTGCCCTGGGGGGTATGCCACCTATCAGTCTTCCAGTGGCGTCTTGGACGGGAGTCCTTCAATCTTTCATCCAAGTAGGCTATCACTCGATCTCAAATCGGGACGGATATATTCCACGTGCCCGGGAGTTCAGTGTCATCTATCTTGTTCGCTCTGACGCTATCATCCCCTTCACACCATCACCGCCATTTGGAGAAATAGCGGCATCAGACATCAGCCTTGATATCAGAAGGCATTTATTGCATGACCATAAGCCAATACAATCGAACACGTATTGGATCTTTGAGACAGGAGAATTGTACCCGGCTCAGAAGCAGCCTGAGATAATGAACCGTCCCGTTTTGCGTCTACCATTAATTGTTCGAGCTTCAGATGACGATAGCTCCAACGCAAAGTGAGTGAATACTGCGACGCCCGAAAGAACATCACTAATTCTGCAGCATTCGGGTTGAAGACGCTGTCGATAGGGTGTCCAGCGACGCTACTCTCAACCTGTTCGTATGGTACAGAGACCTTGAGGGAGGTCTATGGCTCGAAGAAAATCAAGGCAAACATGCATGGATCATGTATGATTCAGATGAGGACGATCTTCCAGAAGACGAAGAATCAAAATCTCCATTAGATGACCCTCGCATTTGGAGCTGGCGAGAGAGTGCAATCCCTGACGTCGCTTGGGCTCAGTCGGCTGAAGAGACGAGTTCAAGTGGCACTAACATTAAGCTTAGTTTAACAGCAAAATCTTTTGTTGGCTGCTAACATAGAACGGTACCAGTACGTGCGTGGGCTCAGATTAGCTCAGGAGTAGAGAGGACGCCACGACACAACGAGGGACCGGCACGCCTCTGAATGGTCTGATAATCACTCTTAACGGTAGCTATAAATTGACCATAAGATGAAACGAGGACATGAAAGTGCACTATCTCCCAAGACTGCCTGCTCATGACACGCGCTTGTCCGTCTGGTAGGTCAGAAGAAAATGGGGCGGCAGTCGGCCAAGGGGTCCCCTTGACCCAACGACGCACCCAAAGGGCTGGTTCCAGCGAATACGAAACCCAGAGTCAAACACATGGACCGCAATGATCACCTCCGATAGAATTAAGAACATGTGTACTTCTTCTGGGTACAACAAAATAAGCAACGATCACGGACCCTTGTCTGCACGTGCCGGTCTGCCCCGTTTGCCTCCCTGCTATGCCTGGCGTTTGGCCTCAAACTCCCGCAGAAGTTCCTGTGCGTTTCCTAACTCGCGTTCGAGCAGCCATGTTTTCTTCCAGCACACCTTGTATTCATAGCCCTTCCCCCTTCGCCTCTTGCCAACGATCCTTACGATCTCCCACTCCTCTCCATCTAATGCTGAACCTCCTTGGTCCTGAGGCCGCTCGTGGAAAAGTGGGGTGGTGGCGGCAACGCCCAGGGGATCGACAGTTGCTGTTGCTCCGTGATCACCTCCATGAACAGCCTGCGTTCCTCGATCCTGGGGTAGTGCGACACTGGGAGAGATGGGGCGATCAGTTGGGGAGGTAGTAGGTTTGGTAGTAGGTTCGGTGTTAGGTTCGGTGGTAGTAGCAGGACTCAAGCAACCGTGTGTCTTTGGCTGTTCCCTTGGGTGGGAGCTTTTGAGGTGTACGTTGCCAATCTCAGACTCCATGCTCGTAGCCCTGGTAGAAACGCCAGTTTCGCCAGTCTTTTCTTCGTCATCCTCCACCACGAGAGGGTCACCTGAAGTATGTCAGAAGAAATCCCGGCTGCTGGTCAGAAATGCGCTGGGAAGCATACCTTGACTGCCACCAACTTCACTGGATCGATTTGAGCTTATTGTATTTTCGCGTCGTTGGAAGTTTCGCGGAGAGGCAGGCCGTTTAAAGACAGGCTTAGGTTGCGATCGGATCCGTGCGAACTCGACCTCATTTAAGTCATCGTCGGTATCTGGGTTGTCAATCATGATGGGGTCTTTCCAGAGTCAGTAGACGCGCCCACAGGGACTGGGACCTGCGCACTGACCTGCACGCCGGAACTTCTCCAACCTGTGTCCACTTTTCCCACCCCCGTCCAAACCTGCACTGCCTGCTTTGCGCTTGGAGGAATTTCGAATATCGGTGGCGCCTGTGGTTGTCTCAGGCGCGGCGTCCGTAAAGTATATTGGGCTCACTGTCGCAATAGGCGATCGGAGAGTGTAGGGGATGATGTTGTCTGTACTGTAGCTTGTTCCTTTGTCTCCTTTCTCTTTCCCCTCACCAGAGTGATGAGGCTCGGTAGTATTGAAGCAGGTTTGTGTATCGTGTGTCAAGGAGAGGGGAGTATCAGGGAGTGGAGGAGGATCAGAGATAGAGTTTTCTGTCTTCTCGTAGAGAATGAAACATCTAGGTAGGCGCCATCTGTCAGTAAGAGAATCAGCGAGCGGGGTTTCAAGGGTCATACCCAGCTTCTGAGCCTGCCAGAGAAGTCGGTGGAGTGCTGAGGGAGCATTGCTTCCCAACTTGCTTATTAGAGGTCGAGCCGTCGCTTCTGGGGTGGACGCTGCTGCTGTCGTCAATATCCCCACCCTGGTCTCCACCTTGTCTCGGTCCAGAAGTGGAAGCGTTGTCGCAACCTTCTAGGGTGGGATGTTCAAAGGCGCCGTCAGACTTTCCAACTCCGTATTCAATACTCGATTCCGCTCGCTGCGACTCTGGGACTTCTCCAGCACCGAACAGCAATTCCTCGACGGATGGGAGAGTATTACCATGTTCGTGACCGCCCTCAGTATCGGCTATGTTCGAGGGACCTAGAGTCGTTGATTAGCGCCCATCAAATCTTAACGACAGGAAACTGTACCTCTGGCGTCCTTTTCGGTGCAGAGGTTCGGTGCTGGCATGTGGAGTGGATCTGTAGGCTCCTTCGGCGACGGCCCAGTCATGTCTAGACATTCGATCAAGTCGAAATCTTGGAGACTTTCGCTCGCTTTCTTGCCCTTTCCATAGGCTGTGGGGACATGAAAGTTGGAGACTGTAGGCCGCCCGCCGCTGCGCAAGCCTGCCGTGGTTGGGGGTCGATAGTATTGAACGGAATCCATGTCGACAAGAGTTATTGTAGGACACAAGTGCAAAAGCTAGCCACAGGATCCAGATGAAGTCTGATCTTTTTTTGGCTGGGGAGTCTGGGAGGGAAATTCCAGTTGGAGTGAGACGAGGAGAGGCGGGTTATTTGTACACACAAAGGCTGGTAAACCATCCACTGCAATTTTCCCACTCAAAATCCCACTCCTTTCCCTCCACTCAAAGATCACCGATCGCCGATCTCCAATCATTTGTCTCACACCAATTTATATGCCCTGGCGCAGCTTCCAACCGCTGGAATCTCGTATTCAATCGACATCCCATGCAGCTTGATTCCCACTGCGCCCCTCGCAAACGTCCACATCCAGCTGAACACATCAGCTGCAGCGGCTTGCATCTTCGAGCTGAGACAAACATGACGCATCGGCTGCACCGCCCACTCCACTATGCTCGGCGAAGAAGAGATCCACGTCTCGAGACCCTGTCTGGGTGGATCTTCCCCAAAAACTCGCCTCTCGACACCCAATCATCCCCTGTCCACTTCTTGACCTTGTGCCACCATGGAGTCTCACCGCAACAGCTAGCTGGATAATCCCAGCGTTTCACCTCGCAGAACGCCTCGCCCCCAATGGTGCATGGCTCAGCCCCGGCACAGCTGAGACCATCACCGCCACGAGCTCGAAACCTGGCACTGGAACTGGCGCGGGTGAAGAGAGCTCGGCCGAAGGGTACATGGAACCGTTACACCTCCAGGAGCCTAATGTCGGCCGAGTCTTCACTACGCCTCTCGGAGATGTCCATCTGTGCAGCCACGTCAGCAGCTGCTGCTGCTGCCTGGATCTTCGCGCTGGGATTTCTGTAACGGGTCAGAGACACTGCGCCCTCCCCGATCCACAGCGAAAAGCGAGATCACCGTCTCCAGGCCACGTCACCAGAACGACACTATTGCGGCATCTTTGTGGGCGCAGCCAGGCAGACACGTAATGGCCGCTGTCGATCAAGGCCAGGCCCACGCTCCTCCGATTCCGTTGGCTGGTTCTGCTGTCCTGCTGCTGTTCGGCGTCACGCTTAGACCACAGCTGAGGTGCGACCCCTGTCAGTGTGGCCAGGCAGATATGTGGAACGCCGGAGCCATCGTCACGAGGGATAAGGCATTCCTTTCATTGGTTGTGTGGAGCCCCGAGAGAAGAGTCAGGATTTCGCAAGCTGAAAGTTCTCAGCCAGTACCGTGGCAGGATTGCAGATCAGCCGAGCAGTGGTAAAACGGTGGCGGGCAAGCGAAGGGAGGGGGCAAGAGAGTCCAGAACGGTAGGGCCGAGCGAAGAGATGGTCCAGTATGCCCTGAAAAGGGGTCATCTCGAGCTGGCCTGCAGGGCAGAGGAGGACACGCAAGGCGGCGTATCAGATGGGACGTCTGTATCACTGGCTCCAGTCGTAGAACCAAGTAGGTAGGTTGAGAGGGTCAGGGTGAGAGTTGCAGCGATGCAATCCCTAAGGGAAAGGCCACCGGCACAATGCCTCACCCAAAGGTCCAAGCACAAAGATCGGCGATGGTCGGTAGAAACCAGCTAGGCAGCAGGATGGGGGCGCAGACCCTTGCAGCACGAGAAGGAGCAGGGGAAGGCCTGGAGATGTGGAAGAAAGATGAAAAGACGTGGGAAAACAGCGAGCGGTGCAGGTCTTTATACCTTGACAAAGCGGCGGGCGGGGCAATGCATGGCGCCTTGCCCGAAGGGGCCGCGCCAAACCCAACGGGGCCGCGCCTGGGCTGGAAGCAGGAAAGGGCCACCCTTTTGCCGTCCGCTCGTTTATAAAATAAGTTAAAGAATATTAGGTATATTTCTTTTAATAAGTATTATATATATAGTATTTATAAAGGTCTATAAAATAATAAGGCTTATAATTATAAATAGTATAAAAGGTTAAAGATAGGGCTTAGAAAGCTTTATACCTTAAAAATAGGGGAGAGTAACGCGCTCTTAAGGATATAGAGTAGTATAAGTATTAATTTAAACCCTATTATAAGATAATTTAATATTAATTAAATAGTACTTAGAAGGTATATTATAATTATATTAATAATAGAGTATATATAGAATAAATATAATAACTTAATATTAAAGATATTCTAATATCTTTAAGAAGGAGATAAGGGTATTTATAATAAAAAATAATTATTAAAGTCTTAAGGCTATAAAAAGGCTACTAATATATCTCTATTAATAGATAAGATAGGGGTCCTTTATAAGGGCGGCGTAGTTTTTATACCTAATAATAAAGTAATTAGATAAGAAATCTTAAAGCTTTATTATAATAACCCTTATATTAGCTACTATTTATATTAGTATATATAAGAGCTTATTAAGTAGAAGTTCTATTAGAAATTAATAGGATAAGATATTTATAATTATATATAAGAATACTTAACTTATTAATTAATAAAGCTATATAGATATACTATTTATAATATATTATTATTATTATTAATACTTATAAGATCTTTTTAAGAAATTATAATAGATTTTATTATAAATCTCCCTCTAAGTAAATAGAAGGGTAGTATTTATAATATAATCTTAGTAGTTATAAATTATTATATTAAGGTAGCTAGGTATTTACCTATTATAAAGATAGTTAATATTATTAATATTATTAACCTATTATATTATAAAATCTTTTTAAGGTTTAATTAGCTAGAGGGTATTATTAGTAATGAAGGGATAGTATTTATAAGTAGCTTTTAAGTAGCTATATATTATTATATCAATATAAAAAGAAAGCTTAATACTACTTTCTATCCTTAAATAAATAGTTAAATAGAGAGATAGAATAATATACTTAAGTAGTATTTATACTACTATTCTACCTAGAGATAAGATAATTAGATAGAGTTACTTTATTTAATAGAGTTTATATATAATTATATAAAGTATATTAATACTAGGTTATCTCTATATAAAGTACTTTATAACTACTTACCTAAGCTAGATATAAAGCTTTTAAAGCTATTATTAAGAGAAGTCCTATTAATATAAAAAAGGGTTAAATTACTTTAGAAATAAAGAGAAGGTTTAAAGTAGTACTTATATTAAGTAGAGTAAATAAATAAATAATAAAGATAAAGATAATATAATATAAGTAATTATATTTTATTAAATATAAAGTATATTAGATTAATATAAGTAATTAAAAAACTATTATAATATTATTTAAGGCCTTTTAAGGTCTTTAATTATATTAATAGTTAAGTATATAAGTTATAACTACTTAATACCTTTTATATATATAATATCTTTTATATCTTACTTATAAAGTTATATTAAGGTAATAGTAAGAGTATTATAAAAGTTATAAAAGTAGAGCTTATAAATAATAAAGATAAATAGGAAGTTAAAGTTATTCTTAATTATAAAATCTCTTATAATAAACCTTAATATCTAGTAAAGTAGAAGGGTTAATCTTATAATTATAATTAATAGCTATATAAATAGGACTTAGTTAGTATACTAGATATATTAAAAAGATTTAAGTAGAATTACCTTAAAGTATAAAGTTTATATTATATAAGAGGGGAAATAATTTCTATTATTATTAATAAAAAAGAAAAGATATCTAATATAACTAGACTATTAAAGGTATTATAAGAGAGAGCTATTATATTATACTAATAGTAGTACTAGGCCTATTACTATTACTATTATTTATAATAGGAGTATCCTCTTTATTATCCTCTTCTTTATCCTTTATAATAGGAGGGAGGCGCTTTTATATTATATTAATAAGGCTTTAATAATATTTTAAAAGGGGAGATAAAGTAATATATATATATATTAATAGAGGATATTAAGAATACCCTTAAGGGTATTTATAATCTAGCTAATAATAGTGGGGTCTACCTTAGTAGGAGTAGTAGTAGTAGTAGGAGTAGAAGAGGTATAATAGAGGTAATAATAATACTATTAAATAAGCCTATTAAAGGTTTACTAAAATCTAGTAAGCTAAGGGAGGTTAAAGCTAGTATTTAAAGTAGTTATAATATTTAAAGATTAAAGAAGGCGTATATAAGCGCGGTAAGTAGAGGTAGGAATCTCTTATTAATATTTAGTATTAAGATCTTTATAATAATTTTATCTTATAAAGCTAGGGGAGGCGCGTATATAAAGTATACTATTAAAAAAGTAAGTAAAGCTTTAATTAAAAGTATTAGACTTATAACTCTTTAAATTAAAATATAATATATTAAAGGTATACTATATAAGATAATATAAGGATAAATTATAAGCGGCTTAATAAAGGAGGTTAAGTACTATTATAAGTAGAGGGGATAGTAGTAGTCTTCTTTAATTAATAGAGGGTAAGTTTATTATTAAGGATTACTTATAAAATAACTAC
>JAABUX010002449.1_pt1 | contig 26303 bp, 28 predicted proteins | sample 5561851 | NCBI WGS metagenome assembly JAABUX01 (sample SAMN10711883, study PRJNA513361) | rock metagenome | isolation source: Antarctica rocks | place: Antarctica: Victoria Land, Richard Nunatak red sandstone | collected 2016-01-03 | reverse complement strand
CCAGCGTAACGCTTCCGGCGCGCGGGTCCACTGGAGGTTCACCACCGAGACAGCGCGACAAAAGCTCGCCCGCTCCTATCCCAACACCGCCAACAAGTCATAACCACTGTGACGAGGTACTAGTGGCGCTGCGCGTGCAAGCGGGGACGGAAGTCTGGAAGCCAGCACAGCCGGCGGTGTGGCGGGTGGCGGACGCAGCTGCACGCATCGGGCAGGTGCTGGATGCGGCGCCGGGCGGGACGGAGGCGGAGCTGGGCGTGTTCCTGCCGCGCATCGGCCCGGCCGCACCGGAGCGGGAGCTGCGCTGCAAGGCCGCCGTTGCCAGCACCCTCCTGGCTGCGATGGAACTGGCGCGGGATGGCAAGGTGACGCTGGATCAACCGGGGCTGTGGACCGCCATCCAGGCGCAGCGCAGCAGGCCCGATGACGGAACCCAGGTGGACCGGTGAGGCTCCGGGGTGGCTGGGGTTCGGTGATGGCCATTGCCCCGCCGCCAATGGCCGGGGAACAGCATTCGGGCAGAGACGTTCGTTGACCTCTATCCATGGAGCTACCGATGGCAGGCTGGGCCAGAGCGCTGCGTTTCGCACTGATCTCCGGGACGGTCGCCAGCGCTGCATCGATTATTGCCCTGGCGCTGCTCGCGCGGGCAGAGGGACAAGGATCTCTCCAGCCGGTCAACTCCACCAGTCACTGGATGAACGGGAGGCAAGCCGCCTCCTTCCGGAGCGTCGACATCGCCCACACGGCAGTCGGATATGCGACGCATCACGCGGCGACCGTGTTCTGGGCCGTCCTTTTCGAGCGATGGGTGGGTGCGCGTCGTCCGGCTGGCGCCCTGGCCCTGATGCCGGACGCGCTGGTGCTGTCGGCCATTGCCGCGGCAGTCGATTACGGCGCAACGGGCAATGTTGCATGGATTGGCTTGGTGGCGTCTGCGCTCTGGCCGGGGTAGCAGGTTCGTCTCTGTCTGACCCCGGATGCCCTCTTGCCCTTCAAGCTGAACGCCGACCGTCGCCGCTACATTCCCAAGCAGACGTCCAAGTTGCGGTGCTGCTGCACACGAGCCGTAGTCCACGTGGAGCGGTCCGGATGGCCGGGTCTAACGCTGATCCCTGGTGGGGGTCGGGTCGATGCCGAGTTCCTGGCGCGTTTCTGACTAGGTATGCAGCTACGGACGGGCGCCGAGCCGATTCTCCTTGCATTCGTATGCAACCGGCGGCAATGCTGGGAAGGCTCAACGATAGGAGGAAGGCAGATGGCAATCCAAATCCGGAACCGTCCAGGTCTGATAGGGGCCGAGATACTCGGGGTGGACATGTCGCAGCCAATCGACGACGCGACCTTCGCGGTGATCCGTCAGGCCATCCTGGACCGCTGCGTTGTCGTGTTCCCCGGCCAGGCGAAGATGACCCCTGCTGATCAAATCGTATTCAGCCGGCGCTTTGGCGACTTGGTGCCGAGCGAACTCGCCAACGTGAACCCGCCCGGGTACCCCGACATCTTCATCGTTTCGAATGCGGTCCGCGACGGCAAGCCGATCGGCGCACGCGAGGTCGGGCGCCATTGGCACACCGACTTCCAGCATCTGAAAGCGGCCGCGGCCTTGACAATGCTGCACGCCCACAAGATCCCGCCCGAGAAGGGCGACACCGAGTTCTCCGACATGCGTGCCGCCTACGATGCGTTGGATGACGCGACGAAGCAGCGCATTGACACGTTGGAAGTGCTGCACAGCCGGGTGCAGGCCTGGCCCATCATGTTCCCCGAGCGCCCTCCGCTGACGCCCGAGCAGGCCGCGCGCACGCCCGACGTGGTGCATCCGTTGGTACGTATCCACCCAGAGACCGGCCGTCGCTCGCTGTATATCACGGCCAATAAGGCGGCCTGGGAGATTATCGGCATGCCGCGCGAGGAGGGACAGAAGCTGCTGGCCGACCTGCTGGCGCATTCGCTGCAGGAGCAGTTCCGCTATGTCCATGTCTGGCGGGACCACGACTACCTGATTTGGGAGAACCGTTGCCTGCTGCACCGGGCCACCCCGTTCGAGAGTGACAAGTACGAGCGCATCATGTACCGCACCACTGTCGCAGGAACCCCAACCTTCGGGCCGAAGGACCAGGCGAACAGCCCAACGAGCGCCGCAGCGGCGTGACCAACCACGGCTCGGCACCCACGCCTGCCGGCAGCGCACTGGTGCTGGGCGCCGGAATCGTCGGCGTCGCCGCCGCCTTGGCCCTGCAACGGGAGGGGTTCGCGGTCACCCTGCTGGACCGCGGCGCCCCTGGGGAGGCGTGCTCCCTGGGCAATGCCGGGCATCTCGGCACCGCCTCGGTCCTGCCGCAAGCGGCGCCGGGCATCGCCCGCACCGTCCCGCGCTTGCTGCGTGATCCGCAAGGGCCACTGGCCGTGCGGTGGGGTTATGTCGCGCGCAACCTGCCCTGGTTCGTCCGCTTCCTCCGGGCCGGTGAGCGCCGGACGGCGGAGCGCACCGCCGAGATGATGGCCGTGCTGCTGGCCGAGGTCGGCCGCTCATATGCACCGCTGCTGCGGGATGCGGGGGTCGATGAGCTGGTCACCCCCAGCGGCCTGCTGCACGTCTTCCGCACGGAGGCGGCGTTGCACGGCGGGCGCTGGGGATACGATCTCCGCCGTCGGCTCGGCATCGCCGTGCGGGACCTCAGCGCGGGGGAGACCCGCGCGCTGGAACCGTGCCTGGCCGGCCCGATCGCCGGCGGCGTGCTGCTGCCCGACGTCGCCACCGTACGCGATCCGCTGGAGCTGACCCGGCGCCTCGTCAGGCTGTTCGAGCAGCGCGGCGGCATGGTGATGCAGGCCCCGGCGCAGCGCCTGCTGATCGAAGATGGCCAGGCACGCGGCGTAACCACCGCGTCCGATGACCTGATCCGCGCCGACTTGGTCGTGCTCTCGGCCGGCGTCTGGTCGCAGCGCTTTGCCGCCAAGCTCGGCGTGCGGGTGCCGGTGGTCGCTGAGCGCGGCTACCACGTTATGGTGCAAGGCTCCAACGCTCCAGTTCGGCAGCCGCTGCTGCTGGCCGAGCGCCGGGTCGCAGTGACGCCGATGCGGACCGGGCTGCGCCTGACCGCGATGGCCGAGTTCGCCGATCCCGACGCCGCGGCGGATCACGACCGCGCCTGGCGCACCATCGCAGGTGCCGAGGACATGCTGCCCGGCGCTACTGCCCGGGTCGCCACTCGCTGGGTCGGCTCCCGTCCTTCCACCCCGGACGGGCGCCCGATCATCGGCCGGGCACCGCGCGTTGGCAATGTATTGTTGGCTTACGGCCACGGGCATCTCGGCATGACCCTGGCGGCGGTGACGGGAGAGCTGGTGTCCGATCTCGCCACCGGGCGGGCGCCGAGGCTCGACCTTGCGCCGTTCGCGCCAGATCGGGGGCCGGATCGCGGTCTGGATCGGCGAGCAGCGTGACCGGGACCGCGCTAATCCCCGAACGCCGGGCGATGCCGGCCGTGCAGGTGGTTGCCACCGGGCTGGAATGGCCCGAAGGGCCGGTCGCCTCGCCGGACGGGTCCGTGCTGGTCACCGAATGCGCCCGCGGCGTGGTGTCCCGCGTCAGGCCGGATGGTACCACCGCGCTGTTCGGGGACTGCGGCGGCGGTCCTGCGGGCCTGGCGATCGGGCCGGACGGCGCCATCTACGTCTGCAACGGCGGCGGCACCCGGTTCCGCGACCTGGACGGGCTGCTGCAACCCTGGGGCGCGTCGGATAATTACGTTTCCGGCCGGATCGAGCGGATTGATCCTGCGACCGGCGAGGTGCGGGTGCTGTATACCGAGTGCGACGGCCGCCCGTTGTCGTCGCCCAATGACATCGTGTTCGACCGGGAGGGCGGATTTTGGTTCACCGACCTCGGCAAGACCCGCGGCTACACCCGAGACTTCGGCGCGGTGTACTACGCCCGGCCGGACGGCTCGCACATTAACCAGGCGATATTCCCGTTGGACACGCCCAATGGAATCGGCCTTTCGCCCGACGGCTCCGCGTTGTACGTGGCCGAAACCATCACCGCCCGGCTCTGGGCCTTCGAGATCGCCGGGGCGGGGACGGTGCAGGCGGCGGACAGCCGGTGGCGCAAGGGAAGGCTGATGGTCGGTCTGCCGGGCCTTGCCGCCTTCGACAGCCTCGCCGTACAGGCGGATGGGGCGGTGTGCGTGGCGACCCTGCTGGACGGCGGTATCACCCGAGTGTCGGCGGACGGCACGCGGGCCGAGCACATCCCGTTGCCCGACACCTACGTCACCAATCTCTGCTTCGGCGGCGGTGACCTGCGCACCGCCTTCGTGACGCTGTCCTCGAAACGGCAGCTCGTCACGGTGGATTGGGACGCGGCGGGGCTGAGACCGCATTTCTCCGGCCTGCCGTGAGGATTTGCGTTTTCGGCGCGGGCAGCATCGGCGGCCTGGTCGCCGGGCTGCTGGCCCGTGACGGGCGTGATGTCTCGATCATCGCGCGCGGAGCGCACTTACGGGCAATCCAGGCGGACGGGCTGCGCGTGCGCACGCCAGAGGGCGAATTCGCCACCCAGCCGACTGCCACCGACGATCCCGCGGCCCTGGGGGCGCAGGATCTCGTAGTGGTCGCCACCAAGACTACGGCATTGCCCGAGATCGCCTCCCGCATTGCCCCCCTGCTGCACGCCGGTACCCGGGTCGCCTTCGCCGTCAACGGCGTGTTCTGGTTCTACGCGCACGGCTTGCCCGACGCCCCGGATGTCGTGCGCCTCGACCCTGGCGGGGCGCTCGCGCACGCGGTCGGCGCCGCGCGTGCGCTCGGCATCATCGTGCATGCCTCCGCCGAGGTGGTGGAGCCTGGCCTGGTGGTGAACCCGAACGGCGGCCGGATGCTGGTGGGTGACGCGACGCCCGGCCCCGACGACCGGGCGCGGGAGATTGCCGCCGCGCTGGCCTGTCCGGGGCTTGCGGTCACTGCAACGGGCGATTTGCGCCGGGAAATGTGGGCGAAGCTGGCCCGCAACGTCGGCAGCTCGCCGGTTGCCTGCCTGACCGGTGCAGACTCCCACGCCATCGCCGAGGTGCCGGCGCTGGGACGGATGGCGGACGCGTTGCGGCGGGAAACGCTGGCCGTCGCCGCTGCACAGGGTTACCTAGGGATCACCCTGGAAGCTGGGCAGACCTTGTCGCCGCTACCGATCAAGCCATCGATGCTGCAAGATCTGGAGCGCAGACGGCCGATGGAGATCGAGACGCAGCTCGCTATCGTCCAGGATCTCGGGCGGCAAACCGGCGTGGCGACCGCGGTGCTCGATGACTTGCTGCCGTTGCTCGTGCTGCGGGCGCGGGTGGCGGGGTGCCTACCGGCCGGGATGGCCTTTGAGGAGACCGGACCATGAGCCGCCTTGCACGCTGCCACAACGTCGCCGACTTGCGTGAGGCGGCGCGGCGTCGCCTGCCGCGCTTCGTGTTCGAGTTCATGGACCGCGGCACGGAAGACGAGGTCGCGCTGCGCGAGAACCGCGCTGGGTTCGAACGCCTGCGCCTGCGCCCTGAGGTGCTGGTGGACGTGTCCCGCCGCAGCCTGGCGGTCGAGCTGCTCGGCAAGCCGTCTAACCTGCCGCTCGCCATGTCGCCCACCGGCGCCGCTGGGCTGTGCTGGCACGAAGGGGAGTTGGCGCTGGCCAAGGCCGCGGCCCGGGCCGGCGTGCCGTTCGCCCTGTCGACCACCGCAATCACCTCCATGGAACGCGTCGCCAGCGCCGCCGGCGGCCGGCTGTGGTTCCAGCTCTACATGTGGCGCGACCGCGCGCTGTCGTACGAGCTGGTCGCCCGCGCCCGCGCCGCCGGCTATGAGGCGCTGATCCTGACAGTGGACACGCCGGTCGGGCCGAACCGCGAGTACAATCTGCGCAACGGCTTCAGCGTGCCGTTCAATCCTTCGGTGCGCTCCGCCTGGGATCTGGCGCGCCACCCGGGCTGGGTGATCAACACACTGGGCAAGTACCTCCGCACCACGGGGATGCCGCGGCACGAGAACTACCCCGCCCAGTTCCAGCGCAGCATTACCAGCGATCCCGTCACCAAGCTGGCGATGAAGAACGACTCCATGAGCTGGGCCGACATCCCGCGGCTGCGCGACATCTGGCCCGGCACGCTGATGATCAAGGGTATCCTGCGCGCCGAGGACGCTGTCCGCGCGGTGGAACAGGGCGCCGATGCGATCATTGTGTCCAACCACGGCGACCGCAACATGGATAGCTCGGTCGCCCCGATCGACGCGTTGTCCGAGGTCGCCGCAGCGGTCGCCGGGCGCTGCACCGTTCTACTGGACAGCGGTGTTCGCCGCGGCAGCGACATCGTGAAGGCGGTGGCGCTCGGCGCGGACGCAGTGCTGGTCGGTCGTCCCGTGCTGTACGGCATCGCCACCGCTGGCGAGGCCGGGGCGCTGCATGCGATCGAGTTGCTTCGCAACGAGCTCGACAAGACCATGGCCTTCATGGGCTGCAACACGATGGCCGACCTGCGGCCGGACCATGTGACTCCTGACCGGCGTGCGGCTCCCCGGGCCGAGGCGCAGCATCGGGTTATAAAAGCTGCTGAGTAGCCCCAGGGCCGGCTGCCGTTAGAAGCGGTCGATACGGAACGGCGTGATCGGGAGCGAGCTTGCGCCGGTCACCGCCAGTTCTGCCAGCAGCTCACCAACGATCGGACCGAGCTGGAATCCGTGGCCGGAGAAGCCGAAGGCGTGCAGCAGGCACGGGTGGCGCGTAGACGGTCCGATCACCGGGATACGGTCCGGCATGAAGCCCTCGATGCCCGCCCAGGCCCGCACCAGCGGCACTGCGGCCAAGTGCGGGAACAGCGAAGTCACGGTGTCCGCGCTGATACGCAACTCGTCGAAATCGAGTTCCGTTTCCTCGCCGACGATGGTGGCCCGGTGGCCGCCGCCGACGAGCACGGTGCCGTTGCCGACCTGCTTGAGCGTCAGCTTGCGGCCGATCGTTTGCACGACGGGGGCAAGGAAGTGCGGGGTGCGGGCAGTCACCATCATCATTGGCGCCTCCTGCTTCAGCGGCACCGGATTCCCGGTTGCCGCGGCTAGCGCCCCACCCCAGGCCCCCGCGCAATTGACCACCAGCGGAGTGGAAATCGTGTCCCGTGCCGTTCGCACCGTCCATACCCGCCCGTTATGGGATAAACCCGTGACCGCCACGTCCTCGTGTACTTGCACCCCGACCGCCTCGCCGCGGCGGCGATAGGCAGACACAGTGCGCATGGGGTTGGCCGACCCGTCGGTCGCGGAAAATAGGGCGGCAGGAATGTCCGGGGACAGGGCCGGCGCCAGGCTGTGCAGTTCGTTGCCGCGGATGACGCGCTCGAAATCGTAGCCCAGCGCGGCAGTTTGCGCCGCCCGGGCCTCAATCGTCGCGAGTTCCTGGTCGTTCTCCGCCAGCAGCAGGTGACCGCCGGCGTGGAACTCCACCTCCTCGCCGAGCAGGTCGGGGAGGCGGCACCAGCGCGCCAGCGCTGCGGCAGCCAAGGGCAGTTCGGCAATGTGGCGGTTGGTGCTGCGTACTCCACCCGCGTTGGCGCCAGAGGCGTGGCGTCCCACCGTGCCGCGCTCCAGAAGCACCGGCCGCAGGCCGCGCAGCGCCAAGTGCAGCGCCGTAGCCCAGCCGTGCAGCCCGCCGCCGATCACGATGGCGTCCGCCACGCGCGTCAGGACGCAGCCGCCAGCATACCAAGCCGCACCGGTCGAATCGGCGGACGCACCCGGGGCGGCAGGCATGCGTTCGGCGGCAGCCCGTGCACCTCGGCGGTCAGCTGGGCCAGGGCCGCGCCGCACTGCCGCCCGCCGCACGGCCCCATGCCGCAGCGCGTGACCGCCTTGACCGCGTTGGCATCTGGTCCGGACATCCGCGCCGCTTGCCGCAGCCGCCCGGCGGTGACGCTCTCGCAGCGGCAGACCACTACTTCGTTCGCAGGGTGGAGCAGGTCACGCGCCGGCCTGAACCAGCGGTCGAGCAGCGGCCGTACCCGCAATTCCCGCGCCAACGCCGCGCGGATTGGGCCGGCCAGCCGGTCGCGCTCCGCCGCATTGATCCGCCCGAGGTCGGCTGCGACCGCTAGGGCGGCAAGCCGTCCGCGCAGCGCCGCCGCTGCCGCCCCGGCTATGCCAGCCCCGTCGCCTGCGACGAACAGGTCCTGGTTGGCCGAGCGGCCCCAGCCATCCACCACCGGAGACAGCGCGACTTGGTCGTCATCCCACCGCACCGGCAGCCCGACCGACCGCACGGCCTGCAGATCCGGCGTCACGCCGAAATGCACCAGCAGCAGGTCGGCAGCGATCACCTGGCTGCTCGCCGTGCGGCTGATCCGCACCGCCGTCAGCCGGTCGGCACCTAATGCTTCCAACGAGCGCACTCCGTGCATCTGCCGGACACCGTGCCGGCGCAGGCGCACGAGCAGGCCAAGGCCTTTGCGCAGCATCTGGTCGGCCGCGAAGTCCTGGCGAACGGCGAAGGCGGCCCGCATCCGTGCCCCCACGCGGGTCGTCTCGGCCACCGCCGCAACGTCGACACCGGCATCCAACAGTTGCGCCGCGACCAGCAGCAGCAGCGGCCCCGTCCCAGCTAGCACCACGCGCCCGGTAGGTAGCAGCCCGCCCGTCTTTATCATGATCTGCGCGGCGCCGGCCGTCATGACGCCGGGCAACGTCCAGCCGGGAAAGGCGACGGGACGCTCCATGGCCCCGGTGGCCAGCACCAGGCGCTGTGCCCGCACAGTGCCGCCCGCCGAACAATTCAAGGTGCCGTCCGGGCCGATCCGCCAGACCTGGGTGCCCGGCCGATACTCGGCGCCAGACCGGCGGAACTCAGCGATCAGGCGCGCGCCGGCCGTGTAGTCCGCACCCAGGATCGCTCTTTGTGCGTCGGAGGCCGCCTCCGCCCCACGATAAATCTGCCCGCCCGGCGCAGGCTGCTCGTCCACCAATACGGTGTCGAGCCCAAGCCCGGCGGCGGTGGCGGCCGCGGCGAGCCCGGCTGGTCCGGCGCCGACGACTGCGAGGTCACGCAGCCCCGTGGCCCCCGAGGCTGACCTGCATTCCCTTCCGCAGCGGAGTCAGGCAAGTCTGGACGTCCGGCACGCCGTCCACGGTGGCGAGGCATTCGTGGCAGGCGCCCATCATGCAGTACGGCGCGCGCGGCGCTCCATCGGCCGGGGCGCGGCGGATCACCCGGTAGCCGGCCAGCAGCAGCGCGCCGGCGATGCTCGATCCGGCAGGTGCCTGGGCCGGCACCCCGTCCACGGCGTAGCCGAGCTGGGCCGCCCCAGGATCGAGCGGCCGGAAGGCGGCGCTCAGCGTTCGATCTCGCGCTGCCACCGGCGGGTCCACTCGGCGCGGTGCGGGTTGATCTTGTTCCAGTCCACCCGCGCCAGGTCAGCAATCTGGCCCGGCCCGTAGATCACCCGGGCCGCCGTGGCGGCGTCCAGCTGCGTCAGCTTATTGGTGGGACCCCAGCCGTACCTGGAGGCCAGCAGCACCTGCACGTCGGGCTGCAGCATGTAGTCCAGGAATTTCTGTGCCATCGCCGGGCTCGGCGCCCCCTGCACCGGGCAGAGCGAGGTTGTCACCCCCACCGCCTTCTCCTTCGGGTAGACGAAGGCCAACGGCAGGCCTGCATCGGCGATCGCGCGGATGCGGCTGTTCGCGTAGACCGACATCACGACCTCGCCGTTCTGGAACAGTTCGGTGATCTGGCCCGGTGATCCCTCGAACGACAGCACATTGGGCGCGACCGTCGCCTGGATCGCCTTGAACCCGGAGTCAATGTTGTCCTCGCTGCCGCCGTTGATGCGGGCCATGGTGACCAGCATGTGGATGCCCTGCGTGGTGTCCAGGCCCAGCACCAGGATCAGCTTGCGATACCGGGGATCGCCGAGGTCGGTCCAGGAAGTCGGCGCCGGCCATCCCCGCTCGGCGAAGATTTTAGTGTTGTAGCCAAGCCCGGTGGCGGCCAGGCCGATACCCACCGCCTTGCCTTGGATGTTGGCAACGTCATACAGGTCGTTGCGGCGCGGCGTGTCCACCGGGGCGCACAGGCCGAGTCCGATCGCCTGGTACATCGGCCCGTCATCCAGCATGACGACGTCCATGTCGGGCTTGCTGCGCTGGGCCTGCAGCCGGGCAAGGGCCGGCGCTGCATTGGCAGCGACGTAGTTGATGGTGACGTTGTTGTCCTGCTCGAACTTAGGGAATACGAAGGTGCGTAGCGCACGTTCCAGCTCGCCGCCGAAGCCGCCGACGACCAGGGTGCTCTGTGCCCGAGACGGCGATGCAGCCGCACACAGGCCCAGGAAGGCCGTCGTCAAAAGAAGCGCACGCCGCATGGCCCAGTGCCTCCGTCAGGGATGAATGCGTATGCAGATGACCATGCACATGCACCCGATGTCCATCGCTATGTGCGCTACTTGCCGGCCACCATGATCATTTCGACCTTCAGGTCCGGCTTGCCCATCGCCACCACGCAGGCGCAGGCGCGCGACGGCGGGTTGGCCGGGTCGATCCAGGCGTCCCACACTGCGTTCACTTCATCGAAGTAGCGGATATCGGACAGCCAGATCTGCGTTGCCAGCAGCTTCGACTTGTCGGTGCCCAGGCTGGCCAGCCGCTTGTCGACCGTCGCTAGGATCTGCCGCGCCTGGTCCGCCGCCGACAGGGCGGGATCATACGGCTTGTCCGGGGTCGTGGTGACGTAGACGGTGTCGTTGTGCACGACCATCTCGCTCGACCGCGAACCTGGATTGATGCGCTCAATCGTCATGGGTAGCCTCCGCTTCGTCCAGCGATGTTGATGGCGGCCGGTCTATCTGCAAAGGTATGCAAGATGCAAGCAGGAGGGTCGCATTGAGCCATGTCGTGCTCGACCGGGTGGTGAAGCGCTACGGGCTGGTGCACGCGGTGGACGGCGTATCATTGTCCGTGGCGCGCGGGGAATTCGTTGGCCTGCTCGGCCCGTCCGGCTGCGGCAAGACCACGACGCTGCAGATGATCGCTGGCTTCGCTAGCCCCGACGGCGGCTCCATTACGCTCGACGGGCGCGACCTGACCCGCATTCCCGCCAATCGCCGCAACGTCGGCATCGTGTTCCAGTCCTACGCGCTGTTCCCGCACCTGACGGTCGCCGGCAACATCGCCTTCGGACTGGAAATGCGGAAGGTGCCGCGGGCGGAACGGAACGCGCGGGTGCGCGCGGCCATCACGCAGGTGGCGCTGGACGGCATGGCGGACCGCCACCCGCGGCAGCTCTCCGGCGGCCAGCAGCAACGCGTGGCGCTGGCCCGCGCCCTGGTGATCAACCCCGACGTGCTGCTACTGGACGAACCGCTCGGCGCGCTGGATGCCAAGCTGCGGGAAGGCATGCAGATCGAGCTGCGCCAGCTGCAGCGCAAGCTCGGCATCACCACGATCCTGGTCACCCATGACCAGGCGGAGGCGATGGCGCTGTGCGACCGGGTGGCGGTCATGGACCGCGGTCGCATCCTGCAAATGGCTGAGCCGTGGGAAGCCTATGAGCGCCCGGCCGATGCCTTCGTGTCCGGGTTCCTGGGCAAAACCAATCGCCTGGAGGGTCGGGCCGAGGGTGGCGCGGTCGTGTTCGGCGGTGGCCGCCTCGTCCTGCCGCGCCCCGTGCCGGACGGCCCCGTCACCCTTTGGATACGCCCGGAGCGGCTGCGCTTCTGCGACGCCGGCGGCGTGCCGGGCCAGATCGCCAACCGGGTCTTCCTGGGCCAGCAATGGTTATACGAGGTCGACAGCGCGGCCGGGCGCCTGCTGATAGTCACCCAGAACGACGGCGGCGCCGAGCACGCCATCGGCACGCCGGTCCAGGTCACCGCAGCCCCCGCCGGCATCCGGGTGGGCCTGGCATGAGGCGCTTGGCACCCCTGCTGATGAGCGCACCGGCCCTGCTGGTGTTCGGGGTGTTCTTCGCCTCCCCTCTAGTGCTGACCGGGCTGCTGAGCGCCTACGTCTTCGTGACGTCCGGGAGCTATGATCCGACGCTGACGACCGAAAACTACGGTGACGTGCTGAGCGATCCCTATTACCGGGAGGTGTTCCTGCGCACCTACCTGGTGGCTTTGGCCACCACGGTGATCTCGGTCGTCATCGGCACACCGGAGGCCTACGTCATTCATCGGATGCAGCCGCGCTGGCGCGGGCTGCTGCTGCTGGTGGTGATCGGGCCGCTGTTGGTGTCAGCGGTGATCCGCACCTTCGGCTGGATGGTGATCCTGGGCAATTCGGGGCTGCTGAACCGGGCCTTGCTGAGTGCTGGGCTGATCGGGCGTCCGATCGGCATGATGTTCACTTCCGGCGCCGTGGTGCTGGGGCTAGTGCACGTGCTGACACCGTTCCTGGTGCTGTCGGTCTGGGCCTCGCTCGCGCGGCTCGACCCGGCGATAGAGCGGGCGGCGATGTCGCTCGGCGCATCCCGCTTTACCGTGTTCTTCCGGGTCGTACTGCCCAACGTGGCGCCGGGCGTGCTCTCCGGCTCGTTGATCGTGTTCTGCATGGCGGCCAGCAGCTTCGCGACCCCGCTGATGCTGGGTGGCAAGCGCATCCCCGTGGTGTCCGGTGCGATCTACACGGAGTTCCTGTCGACGCTGAATTGGCCGCTGGGGGCCGCGCTGGCGGTCGTGCTGCTGGCGGTCAACCTGGTGCTGATCCTGTTCTACACCAACTTCATGGAGCGCCGCTTCGTGGCGCGGCTCGGTTGATGCGCAACGGGGTTGGCGCGCTGCTGTTCAACGCCGTGTTCGTGGCGTTCATCATGATGCCGATCCTGGTCGTGGTGCTGGTGTCGTTCACCACCAAATCCTACCTCGCCCTGCCCTGGGACGGCATTTCCCTGCAATGGTATCGGGAGCTGCTGCGCAACCGCGACTTCGTTGCGTCGCTCTGGGTCAGCCTGCGCCTGGCACTCGTCGCCGCCAGCGCCGCCGTGCTGATCTCACTGCCTGCCGCCTTCGCCATTGCCCGGCACAGCTTTCTCGGGCGTAGGGCGCTATCCGCCTTCCTGTTGTCGCCCTTGATGATCCCGGCGGTCGTGCTGGGCATCGCCTTCCTGCGCTTCCTGACGTTGGCCGGGCTGAGCGGAACCTTCCTGTCGCTCGCGCTGTGCCACGTCGTGCTGGTCACGCCCTTCGTGCTCCGCCTGCTTTTGGCGGCCCTGACCGGGTTCGACCGCCAAGTGGAGCGCGCGGCCATCTCGCTGGGCGCCGACAGGATCACTTTGCTGCGCCGGATCACGCTGCCCCTGTTGCTTCCCGGCATCGCCGGCGGCTGGATGCTCGCCTTCATCACCAGCCTGGACGACCTGACCGTGACGATCTTCGTGGCGCCGCCCGCGCTGACCACCTTGCCGGTGCGTGTGTTCAACTACATCGACCAGATGACCGATCCCCTGGTGGCGGCGGTGTCCACCGCGCTGATCGTGGTGACCGGCGGCCTGATGCTGCTGCTGGATCGGGTGTACGGCCTCGACCGTCTACTGGTGGGCCGCTGAATGCTCGCGCCGCCGCAATTGCGGACGCCGCCGGGCGCTTGGGACACGCATCTCCATGTGTTCGACCCACGCTTCCCCATTAGGGTAAATTCGGTGTTCCAGCCCCCGGTGGCAACGGCCCGGGACTACGCGGCTGTGCAGCGCCGCCTGGGAACGGAACGGGCGCTGGTGGTGCAATCCTCGGCGCATGGGACCAACCACGCCGGACTGTTGGACGCGATCGCCACGTTGGGGCCCGGCGCCCGCGGCATCGGCATGGTGGGGGCTGGGGTATCCGACGCGGAGCTGCGCCGGCTGACCCGGGGCGGTGTTCGGGGCGCACGCTTCCTGATGGTGCCAGGGGGCGTGCTGTCCTGGGATGAGCTGGAGCCGCTGGCCACCCGGATTCAGGAGGTCGGTTGGCACTGCAACCTCCAGCTCGACGGCCATGAGCTGGCCGAGCGGGCCGACCTGATCGCCCGGCTGCCTGGCCAGGTGATTATCGACCACCTCGGCATGTTTGGCCGTCCAGTGCGGGGGGATCACCCGTCCGTGCTGGCTCTGCTGCGCCTGCTGAACAATGGGCGGGTCTGGGTGAAGCTCTCCGCCCCCTATGCCGGCGGGGGAATGGGCGAACCACCCTATCTCGCCGCCGGCACCCTGGCCCGCATCCTTGTGCGCCATGCGCCGGAGCGGCTGATGTGGGGCAGCAACTGGCCGCATCCGTTCACCACCCAAGTGCGCGGCCTGCCGGCCGAGGACGACGCCATGCTGCTGGACCTGCTGCTGGATTGGACGGAGGATGCGCATATCCGCCAGCGTATACTGGTTGACAACCCGGCGGCGTTGTTCGGTACCGGCCCGGTACCCGTGTAAGCTACCGGTCTGCTATTGCGGAGTGGTGCGTTGAAGAAGGCACACGCGGTCAGGGTGACCTCGTTGGACGTGGCCAGGCTGGCCGGGGTGTCGCAATCCGCGGTGTCCCGCGCGCTGACGCCTGGCGCCAGCATCTCGGACGCTATGAAGCGGCGGGTGACGGAGGCGGCAGAGGCGCTCGGCTACACGCCCAATGTGTTCGCGCGCAGCCTGATCACCCGGCGCTCCGACTTCATCGGCGTGGTGATGGGCGAGGTAACAAACGCCTTCTACGCCGAGGTGCTGGACCGGCTGGGCCGATCGCTGCAGAAGCGTGGGCAGCGCGTGCTGTTCGCTGGGGCGCCGCTCGACGCGGGGCCGGACCAGGCGGTGCAGGAGCTGCTGCACTACCACGTGGCCGGCATTGTCATCACCTCGGCCACCTTGTCCCGGGACATGGCCGCGCGCTGCACTGCCGCCGGCGCGCCCGTGGTGCTGCTGAACCGCAAGCCGCCGCCGGGGGAGGCCAGTTCGGTCCGCTGCGACAGCGTCGACGGCGGTTTCCTGGCCGGCGACCTGTTGGCACGGGCAGGGCACCAGCACTTCGCCTTCATCGGCGGCTTGCCGGGCGCGTTCAGCAGCAAGGAGCGCGAGCGAGGCTTCGCCCAAGCTCTAGCCACGCACGGCAAGGCGATCGCGGTTCGCGCTGATGGCGGCTTCACCTACCAGGGCGGCCTCGCCGCGGCGCGCGGCCTGCTGCGCCGCAGCGCCCCGCCCGACGCCATCTTCTGCGGCAGCGACGAGATGGCGCTCGGCACCATCGATGCGGCCCGGGTGCAGGGCCTACGCGTCCCGCACGACGTTTCGGTGATCGGCTTCGACGACATCCCGACCGCGGCGTGGGAAGGCTACCGCCTGACCACCATACGCCAGCCGGTCGAGCGGATGGTGGAACGTACGCTGGAAATCCTGTTCGAGCAGATCAAGCAGCCCGGCAGCAAGCGCGTGGTGCAGCAGATCGCGGGCGAGCTGGTTGTGCGCGGTTCGGCACGTCTGCCGGCGGGGTACCTCGCCGCCACGGGCTGACCCCGGCCACCTGCCGAACCGCTTGTCAGAAATCCTGTTCAGAACGCCGTCCGAAAGCGTTGCAAACCTTTGCAATAGCCGCCATGCTGCCGGCGTGACTACAGCAGCATAGGAATTGTGCATGCCGGATCGCTGTGATGCAGGATTGGTGCTCGGGCAGCGCGCTTTGATGCAGGCCACGGGCACCGCGGTTCTCGCCGCCGCCCTCGCCCCGCACTATGCCCATGCAGCGACCATGCTGCGCGCCGCCTGCGTCGGCACCTCGTTCCAAAGCCTCAATCCCAGCAAGGCCAGCTCCGCGCCTGATTTCTAGGTGCTATGGGCGATGTTCAGCGGCCTGACGGGGTTCGACGCTGACATGACCATCGTGCCCGACCTGGATGTTCACCCTGCGCCGCGGCGTGCGCTTCCATGACGGCAACGAGATGACCGCCGAAGACGTGAAGGTCAACCTCGACCGGTTGCGCGATCCTACCTTCGGCTCCCCCAACCGTACCAAACTGGATTCGGTGCAGGAAATTCGGGTCCGCAACCCCTGCACGCTCCCTGGTTGTCCCGGCCTGGCGCGTCAGCCAAGCTGCTTGAGAACCGCAGCCCGACCAAGAGCAGCGGCACAGGGAGGGGCAGCGGCATGATGAAGCGGCGCGGCGTGCTGGGCGGGGCGGCTTTACTGGCCGTGGCGCCGGGGGCGGTCCGGGCACAGGCCAAGACCAGCATCAAAATCACCCGCCAGCCCTCGATCGTCTACATGCCGACCTTTGTCATGGAGGCGCAAGGGCTGATCGAATTGCAAGCCGCCAAGCTTGGCGTCCCGAGCCTGAAAACGGAGTGGGTCACGTTCAACGGTGGCGGCGCGGCCACCGACGCGCTGCTGGCCGATGCGGTGGACATGGTGAACACCGGCGTCGGCAACATGCTGCTGCTGTGGGACCGCACGCGCGGCCGCGTGAAAGGCATCGTCGCCACCTGCGCCGAGCCGCTGGTGCTGGTGACACGGGAGCCGCGCATCAAGACCCTCGCCGACTTCGGCCCCACGGACCGCATCGCAGTGCCGACGGTCAAGGTTTCGACCCAGGCGATCCTGCTTTCCATTGCCGCCGTTGGCATGTTCGGCAAGGAGCAGGCGACGCACTTCGATCCGCTGACGGTCCAGCTTGGCCACCCCGACGCCGTGGCGGCGATGCTGAACGCGAACGGCGAGGTGAACAGCCACTTCTCAGCTCCGCCCTTCTTTGCGGAGGAGCTGCGGCGCGTGCCGGGCTGCCACGTCGTGACCGACTCTGGGCAGGTCCTTGGGGAGCCGCTGTCCCAGGCCGTGCTGTTCACCACCACCCGCTTCGCCGAGGCCAACCCCGTGATCGTCAAGGCCACCGAGGCTGCCGTGACGGAGGCCGTAGGCCTGATCCGCAACGACACGGCGGAGGCCGTCCGCATCTACCGCAAGGCGTCCGGCGATCCGATGCCGGCCGACGACCTCATGGCGGTGCTTCGGATGCCGGGCATGACCGACTTCTACGACAAGCCGCAGGGCACCATGCGCTTCGCCACGCACCTGTTCCAGACCGGCATACTGAAAACGAAGCCGCAAAGCTGGAAAGACTACTTCCTGCCAAGCGCGCACGACCTCGCCGGGACGTAAGCACGCTCCTGCATAGTCGCCTGGGCGACAGACCAGATGTTCAGGTGGGCCTCGATCGCCTCCGGCTCGCCCTTGGAACCATAGCCGCTGTTCCTCACGCCGCCGAACGGCACCTCCGGCAGCGTCATGCCTGTGTGGTTGCTTGGCGTCATCCCGACCAAGTTTCGCACCAGCCGACGCGCCGATGCGAACGGCGGATGCAGCGGTTCAAGTCAGCTCGCCAATCGCAGCGCTTCCTCTCGGCCCATGGCCGGATCCGCAGCCGCTTCCAGCCTCGTCGTCACTGCCTGACCGCCGGTCAGCACAGTATCCAGCGCACACTCCCACACAGCATCGCGCAGCACCTCCCACCGGCCACCTCGGCATGCATCCAGCCGACTTTGTGCCGCTTCGGCCCCAGTAGCGCATCCAGGGATAGATGATGGAGCGCCACCTCACCTTGCTGTCCGCCGCGATCTGCTCCGGGTTACTGACCCGGTCGCGGCAGGACGTATTGTACAGGGATCAAAGCCTCACCGTCCACTGGTCAACGACCCAGGGTGCAAGCAACTCTGCCGACAAGTCGAGGCCGAGGCCGGGCCGGGCCGGTATCTCGATTGTTCCGTCCTTATCCGGCCGAGGCTCGCCCATGAGGTGCAAAAGCGGGTTTTCCGTTACGTCCACCTCCATGAACGGCAGGCTTGCCGATCCACCGCCACGCCGCCCTGGCAGGACGGAAACGAGCTGAAGGGCAGCATGGTGGTTCACGACCGCTCCCCATACGTGGGGGACGACCGGCAGGTCGAAGGCCTCTGCCAGCGCCGCTACCTGCATCACCCCGGTGAAGCCGCCGCAAACGGCCAAGTCGGGCTGCAGCACGGTCATAGCACCGGCAACGACGAAGTCGCGGAAGCCGGCGAGGCTGGCCAATGCTTCGCCGCCGGCAATGGCCGTGTTCACAGCCTGGGAGACGGCCCGATAGCCTGGGACATCCTCGGGGCCGACAGGCTCCTCGATCCACAGCAGCGCAGCGGGATCAAGCCCGCGTGCCGATTGAACCGCGGCCGGCGCCGTATAGCCTTGATTGAAATCAATCATCAGAGCAGCCTCCGGCCCGAGATGCCGCCGCAACTCGACCATGACCGCTGCATCCTCATGTGGCCTGAACCCGCCGCGCGGTTTGAACGCCCGGAAACCCTGCCGTGCCCAGGCATCAACCTGGGCCGGGTAGGTACGGTAGGGATGCCCACCTGGCTTCATGAAGGGTCCGCTCGCATAGGCAGTAGCCCGTTGACGCAACGCGCCGCCCAGCAGCGCCGATACCGGAACGCCGCGAGCCTGGGCAGCGATGTCGTGGAAAGCGATGTCCATTGCGGCTGTGGCCATCATCGCGCTGCCGCGGCGGTCATACCCGGCCGTGGCGGCCATCGAGCGCCATAGCCGGCCGGTAGCCTGGGGGTCCTGCCCCATGACCAGGGGAGCCAACCGCCCGCGGATGTAGGCCGCGGCAGTGATCGGAGACGACCATGCTTCACCCCAGCCAGTCAGCCCTTCGTCCGTGGCGACCTCGACCAGCAGGGCCTCTTTGCTGTCAAAAAAAGTGACGGCATTGCCGATCGGCTCCGACAGCTTGCAACGCAGGTGGAACCCGCGAACCCCAGTGATCTTCATGGTGCGCCTCCGGTTGTACCTTGCCTGCACAGCGCTGCGAGCAGGAGAGGTGCAAATCCAAATGCCGTTGCTGTAACGCCCGCGCAGGCCGGCTTGCCACCAACAAGCCCGCCCTCGGCGAACAAACAGGAGAGTGCCCTATGTGGCAGCAGAACGAACGCTACCCAGACCCCTCCGTATGCATCCTTCATCCGTCGTTTCTCCCTTACCGGCCTTTTAACGCGAGCGTCGAACGGCTGGCGATGGGGTGCCGGTGGGGTGAGGGGCCGGTGTGGTTCGGGGATGCGCGCTGCGTCTTGTGGAGCGACATCCCGAACGACCGCATCATGGGGTGGGACGAGGAGACGGGAACCGTCGGCGTGTTCCGCCATCGCTCTGGCTATGCCAACGGCAACACCCGGGACCGGCAGGGACGCCTGGTCACGTGCGAACATGGCGGGCGCCGGGTCACCCGCACCGAACACGATGGCAGGGTGACTGTCCTCATGGATCACTGGGACGGCAAGCGCCTGAACTCGCCGAACGACGTGGTCGTGATGAGCGATGACTCTATCTGGTTCACCGACCCGCCCTTTGGCATTCATACCGCCTATGAGGGCGATTTCGCCGAGCAGGAGATCCCGGCCCATGTTTACCGGCTCGATCCCCGCACCGGCGTGGCGACGGTCGTCGCAGATGACGTGTTGGGACCCAACGGCCTGTGCTTCTCGCCCGACGAGCGCTTGCTGTACGTCGTGGAGTCCCGTGGCGTGCCCAACCGCAAGGTGCGCGTGTTCGATGTCGTGGATGGCTGCCGTTTGAAGAATGGACGGATCCTGATTGATGCCGGGCCGGGCACGCCGGACGGCCTGCGCTGCGACGTTGACGGAAACCTCTGGTGCGGCTGGGGCATGGGCGACGCAGAGCTTGACGGGGTGCGCGTCTTCAATCGCAACGGCGAGGCGATCGGTCATATCGACCTTCCAGCACGCTGCGCCAACCTGTGCTTCGGCGGTCCCAAGGGCAACCGCCTGTTTATGGCCGCGAGCCATTCGCTGTACGCCATCTACGTCAACATACGTGGCGTACCGGGCGGGTGACTCGGCGTGGTTCAAATACGGGATACAGCTTGAGCCGAGTTGACGTTGCCGGGTCGGGTGACGGTACCCTGATGTTTTCAGGTGCGGTGCGAGATGGATCGATGTGTTGGCGCAGCAGCGAGGCTGCCCGGAGGTAACCGTAAGGACCTGGCCATTCAGGTACTGGCGCGATCAGAGACGGTCAGCGACCTGGCGGCCCGGCACGGGGTGAGCCGCAAGTTCGTCTACCAGCAAACGCACAAAGCTTGCGCTGTGCTCGATGACGCCTTCTCGCCTGCCGTGCCGGACAGCGGAGTGCTGTTCGAGCTGACTGTGACCAAGGCGTGGCTGGTCGGAAGGGAAGCGGCGGCCGACGCACCGGCGCCGTTACGTTCGGGTCAAGCCGGTCATGCGGACGTCGACGCTGGACGCGGTGCGGGACCAGCTGCTGGCCTGGCTGGAAGTGCAGCCTGCGTTGTCGGCGGTCGATGCTCTGGAGCGGTTGCGGGGGCTGCATCCTGACCGGTTCAGCGCGGACCACCTGCGCACGGTGCAGCGGCTCATGAAGGTACGGCGAGCGACGATGGCGCGTGAGGTTCTGCTGGGCCCGTTGCCGGGGTCGGCAGGGCTCGTGCTGGACGTTGCCATCGCTGAGGGCGGGATGGCGGTTGGTGGCGACACGGAAAAGCTCGGTAGCACCACGTCGTGAGGCAACACGCCACCCAGCACTACACCAAAATTGCACCAGCTTGACGGACGCTATCGTTCGGGGCAACCGAAGCCTCAATGAAGCAGCAATTCTAAGTCGGCTGCCGCCGATGGGATCATCACCTGGCGACCTGGGCTTCGACGCTGGGCGGGGGTTTGGAGTCGATGAGGGTCTGCATGAGGGTGGTCCAGTCTGGGAAGACCAGGTAGGCCGTGATGGTCCTGATGTGCTCGAAGAAGCGGCTGCGCGCCCGCTTGGCGGTTCTGGCGTCGATCCAAAGCTGTTTGAGGCAGTCGCAGGCGGTGTGGATGGCGAATGCCAGCAGGTTCATGGCGGCGAACAGCATGGCAAGGTGCTGTTTGCCGTGGCCGAAGTTATGTTCGAGGTGGTAGCCGTTGGACTTGAGGACGTTGAAGCTCTCGTTCTCGATCTTCCAGCGCGCCCTGGCGCAGGCCACGATCTCGGCGACGGTATCGGGCGTGACGGGCAGCGAGGTCACGAAGGCGCTGCTGTAGGTGACCTTGCCACGGGCGTCGGTGACGGTGACGCCGACCCAGTTGACCAGCATGGCGTCGCGGCCGTCGCGCAGCGGTGCGTCCTGGAACCAGCGATAGCAGTGGGTCAGGCGCTTGCCGGCGGCTTTCTGGGTGACGATGCGCTCGTCGAGGCTGGCGCCGTGCATGAAGTCGTAAAGCGCCTTGTGGGATGCCGGCTTGGCGGTGAGCAGGAAGTCGCCGCCTGCCGCCCGGATGGCTTCGGCGACCGGCTGGCAGGCGAACAGGTCGTCGCCCAAGTAGATGGGCCGCAGGTGTTGCAGGCGCCCGCCGTGGGTGGCCAGCCAGCGCTTGGCTGCGTTGCGCTCGCAGTCCTGCTTCTCGGCCCCGTCTTGGGGCGTGATGAACTCGGGCATCAAGGGCAGCGCCATGGCATGGCCCGGTGCGACGAGGGTTGCAGCGAGCATGGCATGGTAGCTCTCCGTCCGGCCGTTGGCGCGCTTGCGGGTCAGGCACCCCGGGCAGCCGAGCTTCTGAGAGCAGAAGTATTCCGTGCCGTCGAGTGCGACCAGCACGCGCCCGCCGAGCCGCCCGAACGGCGCCAGGCCGCCCCGGCGGTGCAACGTGTCGAGCACCTGGTCGAAGACGGGCTGCAGGTGCGCAGGATGCACGGGGTCAAGCATCACCCGGATGTGGTTGTCGGTCGGAACCGCCGCCATGCCGAACAGGGTCCGGCAGTTCGACGTCGCGCGCCCCTCCTCCAGGCTGCGCTGGTGAGACAGGAACGACTCCGACTGCATAAAGAACAGCGAGAAGGCCGACATCCCAATTTCGGCCATGCTGTAGCGCACGTCGCCGCGCCGCGCGTCAGGGAAGGCCGCGCAGGCCGAGCGCACGCCCGCAACAAGGGTATCCAGAAGCTCCATCCAGCGCTTGAATCACACCGCACAGCACGAGGAAACCCATAACCGTCAGCAGCCACTTAGAATTGCTGTCAATGAAGAAGAGCCACTGACGAACACTCAATGCGCCTGCTGAACGCCGTAGAGGCCGTCCCGATGCCAACCACCCACCAAAGCCCTAAGCCGCGCGAACGTCCGCCGAACCTTCGTGACAAATCGCCGGAGCGACGTTATCGTGTGGCAGACAACATGATAAGAGTTGGCTAAGGGCGAGATGCGCTACACCCAATCACAGGTCAGGGAGCTAGTTGGCCTCCCGCTCCAGACCTATCGCTACTGGGCAGCGCTCATTCCGCATCTCTCGTCTCGTGGCGGAAAGGGCTCCGTTTTCACCACCGGCGACCTTCTTGGCCTGGCCCTAATGCAGGAGGCCTGCACAGGGGTCGGGCTGGCCGTTGGCAACGTATGCGACGGCCTAGACCAGATGTTCGGCATCCTAAATGCCTCGCCCTGGCCAACGGAGGCTGGCAGCGTGTTGCTTCTATCGACCACCGCGACCAGGTTCACAACACTGGCGCAGCTGACGGGGGAGCGTCGGCTGGAAGGCACGGCGCTGCTCGTCCCTTGCGGCCCGCTCATGGACAGGCTTCGCGCCCGACTGCTACCCGAGGCTCCGCAGGCTGAACTGCCTCTTACTGAGTCGGTGGCCGGGCCTGGCGGCATGGAAGGCGGGCGGGAGATGACACCGCGGATGCCAGGAGGCCGGACGTGACGGTCGCGTCCGAGGAGCTGACCGCGACGCTTGAGGCAGGGCTGGGTAGGCTCGGGTACGACCGGGATCGGCTCGTCGCTGACTACGAGTTCTCGGACGTGGGAGCGCCCGCCGCCGACACGCGCAGCGTGAGGTTAGCCGCGTTCACGCATTCGCCGCCGTCCTACAGGTCTGCCGCGTTCGGCGTAATCGACGCGGAAGGGGAGCCCGGTGTCACTGACCGCCTCGGGTGGCTGAGCTCCCTTGGAGCACCGGTGGTTTTCGTGGCGGAAGGCTCTCGGGTCCATGTGATGAAGGTCGGACGATCCCGCTCGCTGTCCACCATCGCGACAGTCTCGCCCGGGAATGTCGCAGAGTTCATGGAGGCGCAACGGGCATGGTGGGCGCCGGACGCCATGCGCAGGTTCAAGCTGTTTGGCGGCGGCGAGGTCGGCCAGCCGCAGCTGGACTTCTTTGATGCCGGGCTTCTCCCGGCCGTTGAAAGGCAGGTGCAGGCCCAGCTGGGCGACCTCTTGGGCAAGGTGCTCGACAACCTGCGGGAAGGCTCCAGAGCGCTTCAACGGCCAGCAGTCTCCATGGTGTTCCGCATGCTGGCAGCTAAGGTGTTGCTCGACAGGCGGCACCCTGAGGCCACGTCGTGGAAGCCCGACGCTGAAAGCGTGCTGAAGGAGATCGGGAACTACTACAACCTGACGTCCGGCCTCGGCCTAGACGAGCGGCTGCTCGGACCGTCCAGGGAGGCTGCCGCCGCTGCTTGGTCCACCTTGGGGTCGGGGCTGTCGCTCCGGAATGTGTCATCGGATGACCTCGCGTTCGTCTACGAGAACTCCTTCGTGTCCGAGGAGGCCCGCACTGACCTTGGGACCCACAACACCCCGCGCAGCGTTGTGGATTACGCCTGCGACCGGCTGCCGTTCGACGAGCTGGATGAGAACTCAATCAGGGTGGTCGAGCCCTTCTCTGGCGCGGGCATCTTCCTGATTGCGGCGGCCCGCCGCCTCGGCGACCGCATGGGGCATCTATCACCCGCGGCGCGGCATTCCTACCTGGTCGAGCGTGTGAACGGGTCCGACATCGAGGAGTTCGCATGCCAAGTGGCGCAGCTTTCCCTGATCCTCGCTGACTACCCGAACCGGAATGGTTGGAAGGTGCGGCAGCAGGACCTCTTTGCCTCCGCCGAATGGCTCGACGACATCGGTCCGGAAACCATCGTCTTCTGCAACCCGCCATACGAGCGGTTCAAGGCCTCGGACCGCGAGAGATACGGGGCGGCCATCGGGACCGTTCCGACCAAGGCCCTATGGGTCGCCGACCGGATCGTCGGACGCCGGCCCGCAGGGCTTGCGCTCGTGCTCCCGCGGGCCTTCGCACTGGAAGAGGGCTTCGCGTCAGTTCGTCGGAAACTGGAGAAATCCTACCGAGATATCGAGATCCTGGCGCTCCCCGAGAAGACCTTCTTCAAGGCAGGCTTTGAGACCTGTTTAGTCATCGGAAAGTCCCTTCGGCAACGCGACGTCGCAGCGCTCGGCCCCACGCAGGTGGTCAACGCCCTGGTCTCCGGCCCCGACCTGCCGTCCTTCAACATCACCGGCGTGCCGAGCTGGACCCGGATGCGGGAGCGGGCCTCATCCGCGGAGAAAGGTACGCTCTGGCAAGGCGACCTCCAGCCGCTATGGGACGACCTGGAGAGGCGGTGCGCCCCGTTGTCCTCGGCATGGATGCCCCACCGCGGCATCGAGTGGCAGAAGGGCCTCCAAGAGACGGCATGGAGTGCCGAGCACAGGCCAGGATGGCGTCCAGGCTATCATCCGAACGACGGAGTGACGGCGTTCGAGCCGCCGAAGCGCGGCTGGCTCGACATGACAGCCGGAAACCTGCGCCGGAACGCCTTCAAGCTGCCCTGGGCGGCACCCAAGGTTCTGCTGAACGCTGCGCGCCGCAGCCGCGGGCGGTGGCGCGTGACCGCATTCGCGGAGCCGGGGGACATGGCGGCCTCCCAGCAATTCATCGCGCTTTGGCCCCTGCGGACCGAACTCTCCCTGGATGCCTTGGCGGCCGTGCTCAACGGCCCGGTCGCGAACGCCTTCCTCAACGACGCGAGCTTCGGAAAAGGGATTAGGCTTGAGGACCTAAAACGGGTGCCGATGCCGCGGAACCTCGACGAGGACAGGTTGGCGGGGCTCGTCGCCGACTACCGCCGGGTGCTCGCAACACCCGGCTTCGACGAGGCAAAGAGGCATGACCTCCGCCAAGCGTTGCTGTCCATCGACGCCCTGGTGCTTGCCGCATACGACTTGGCGCCCCGGTCCGAAAGGATGCTGCTGAGGACGTTCTCCGGGCACGTGCGGAGGGTTCCCTTCCGCTTCGACGAGTTCTACCCCGATTCCGTCCCTGCCATCCCTTTGCGGGAGATGGTCGACGGCTTGCTGGCGCGCGCCCAGTGGCCCCGCCTGGCCCCGGCATTCAGGCGAATCGACCAGGAGGACGGTGAAGCCGTATGGGGAACGGTGGAGTGAGTGGCCCGACCTCCCCCGAAGCCGTGCCCAATGGCTACCTGTTGGATACTAACGTATTCAGCGCCTACCACTCTCTGAAACACCCTCATCACTCCCGCGTCGTCAAGTTCCTTGACCACGGGCCGCCCAGCCGGGGCGTCCCGACCTTCCTCTCGGTCGTGAACCTGATGGAGCTCGATTTTGGCGTGAGGCTCGCGAAAGCGAGAGACGGGGTGGAAAGGCCAGCGCTCAACGAGATGCTTGAAGCCGCAAAAAACTTCGATCACCGCCCGATCGACAGGCACGTCGTCGAGGAGTATTCGAAGATGCGCGTCTGCATAGCGATGTACTGCATGCCTAACAGGGTCCGGCAGTTGGGCAAGATCGGCGAGATCGAACGCTGGAGGAGCGACGTAGGGAACGAGCTTCTGCAGATCGAGGAAGGCGACATGTGGCTCGCCGCCCAAGCAGCGGTTTTGGACCTGACGCTCGTCACTCTTGAGAAGAACTTCGTCAGGTGCCAGGATGTCCACCACCCAAATCTCACTATCCATCACCTGAGCTGAGGGTCCTTTCCGGTTGCCATGGTGTTCGGCGTTGTTGCAGGGACCGGCCCGAGGCTAAGCTCCTCCTTCCTGGGCGCTTCTCACATGACCCGGACGGAGACGGACTTCGATGTTCGGATCATCGTGTTCAGCACCCTGACGGCAATGGCGGCCTCGCCCCGTTGCGCAGGCAGTCTCTCCGATCAGGCGGAGGCTCTTATTGGGTTCCGGGGTGGTGCCGGGTCCGTCATGCAACCAGGGCGGCGATGAGGGCGCCCAGCAAGGCTTTGCCGCGTCGGCGAGCATTGTGCACGAACTGGAAAAAGCCGAGATAGAGCGGCAGCTTGTCCTGCGAGAGGCCCCGGTGCGGGCGTAGCCAGGAGCGCAGCAACGACCAGAAGCCTTCGATCGTGTTGACATGAACCTCGCAGAAGCCATCGCCGTCCTCTTCACGGGCATACTCGCCGCGCCCATGGCAGACCGTCTTGTGCTGGTAGCCCCAAGCCGGCAGGCGCGTGTAGATGGCATACTCGTCGGTGTGGACGAGGGTGC